>Ga0209634_1002575_pt1 | contig 12620 bp, 15 predicted proteins | sample LinPmetageLP40_FD_184043 | JGI IMG/M metagenome (GOLD analysis project Ga0209634, IMG submission 184043) | Marine viral communities from the Pacific Ocean - LP-40 (SPAdes) (version 2) | ecosystem: Environmental > Aquatic > Marine > Oceanic | place: Pacific Ocean | collected 2010-08-26 | reverse complement strand
CTTTTGCCTTTGGATGACAATCCCAACCTTCTTTGTTGATAAGATCACTAAGGTGTTTGTCAATAACAATTTGGAAAACTGTGAAAATCTGTGGCATGTGTTTAACTCCTCAAAAACAACTTACTCTTTACATTAGCACATATATACAGGCTGTCAACCTTTATTCTTCACTTTTTTCTGCATCTGCCTTTTTAGGACGACCAGGTCCGCGCTTCCAAATGTTTGTTACTAAGCCTTCAGTGCGCTCATTTACAGGACAAGTAGTAACTTTACCGCCTTTAGCAAAATATTCTGTCATTGCATCATTATAAGCGTCTTTTTCTTTTTTATCCATAACCATCATTGTAGTCTCCTAATTTAAGTAATGTGGGCCTGTCCACTGGATGCTGTAACCACCGTCTAGGATGTTTCCACGAGCAGCGTTACGGGCAGGAGCATTATATCCTGCTGCCTTAAGGATGTCGCCTTTGCGAAACTTGTTATCTTTATCAGTGTTAACAACAAATCCCCAAACGCTTCCGCCTTCAGTAAAAATTTTAATATATTTTTTACCTTCTTTAAAGTCAATGCGTGACTTAAAACGATCAAACATGTCTTTTTGCACTTTGCTACAAGTGTCTGCACGATTTGCAGCACAAAGTCCCTGCCAGTTAGCATAATCTTTAACAATATCTTGGATCAATTTTTTAATTTCGTGTTGCATTAGTCTCTCCTCAATTTCAACTTACTATATTAATATAGCACAGTTTAAAGAACTGTCAACCTTTTTTGCCCGAATTCTGTGTCATATGGATCAGGTTTTCCATGAAATACTGCTATACTACACTCTTCCGGCACAATATATTCATGTTCTGGATAGTGATAATCCTCTGGATAACGTAACTCAGGCCCGCCTACTTTGCTACCACCATGCAGTATTTCCCACTTATAACTCATTGCCCATTCTTTGGGCCACAGCATTTTATCCTCACTATCTTTAAGATATGCAGTAACATAGTCTTGATCACCTCTATACAAGCGAATTATTTTCTGTGGATTTTCTACAAAATCGTTATACAGTTTATGATGTTTTGTGTTATCAAAACGCATAATACTACTATTACAAACAGGATAAGTGGAAACAAACTGTCTGTTGAAGTCTTGGCATATACAAAATTTATCTACTTCATAGTCCCAGAACTTGTCAATGTTGCTCAGTATGATAGTGTCAAGATCCATGTAAAACACAGGACCTGTCCAATCCTGTGGACTAAACATAAAAACTTTGTACCACCATAACTGTTTATGGTTTAACTTCCAATCAGGTAAACGTATAACTCTAACGCCTGGCAACCCTACATCGTCTCTGTCTGCAAAAACAGTCAAACGAAAGTTTGTGCAATATTCGTGCAAGTTCATGTATATTTGTTTAATGTGAAAAAGATCAAACTTAGATCCTGCAAATACAACCGCTACTTCCTTCATCTATTCCTACGTTCTATATCTTCTTCACTCAATAACTCGCTATTGCCTTTCCATATTTCTACAATATGCGCAGGCTTGTCACTGTTATTAACACCTTGATGCCATACGCCTTGAGGAATATTTACAGGATTGCCAGGATGTAGTTTATATATACCACAGGTATCATAAGGATCATCATTGTCTGCACTCATTAATACCTGTGCTTTGCCGCTAACTAGATTCCAGGTTTCACTACGATGTTTGTGACGTTGCATGCTCAAGTGACTACGTGGAGAAATTACTAATTCCTTAACAGCAAATCCGTCTCCGCTGTATAGTTCTCTATAGTGTCCCCATTCTCGTTCTACCTTAGGTGCCCGCCATTCTTTAAGTATCCAACTGCTACTATTCTTTTTATCCTTGCCACCTACACCAAACGCAAATTCAATGTTAGGTGTATATCTGTAGTCATATTGCTCTGGTGTATTCTCTGTACCTCTATCGCCTCCGTTAGCGAATACAATATGTTCTGCACCTAGTGTATATGCTTTGTGTATTGCGCCACTAGCACTGCCGTTACTGTCATCGAAGTTTGAAATTACACGATCTACCATGCGTAGATTTTTTACAATACTTGCTCTTTCTTTAATGGGCATAAAGTGTCTGCCTTTTTTATTAGCAAGCCATGTATCACTGTTCAAACCAACCCAAAGTTCATCGCCTAGTTGTTTTGCTGCTTCAAAGTAGGCAATGTGTCCACTGTGTAGTGGATCAAATCCGCCTGTTACTAAAACTACTGTTGTCATTGAAATACCTGATAAATAATATACGCACTTTATTTATTATACAGGATTTTCAAGCAATGAACAATATATACGTTGGCTGGGATAGCCGAGAGGATATCGCATATCAAGTATGCGAACATTCAATACTAAGACGTACATACAAAGAATTTGTTAACGTTTTACCTCTGAAACAAAATGACTTACGTGAACAAAAACTGTACTGGCGTGATATCGACAAACTTGCAAGCACTGAGTTTACCTTTACACGTTTTCTTATTCCACATCTTAATAACTATAAAGGACTAGCAGTGTTTTGCGACAGTGACATGGTATTCCTAACAGATGCACATCACTTATTTCAAAACGGATTCAAAGATGATAGTAAAGCAGTATGGGTAGTTAAGCATGACTATAATCCGCCCGAAGGGTTAAAAATGGATGGACAAATGCAGTTGCAGTATCCACGTAAAAACTGGTCTAGCTTTATGATCTTTAACTGCGAGCATCCTAGTTGTAAGAACTTGGACTTAGAGACTGTAAACAGTGAAACAGGTGCATACTTACACCGTTTCGAATGGTGCGATGATAGTGAGATTGGCGAACTAGGCTGTGAATGGAATTGGTTAGTTGGTCACTACAACGAGCCACAAGATGGCAAACCTAATGTATTACACTATACTGAAGGTGGTCCGTGGTTTGAAAACATGCGTGATTGTGAATATGACCATGTGTGGAAAAAGGAAGTTATAAACTTATACAGCTCATGAACAAAATATTAATAAGCCATAGAGGAAACCTAATAGGCAAAAAGCCTGAACTAGAAAATACACCTGTTTACATTGATGCTGCTCTTGCGCAAGGATTTAAATGTGAAGTGGATGTTTACAGTTATGATGACAAACTATACTTAGGACATGACCATGCACAAATAGAAACAAGTGTAGATTATCTACAACAGGATGGTATTATTGCACATGCAAAAAACTTGAATGCACTATCAGCAATGTTACAAGTAAACATTCATTGTTTTTATCATCACAATGACGACTATACACTTACCAGTCGCAATTGGATATGGGCGTTTCCTGGTAAACCTGGAACACTTGAACATCCTTGTATTGCTGTGTTACCAGAAAATTACACTACAGATGTAACAAACTTTGATGGTATATGCAGTGACTTTATTGCAAACTTATAATGATTAAACTTGTAGTATTTGATTTAGATGGTGTACTAATTGACAGTAAACAAACACACTATGAAGCACTCAACAGAGCTCTAGGCACAGAGTATGCTATTACAATCGAAGAACATTTGAGCACCTATGACGGATTGCCTACCAGGTCCAAACTAAACATGCTCTCAGAGCGCAAGGGATTGCCCACTGACCGTCACGCTGAAATAGCAAGAGCAAAACAAAAACACACTGTTAATATACTTAAAGAAACTGTTGTACCTAGAGCTGACTTTGTAGACATGTGTCGTGAAATAAAAGACAGAGGGTACACACTTGTATGTGCCAGCAATGCTGTTCGCGATACTGTAAAAATGAGTCTACTTCAATTGGGTATAATTGAATACTTTGATTTTTGGATTAGCAACCAAGATGTAAATAAACCTAAGCCACACTTTGAAATGTACTTTGAATGTATGCTTAAAGCCAATTCAAAGCCTAGTGAAACACTTATCATTGAAGACAGTCATTTAGGTAGACAAGCAGTGCTGGATGCTGGTGCACATCTACTTGCTGTTGTAGATACACATGATGTTAGTTTAAGTCGCGTACTAGACGCAATAGAAGAATATAATGAACAACCAAAACAACGTATACCATGGAAGAGTAAATCAATGAACGTTCTAATACCAATGGCAGGTGCAGGGTCGCGTTTTGCGGAACAAGGCTATACATTTCCTAAACCATTGATTGAAGTTGGCAATAAACCAATGATACAGGTTGTTGTAGATAATTTAAATATACAAGCAAACTACATTTTTATTGTACAACAAGAACACTATGAGAAATACAACCTAGAAACAGTATTAAATATGGTAGCACCGGGTTGTACTATAGTGCAAACAAGTGGCATCACAGAAGGTGCCGCATGTACGACACTACTAGCAAAGGAGTATATTAACAATGAAAAACCGCTCATTATTGCAAATAGTGATCAATTCGTCGAATGGAACAGCAACGAAGTTCTCTATGCCTTTACCACCGAAGGAGTGGACGGCGGCATTTTATGCTTTAATAGCACTCATCCAAAATGGAGTTATGCTAAGTTGGATGAAAATGGATTCGTCAGCGAGGTGGCTGAAAAACAACCCATCTCGACTAACGCCACTGTTGGTATCTATTATTGGTCACGCGGTAGTTTATACGTTAATAGTGCTGAGCGTATGATTGAACGCAACATTAGAACTAATAATGAGTTTTACGTTTGCCCAGCATATAATCAACTAGTTGAAGATGGCGGCAAAGTTCGTGTTAAAAACATTGCAGAAGATGGCATGTGGGGATTAGGTACGCCAGAAGATCTAAAACATTTTTTAAGTAATTACCCAGGCAAGTACTAGTGATAAGATCATATATGAAACAAGGTGTTGCTACTTTTCATAGAGTTCAAATATATGATCACAGTGACACAGGTATATGTGAACTAGCAAGAGTAGGCAACGACTACATTCCACTAGAACTAGGCAAAAGTGCGCACAAACTTGCAAGTAATCTTAATATTCCTGTAGATACAACACCTGGGCAACAACGAAAGGTTGCATGCGGACACTACTTTTACTTGTGGAGTAAACCTCTTACCAATTACTATCATTGTATACTAGATGGACTCGGATGTGTGCAACGTTATCTAATTTTAAGAGAACAATATCCTACACTAACATTGTTAATTAATCGAACACCTCGCATGGATTTAGAAAATTATCCACCATATGTAGGTGAAATGTTAGACTTGTTAGGAGTAAAATGGGAGTACACTAATCCACTAATAGACTATGAGATACTTTTTGTTGGTGATACACTAAACCAAGATGCTACGGGAAAACGCATACGTCCTGATCCACAGCAATGGAGTTTAATAGATCGTCTAGTGGAACGTGCAAAAGAGACTGTATCTATGCCTGTGTATGATAAGATTTATCTAAGCAGACGAGCACATGCTAATCCTTTAAACAATCGTAAAGAAGTTATAGGTGAGGACAATACTGTCAAACGTGGACTAGTAAATGAAGATTCGGTTGTTAAAATTTTGACGGATCAAGGCTATACAGAAGTATTTGGTGAGAACTATACACTAGCAGAAAAAATTGTATTGTTTAGCCAGATGCAAAAGTATATAAGTGCAGCAGGCGCAGGTGTTACTAACATGCTATTTGTACGCGATCATCATGTAAGTGTTGGAGGAATACACACTCCTGGATTTCCTTTTCCAGGGCCAAAACATACGAGACATATTTGCACACACTATCCATACAGTAAGGCTAGTATCAACGTGTACAAAGGCACAGTAAGTTTTGAAGATCCGCAGCCTACAAAAGGATACAATCATCCATGGCGTATAGATAATTTAGAATCATTTTGTTCTTGGAGTAAAACAATTTAAAACATGTATGTGTTTAAATGTTGCCATGCACGACCGTCTCGTATCTCTGCGCGGGTCCATTGTGTGTATGCTAAGTTATTCAACCATTGTTGTCTGTCTATATTATAAACTTCTCTTAAATTTCCTAATTGACTAGGATCTAAACAGCCTGGTGCAGATTGACTGCCTATATCCCAGCAGATACTTGGAACACCAGCTAGTGTGCTTTGTGTTAATACATTACTGTTGTAAGAAACTACAAATCCTGCACCATCTAAATCCTTCTGCAAACCTGCACCACCTTCAAAATATGTGCGATTTTCCCAGGTTTTACTTAGAGTGCAGCGTTGCACATTATCCAGTACATGACTATAATTGGCTGATTTAGTTCGTAGGTGAGGACGCAACACTATTGGCATTCTAGGATATGTGTTACGGATTTGATTGCATACTAACATAATCCAATTACGATACTTTCCGTATGTGGTATGCAGGCTTGCCATGGTACTGTCGTTTACTTTTTGCAGACAGACTAGCGCATATTTTTCATGATAGTCAGTGCGATAGTCTTTTACAAGAATATTCTGTGCTTTGCTTATTACTTCCCAGCGATCTGCGTTACAGTTATTATTATTAAAAAAACCTGTGCGCATAAAATTAAACCATCCTAGCGTAAAGTACCAATCGTCTACATCGCTCTTATAACTATTTTGTCTAAATGCACTTAGTTCACATACCATATATGGCTTTCCTGTACTTTTTACAAAGTCGTATACAGGATCTTTAACAGTGCCATCTTCGGTCAAATTACTAGGTTTGTCTATATTTACTGTAAAATAGTAATCAGTTTTATATAAATTACGATCTGCAAAAGGAATAATTACCCAACCTTTTTTATCAAACTCTATAGGAAAGTCTTTAGTCAGCTGCTCTTCGAACGCTATTACATTAACTTTAATTTTTTGTACTAACTGTTCGCCACTAATCTCTGCAGCCTGTATTCTAGCAATTGTTTCTAATTTGGCTTTATTTTTTCTTGCTAATTTTTTTTGACTATCCATATCCACTAGAAATTCTCCTTCTGTAACACTAGCCACGCTGTGCCATCTTCTATACTACGACGCTTCCACTGATTGTGTGCTAACCACCATATAGCACTATTTCTTTTTCTTGGCTCATAATTAAATTTTTCTGGTGTTGCTAGATCTTCAAACGCAAAACTTATGCGAATACAACAACTATTTCCATTTGTAATTACTGGAATACCCATAAGTGTTGCTTGTAGTGCTACCATACTGTTATAAGCAACTACGCAAAAACAATCCTCAAGTTGTAGTTCAAGTGGAGGTTGTTTTACTTCTATAGAAGTGTCAAGTTTAATTAAAAATCCACGTTCATCAACTACGGGCTCGTTTGGCTTATGCCTGACAACAATTTCAGCATCAGGCATGTATTTTAGAATTTCCGCAACTGCGTATTGCTCCCAGTCCCTTGCATCAAAAAACCAACCCACTGCATCTGTAGGAGGGAGCAAAAGTATTTTTCTACCGCGAACTTCATTTTTCCGCCATGGTTGTATATGATAATTGTTATATGTATTAAATGATATGTTGTCCACATCTTTTAACGTTGTACATGCATGTCCATTTTTTGTAATACGCATCCGCCCCTTGCCACCATAGCCTGGATTATAGTATGCATGATCCATGTAATAATAATCTATGCCGCGTGACTTTGCTTCTTTAAGCATGAGTCCAGTGCCTCGTAATATGCCCAGCGTTGCAACTGCATCTGTATTATCAGGTATCTTTGGTTTATCTAGATACTGTTCTATAGGCACGTTCTTTACATACCAACCAGAGTTACTTTTTATTACGCCACGAGAAAATGCATCAGTTATCTCACTGGTCATACGTCTGCCGGTATGATATACAATTAGGTTAGGCATTCTTGTGCAAGTCCGCTTTCGATTTCGCTGTGTGTAAACTGACTGTAAGCAAGGTTGTTAAACCATTGTTGTCTATCCACACGACGAGGATTTTCGATTTCTTCCAGTTTAGTACTACTTATATCTGCTGCAAAACTACTTGGATGACATATGGTTGGAATACCTAGCATTTGTGCATCTATTGCTGCTAGACTAATACAAGTTACTACACAGTGAGTGTTTTGTGCTTGTTCTTCAAACGGTATTGTTGCTGCAGCAGGACCACTAGTTCCATTTGCTCTTGGTTTATATCGTACTTCTATATAACGATCTGTATATTTTTGCAGTGCCATTGTAATCATTTGCACCCACATCTTAGCACCCATACCTGTAGTATATCTTGTCATTGTTTCACTGCTAGGGCATACGAGTATTTTCGAACCTGAACCGTATTCTTTGGGAGTTACGTTCCATTGTTTAAATCTGTCACTTGGATAATCTTTGACGTGTTTGTAGTGTAAACTATTGCGACTAGCACGCCAATAGTAACCTTTGTCCATGTGTTCTTGCCATCTACCCCAGTAGGGCATGTCCCAGAAGTACCAATCAATACCCGCATCTTTTAATGCTTTAATTCTTTGTTCATTGTCATGAATAAATCCCCAGAAGTGACTGGGTATATTATCCAACTCGCCTCTGGTATATACAGGTCTTGCACCTGACCAGCCTTTAAGCAGACTACGCATAACCCAGTTGCATTTGCTTTCATTGTTCTGTGTGTTAAAGTATAATTTCATTGCATCCATGATATAAATTCTTCAGCCCATTTATAATACAACTTGTGATTAGGATGTGAGTCATCATGGGCTACAGCGTATCTACTACTGTCAATCATATCAAACAGTCCAACGTCTGGTTTAAAATAGTTATCAGTAATTATTTGATCACGCAACATCTGTACTTCTGGAATGTTTGTAGTTTGTTGCATGTGTCCATGCACACTATTGTATAGCCAGTAGCGTTCTTTCCAGTTGTGCCAATTTAACTTGTGCCTCATTGTCAACTGTATAAGCAGTATGTTATAATAACTCCAATAAGTACTAGTTTCAACAAGATCAAAAGTTTTTGAATGTTTTACATCCTGATCCCATTTCATTGTTTTAAACCAATCCTCAGGTATTTTAGGACCACGATTAAATGCATTATTTCTATATTCACTTACATCTAAACTCTTTGCATGTCTAATTTTGTCTTGATCTCTCGGAATTCTACTAACATATTGCACTCTTGTACATGGAGGCAATCCAATAAGGAACTTATCGGTTTTTTCAAAATTAAAACTGTGTAGCCTGCGTAATACGCCATCAAGGCTTAGTCCTGGACTTGCAAGGTTAACTTCTTCACAGCCTAAATGCTCTGCAATTAGCGTACCAGGTGAGATGTGTTTGTCTGCAAATGTTTCATATTCACTGATGCAATTGCCGTAACTAAAGCTGCAACCGATATTAATAAGTCGCACTAGTATGATCCTTTTGTCTTACATCCACATTTGTTTGACTGTATTCACTTTTAAGATCATCTGCAATATCATTTACATATCGTCCTTGGAACGGTATTTGGAACGGCTTATCCATCGTTTTAGTGTACGCACTAACAATACTAACATTATGAACTTTGCCTTCGCGATTATGAAGGGTATCAAAATGCTTTTCCAAATCACTAATAGGATTGCGAGGCTTCTTTTGCTCATAGTATGTCCAACTTTCAAAATCTACAGGGCAGTCAACGTACTTGCCAGTATTTTGTGCTAACCACATAAATTGCCAAGTGTATCCATTTGCTGCAGCAATATCACGGAACAATTGTGGATGAAAACTATAAAAGCAGTGATTAAACCAGGGTGCAAATGGTAGCACGTTTATCATGGTACCTCCAACTTTACACAAGTTGTGCATGTTTTCAAACACTGTGCGCTGATCAAATATGTGTTCGCCTGTGCCGTTGTTTGTTACATAGTCAAATTGTGTTGTATAGTCGTACTTGTCCTTTAGGATGAAATTGAGATCCATAGCGATAGACCTAAGTTCAGTGTTAATATCAATAGCAAGGTAATCGCTAAACCCTAGATCCTCAAAGTACTCCCATACAAACTGTGTGGGTTTTCTAAGTGTTCTTCCGCTTGTTTTTTCGCATTCATTTAACCAATCCTCACTGTATCTAAATCTTTGATTACCCCACTCCACTACTGTAGCATCAGGTACAAACGCACCTTGCTTTACAAGTTGCGCAGTTGCTAACTGCATAATGTTGTTAAAAGCCATTAATTAGTTCCTCTAATTCCGGAAATGTTTTTGCAAAGTTTGTGTTTCGGTATACATCATGCTTATCTTTATACTTTACCCAGTCATCGTAATATTCATTGCTCGAGTTATTTTCTAAGTATTGTGCCCATGTAAGCACATCTTGGTGTTTGCTTGTGCGCATATGTAATACTATTTGTTCTTTAACACTATCGCTAAAAACATCCGGTCGCATATGTGTTGGAGTATGCACTTTACCAATCCACGGTCGTGGTAAACGTTTACGCTCGCACCAATTAAAGAATTCATCTAAGTAATAAACGTTGTATGCGCTAAGTGTATGACTTACACTCAGTCTAAAATTATCTAATAGTAGTTCCTTGCACTGATATTTCTGCACATTTGTTTCTAATAGATTATTTTTTGCAGGGTAACGTATATATTCATATCTATCATTGACGCCATCTATACTAAGTTGTAGATCTATTTCGTAAAAATTACTCCACAACTCCCACCATCTTTCATCAGGATATTTTTGTGCATTAGTTGTGTAATGCAGTGTCATTTTACTACTTTGCCCAGTATCTACATAGCGTTGTAATAACTCCAATTGCTTGTCAACTTCACTTAAAAAAGGTTCTCCTCCAGGAATATCAAAATGTATAGCATTTGGTAGTGCATTATATATGTCCTCACTTGTAGCATTGTTAATGACTTCTAGTGGAGGCTTATCTACGCCGTATATTTCTATATATTCTTTGCGCCAGCGGCTGCTTGAACTTGGACTACACATAATACATTTTAAATTGCATGTGTTCCCAAATGCTATACTGGCAGTAATAAATCCTTGATCCTCAGTGTAATTATCAAACGGTGTTTTCCAACGTTCATAGTCTAACTGTCTTTTACTTTTTATATTGTTTTGCTCTTCACTTTTACATCTAACACAACCTGAGGGCCACTCATTTTTTAACATTTGTTCTTTTATTGTTTTTAATTTTTCACTGTCTAAATAATCTTGGATTGTATTGTTTGTAATATTCATAACGTCATCTTGATACTTACAACAAGGTGCAATACTGCCACGTGGAGAAATGTCGATACTTGTCCATGGTATAAGGCAAAGTGCTTTCATTAGTCTACTTTTTGAAAATGATAATATTCGCGTTTACCACTACCCCTAGCATCCCCATGATCTATTTGTGTAAATTTAGTATTGAAAGCATCTAACATTGCTTGTGTATGTTTTTGATTGTTTGGTCTATCCTGCAACTTTTGTGTCTCATGCACCACAACGCCTCCAACAGGAAGTAAACTATAGTATCCGTTTACTATCTCTTGCTCTGTAAGTCCACCAAAGTCTCGCAACTGAATACTTACTGCTAAACTTAGTAGTACATCAAATGTGCCTGGATTGCTTGCCAAAAACTCGTTGAACGTACTGCGCACCCAAGATACATTTTCAGGTTTATCTTCTGACAGTTCAACATGAGGTTCTATGCCGGTAGCACTGCTTGCAAATTTACTTACAAGTCCTGTAATGTATCCATCATTACATCCAATATCTACAACTGTTTTGCCTGTACAAACACTAGCAAGTTTCATTTTTTCAACACGATCTACTGCTTGATCCATACCATAACGTTTTTGATACTTCTTCCATTCGTAAACGATCTTCTCGCTAGGTTGTGTGAATTCAGTCATAGATTTATATACCTCTCTTGGATTAGTATTTTTCATTTTATTCCATTTTTCTTCTTTGGAATCACTAGGAGGTATTTTCCTCCACATTTCTTTATCAAAACTTTCTTTTGGATAACGCAATCCAGTTAGTAAAAACTCTCTAAAATAATCAGGATTATAGTTCTCATACAATGCTTTAAGCCTGGGGTGCAATGCATCTTCTAAATAAGATCCTTTTGGATTAGCCATTTCAAAGTCTATAAGTGTTAGTTCTCCATCTTTAATGCACAGGTTACTTAAAGGAAAGTCGCTTCTAGGATTATATGCTATAGGAGGCTTCTTGGGTTTTTTATTTAATCCTGCAAAGAAGTATTGTATATTTGCTTTTTCTAATGCATCACAAATGCGATTTGCTTGATCTAAGTATAGCATTAAATTGTACTCGTGCCAAGTATTAAATAAACTTTCTCCACAATTCTCCATTTCTATTATTAACTCATTGTCTCGATGTGCTATAATACTTGGAAATCCAGGCATACCTTGAAGCCTTTGCAGACATTCTAATTCTCTTGCATAACATTCTTGTATAGTACCACGGACTTCCTTAATCCTTTTGTTTCTTATTCCAAAAAACTTTACTGCTACATCATGGTCTACGAATACACCACTTACTTTGCCAATGGCATATCTCATGACTTAATTTCTTTAACTTTCCACATTTTACCGTTGCCGTTGAATTCACCAATAATATTAATGCTACGTCTACGCATTGTAGGTTCAATACGAGGTGTAACACCATGTACACTGTCTTTTACGTTAAGGAACATGCAGAAGTTGTTTGCCATGTAAGGTACCTCAAAGTGTGGCTTGTGTAAACTGTTATCTACTT
>Ga0209634_1002573_pt1 | contig 12625 bp, 11 predicted proteins | sample LinPmetageLP40_FD_184043 | JGI IMG/M metagenome (GOLD analysis project Ga0209634, IMG submission 184043) | Marine viral communities from the Pacific Ocean - LP-40 (SPAdes) (version 2) | ecosystem: Environmental > Aquatic > Marine > Oceanic | place: Pacific Ocean | collected 2010-08-26 | reverse complement strand
ATAAGATGTTGAATGGTTGGCCAATGAGTGAAAAGGGTGAGTTTAATCAAACCGCAAAAGAACAATTTAGTAATGTATGTTTAACTGATAGAACTCCCGAATTAATGACGTATCCAAAGTGGTATTGTGTAAATAATCATTCATTATATAAATATTTTTTTATTGATACGGATATGTATAAAAAACTAAAATTTATATGAAAACAAAATTAGTAATTTTTGATTTAGATGGTGTGTTAGTTGAAGCTAAGAATATCCATTACGATGCACTTAATGAAGCATTGGGTGATGATTATGCAATTAGTTGGAGAGAACACTTATCAACATATGATGGATTAAAAACATTCCAAAAGTTGGATATGTTAACTGAACGAAAAGGATTACCAACTGAAATTCATAAACAAATTTGGGAAAGTAAACAAAAGTTGACTTTAGAAATGTTAAAAGAACTACAACCAAATCAAGATCTTCAACAACTGATGAACGCATTAGTAGATGAAGGATATAAGATATCGGTATGTTCTAACTCAATCAGAAAGACAGTATTGACTGTACTTTCAAAGTTGGGATTAATGGAGTATATGGATTACATCATCTCAAATGAAGATGTACAAAACTCTAAACCACATCCTGAGATGTATTGGAGAGCAATATCAAAAATGGGATGTTTACCTGAAGAAACTTTAATAGTGGAGGATTCACCTTATGGATTACTTGCAGCATCACGTTCAAAAGCTCATGTGTTGAGAGTAAAAAATCCAACTGAAGTAACTTATACAAATATATTTAAAAAACTAACAGAAATAGAAATGGGAAAAACAAACGATAACCCTAAGTGGGAAGATAAAAAATTAAACATACTAATTCCAATGGCAGGAGCTGGTAGTAGATTTCAACAAGCAGGATATACATTCCCAAAACCATTAATTGATGTGGAAGGTAAACCAATGATTCAGGTAGTAACTGAAAATCTTAATATGGATGCAAACTTTATCTATGTAGTACAAAAGGAACATAGAGAAAAGTATAACTTAGATGCATTACTTAATCTAATCACACCAAACTGTAAGATAGTTGAGGTAAATGGTATTACGGAAGGAGCTGCTTGTACTGCTCTATTAGCAAAAGAATATATAGATAATGATAATCCTTTATTCTTTGCTAACTCAGACCAATTTTGTGAATGGGATTCAACTGAGTTTATGTATAAGATGAATGAAACTGATGCAGATGGTGGTATAGTATCATTTAGAGCAACACATCCAAAGTGGAGTTTTGCTAAAGTAAATGATGAGGGGTTGGTAACTGAAGTTGCTGAAAAGAATCCTATATCAGATATTGCAACTGTTGGATATTACTATTGGAAAAGTGGTTCTGATTTTGTAAAGTATGCAGAAGAGATGATTGAGCAAGATGTTAGAGTGAATGGAGAGTTCTATGTTTGTCCTGTATTTAATCAAGCTATTGCAGATGGTAAAGAAATAAGAACATTTGATATACCTAAAATGTGGGGATTAGGAACTCCAGAAGATTTAAAATATTATTTAGAGAACTATGGTAAATAACGTTACATTAGTAATACCTACATATAATAATCTTAAACATATTAAGAATGCTTATACTTCTATTCGTAAGTACTATCCAACATTAGAGTTAATATTATTGGATGATGGTTCTTCAGATGGTACATTTGAATGGTTAACGGAAACTAAAAGTAATGATGATAACGTAGTATTATATCAAAGTGAAGAAAGAGTAGGACATACTATCTTATATGATGTAGGAATTGATATGGCTAAAAACGAAATAATTGGTATCATTCATGCTGATATGATTGTTAGTGAAAACTACTTAGAAAATCTACTTAAACACTTAGATAAAGGAAAGGTAGTTTGTGGTACTAGAATAGAACCACCATTACATCCACCGGGTAACGAAAAGATTGTTCAAAACTTTGGAATGGATTTCGATGATTTGAATATTCCAGCATTTGAAGAATTTGTTAAAAAAACACAATTAGAAAATAAAGATGTAACTACTAAAGGTATGTTCGCACCTTGGATTTTATACAAAGAAGATTTTCAATCCATCGGTGGACATGACCCATTATTCGCACCATTCCCTTATGAGGATAGTGATATATTTCAGAGATGGATATTAGCTGGATATGAATTGATTCAAAGTAGAGATTCATTTGTGTACCATCTAACTTGTAGAGGACATAGATGGAATGAACAAGTCCAAAAAGATGATGATTACTATAAAGTTGCATCTAACAAAGCAGCAAGAAACTATTTAAGAAAGTGGGGAATTTGGATTGAAAATGATTCTTATCAATATCCAATTATAACACCAAAGTATAATGTTGAATTTAGAGTCTTTAATTGTAGACCTGATTTATTAACTTTATTAGAACCTTGGTGTGATTCAATTTACGTTGATTTATATGAATCTATGGTAGATGATTATATTAAAAAAGAACAACCAAATACTTTAATAAGCTTATCAGATAAAATAAACAAAACATTTGACTCTGATATTGTAGTTAGAATAGATGGTAATACTTTAACACAAGATGATTTTAAGCTAATCCAACAACTATCTAAAATTATAAAAGATAGTGGGGAGCTTGGTAAATTCAATATAGGTAATTTAGAACTTACAATAAATGTAATGAAGGAATACCAACACACTTTAATAAATGTAACATAATGAGAAAAACTTTAATTGTAACGCATGTAATGCCATTAGAATTAGAAATGTTTGAAAGATTCATTTCGTATTACAAAAAGTGCTTTACTTATTTAGATAGTAATGATGATGTAACTATGTATGTTACACTTAATCTCAATCCAAAGTTAACCGATTGGGATAGTAGTGAATTAAAACAACAATGGTTCATTGATAAATTTACTGAATCTATGATAGGAGTTAAAGCTCACCTTCAGATTATAGTAGATGAATCAGTATGGGGTACAACTCAACAAAAGAGAGATGTAGCTAAATTAGATTATGACCAATTTATCTATGTAGACCCAGATATATCAATACATGAACAACAATTGAAATTACAATTGATGGCAGCTCAGCAAATATCAGAAGAATCTGATTTATTTGTACTTTCACCAAACATTCCAAGATGGTGGGATGAAAGTTGGGATGTATTAGTACATGAAAGTAGAAGAAATAATGAATTAGGTGAATTTAGAAATAAACAAACTTTTATAGATACGTTCAAACAAAATCCAACTGAAGTTGGTATTAGAAGATTGAATACATTTAAGTTTGGATGTGGTATGCATACATTGTATTCTAAAAAGTTTTGGGAAACTATGGAAATACCAATTGAATTTGGAGGATATGGTTCTGAGGATACATTTGGTATGATAGCATCATCTGAGGCAATTAAGTTAGGAGTTGATGTAAGGCAATATGTTTTAGATGGGATATACATTACCGAAGATAAAGATTTAGACCATAGAGAACCTTCCTATGTAGATAAGATTGTGGTATTTGAAACCAAAGTAGATGGCAAAAAATATTCAAATGAAATACTACCACAAGTCATACAGCGATTCAGAAATTCTATCTTAAACAAATAAATCTAATATTTATATCAAATAAGTTTCGTTAATCAAGGTTTTGTATTTTTAACTATAAAGAAATTTATTATGGCATTTAAAGATTTGTTCAAAGACAGTAATGATATTAACGAAAAATCAGTAGTAGGATTTGCATCATTCGCAATAATGTGTGTATTTGCAATAGCTGATATCGTTACTGGATTTTTTGGAAAAGATTTAGTAATACAAGAGTTTATCTATAATTCATTCGTAATCATTACACTTGGTTCGTTTGGTATAGCTGAAGCTGGTAAAATATTTGGAAAGAAAGAATAAAAACACAATCCCTCTTAGGAGGGATATTGTTTTCTTCCTTTAAATAAAAGTACATTATATTTATTGATAGATAACAATATAACTGATATGAAAAAGTTAAAAAAATATATCGTTGAAAATTACAACAGTGAATTCACTTTCTCAGAATTAATGAGTGAAGGTATTCCTAAATTATTTTTAAAGATAGAAGCAGTCAAAAAAGAAATCGAAAGATTAGAAGCCGATAGAAGAAAGGCGGTAATTCCTTACAAAAATGAAAAGGATGCATCTAAGCGTGAGAAAATACTAAACGTATTAAAGGATTTGACTAAGAAAATTAAAGCAAGACAAAAGAATCTAATCCAATTAATGGATATGGAGGATAAGTATGTTTCCCAAATGAAGGCAGATGCAGAATTAGATACTTCAGTTTTTGAAGATATGGATTTAGGACATCAAGATAATGAGCCTGGTATGTTAAGAGCAGATTTAAGTATTATTGAAAGATATGCAGAAGAATTAGGTGAGATGATGAAATCATTCGAAGAAATGGATGGAGAGATAGATTTACCACATTGGTGGCAAACTAAAATTATCAAAGCTAAAGATTATATAATCGGAGCTAAACATTACCTTAGAGCAGAGTTGGAAAAAACAGACGGTATATTACACAACAAAGATAATAAATAATAATGCAACCAGAATCAATTTACGCAGTAATTATAACACTTGTCACAGTATTGGGTTCAGCTGGTGCTTGGAGGTATTATGAAAAACGTGCACAAGAAAGAAAGGAAGATGAAGATTACATCAAAGATGATTGTGCTAAAAGAATTGATAGGTTAGAACAATTATTAGAGAAGAGTGCATTAGAAAAAGATGATTTAAGAGAGAAAATCTTAGAACTTACTAAAGATGTTGCTGAATTAACTATTAAAGTTAAGTATTTAGAAATGGAAAACAAAAGATTGTTAGAACTTAACAATCAGATTCTAAGTAAATCCTAATAAAATTTGGATATATCCAAAATAATTCGTATATTAGTATGTTTACCAAAGAACAAGAAGATATGATAGCAAGGAGTTTATTAAATGAATCAAAGAAACTTAGAGTATTTGATTTTGATGATACTTTGGTTAAAACAACTTCTTTTATCTATATTACTAATAATGGTAAAAAACGAAAACTTACCCCCGGTGAATACGCTGTTTATAAAGAAAAGCCAGGAGATAAGTTTGACTTCTCAGATTTCTCCAAAGTACAAGACCCAAACGAAATTGTAAAGATAACAAAAGTACTTCGTAGAATAGTACAAAGTAGTGGTGGTGATGGAGTTCATATACTAACTGCTAGGGCAGCATTCAAACCCATAAGACAATACTTAAAAGATATTGGTATCAATATGAGTAAGATATATGTAACCGCATTAGCATCCAACAATCCAAAAGATAAAGCAGATTGGATTGAAGATAAGATTGATAATGAAGGATATGATGATGTATATTTTGCTGATGACTCCAAAAAGAACGTAGATGCTACTAAGAAGATGTTGAGAAATAAAGATGTTCGTTGGAGAGTTCAACACATAAAACACTAAAAACTTATATTTATAGTATATGATTAAGTTAACCGACATATTAAACGAAGATTGCTGGAAAGACTACAAGCAAGTTGGTATGAAGAAGAAGAATGGAAAAATGGTGCCAAACTGTGTTCCTGAATCGGTTGGAGAAAATGTAGTAGATGACCACAATGATAGTTCAGTACCATATGGTTCGGGGTATGATAAAGTGAAAGAAGAGTTATCTTCTAAAGATAGAACTTTAATATATAAGTTAACAACAATGGCATTAAAAGAAATGCCAAAATCTCAAAAACAAAAAGAGATTATAAAGAAATTAAATTTCGTTAGAACTAAAAATGGCATGAAAACATTGTCAGAAGATAGTACTATAACTGAAATTGGTATATTTCCTATAAAAAATTATTTAAAAGGAATGATACCATCTAAAATGTGGAATACAACAACTCCACAAAATAAAGAAAAACTAAAATCAACCATTAATGATTTAATAAGAACATTAAATCAATTTTGGAAACAACATAACATACCATTCAGAGTTAAAGAAGGTGTAACACAAAATGAGGATTTACGAAAGTGGTTCGGTAAAGGAAAGACTGGTTCTACTAAAGGTGGTGGCTGGGATAGATACAGTTCTACTGGTAAGAAGTTAGGTAAGTGTGGTGATGGTGATAAAGGTGATGCTTATGCAGCTTGTTTATCAAAAGAAAAAGCCAACAAATTAGGACCTAAAGGTAGAGCATCATTTGTTAATAGAAAAAGAGCTGACCAAAAAAAAGCTGGTGATTCTAAAAAAGGTGGTAATAGTACAAAAGGAAAGACTCCAACCTTTTCAAAAACTGGAGCATAACGTTATATAAATGAGTAAACCCATAGTTACGGTAAAAGTTAGGAAAGGTGATATAAATAGAGCTCTTAAAATATTTAAAAGAGCAGTTATGGATTCTGGTCATATCTTTGAATATAAAGATAGACAAGAGTACACCAAACCTACAACTGTTAGGAGAAGAGAAAAACAAGTAGCTATCAGAAACCAACAAATTGAGGTGATGAAGCAAAATGAAATAGAAATTCCTAGTAAAAAGAAAAAGAAAAAAAGATAAAAGATATTTATTAAGGTATGGCAGATAATATTAAAATATCGGAATTAGTAGAATTAACATCGGGCTCACTTAGTGATGCTACGATTTTTCCGATTGTAGATGGGGGTAATACTAAAAAAGCAACTCTCTCAACATTACAATCATACCTTACTGATGACCTAGCAACAGATAGTGAACTAAGTACTCAAATAGGAAACGTTAACACTACAATTAATGCATTAACAACAGACAACATAACAGAAGGTACTAACAAATATCTTTCTAATAGTAGTATAGATAGTAGATTAGATACTAAAAATGTTATAAGTTCATCAGCTGGAGTTAATTTAACAGCAACTACAAATTACATTAGTGGAATTAAAACAAGGTTAAATACTGAAAATGTAGTTTCATCATCACAACAAATATCAGCATCAGCTGCGGCATCTGGATTTGGTACTGGTGGAGGTGGTGCTAGTATTCCAAATGGAACTGTTTCCTCATCCGTACAAACAATAGAAAATATTAATACGGTTCAAGTACTATCTGGTTCAATAAGTTTAGTTAGTGGTTTTGGTACGGCTGTATCAACCTCAGCAGCTTCTCAAGGTTTTGGTGCTGGTGGAGGAGAAGGAGGAGGTTCTTCGGATTATGTATCTAACGTATCTTTTGCTGGTTCAACTTTAACATTTACAGGTGTAGGTAGTGCATTTTCAACCACAGTAGATTTATCTGGAGAAAGTTTAGCATTACAAACTGATGTAGATGGTAAATTATCAGTTCCTACCTATAATACTGATTCTGCTTCATTCGCATCGAGAATAGGTGGTGGAGGTGGAGGTGGAAGTGTTCCAGCTGGAACTGTTTCTTCATCTGCACAAACAATAGAAAATATTAATACTATTGGAGCATTTTCATCTTCAAATCAAGTAATCATTCGTAGTGGAGATTTCACTAACTTTGATACTGATGAAATAACTGAAGGTACTATTAACAAATTTGCAACTGTCGGCAGTGTAACATCAATTATCAATACACTTGGAGTAAATTCTGGTTCTGGTGGTGGAGGCGGAGCAGGTGCAGTAGGAACTGTTTCTTCATCAGTACAAATTGTAAACTTAGGATTTCCTTCAAACGTAGTATTTGGCCAAGCAACTGAATCTTTACAAACTCAAATAGATGGTATAGATAGTGGTGTTAACTTAAATGATGTAAACATTTATTTAGCAAAACAACGATATGCGGTGGGTATGGATGTTACTGGTAGTATTTTACTTAATGGTGGTGCATTTAGTGGTAGTGGAGCTCAATTGAGTAACATACCAGCATCAGCAGTTGTAGGACTTAGTTCAACAACCCAACTTATAGATGGGGATAATGATATAATAGTAGATAATGTACAAGGTATTACATCAACCATAGGAGCTGGAAACTTTAATGTAAACTTAACCGAAGGTACTAATCTAATTGTAAGTGGTGGTTATGCAATCATTGCAAGTGGGAGTTGGTTTAGTGGTAGTGGTGCTGGATTAACTAATATACCTGCATCTTCAATTGATGGAGGTGTTGATGGACAAAAAATAAATTCAGGTTCTTTCTCAGCATCCATAGAAGATGGAACTGGTAACTTCTTAGTAGGACCTCCTGCTATATTTGATAGTACAATATCGGCATCAGGACAAATAACGGCAGAATCTATATCTGTTGGTAGTTCTGGTACACCAACATTATACTCAGCAACAAATCTTAATTTATCAGCATCAAATGCTGTTGTAGTTACTGATTCACCACTTAGATTAAATCCATTTGCAGCAGCCGATACTGCTTCATTTAGTATAAATCCTGGTGATATGTTATTCTCATCAGATGATAACGATTTCTTTGGATATAGAGTATTAAATGGAACTGGTAGTTGGAACTCATTTACTGCGGGTACTGTTACTTCAGTAGAATGGGATAAAATTGTAGGTGCACCTGGTGGCTTACTTTCATCATCAGCACAACTTATAGATGATGGTACACTAATTTCATCATCAGCACAATTACTACCATCTGGTGCGGCTCCTGGTACTGTTTACTTTGAAGATACTTTAGATAATATAAGTGGTTCATCTGATTTCACATATACTTCTGGAACAAAAACATTAACTGTTAATAAAGTAGTAGCAAATGAATTAGTTTATAATACTTCCTTAACTGGAGCTGGTAATGATACTGGTTCATATGGTAGGGTTGAAACTGATGCATTAAGTATCAATTCAGCAATAGAATTTCCAAAATCAGATGGTACAACAAACCAAATACTAAAAACCGATGGTGCTGGTAATTTAGATTTTGCTTCATTTGCAGATGTACTTGGTGCTGATGATAATATAACAACTACTGGTACTGTAACATTGGGAACCGGTTCGGTAACTAATGATATGAATGTACAGGGTACGTTTAGTATAGGAAATCCAGTTCATTCAACATTTAACAACCAAAATATAACTGTTGAATCCAATCAAATTGATTTACTTTCATCTGGTTCAATGTTGTTAAGTTCAAGTATGAATGTAACTATTTCAGATGTATTAACACTAAGTCCAAGAACAACACTTCCATCAAATCCACCAAGTGGTAGTTTAATGGTAAGTGGTAGTGGTATTGGAGATGCTGGTGTAGCTGGGATAATTAAACCATATTTCTGGGATGGTTTGAAATGGCAAGCATTATACTAAAATTAGATAAATGGAAACTTATAACGTTATATTACATAAGGGTGTTGACTATCAATCCTTTTGGGATGATATGGAACTATCAGATGATGGTGGCACTTTACACATTCCCAATCGTAGAGTTGATTCTACAAATCTAAGACCAAATTCTCCAAGACAATCATGGTACACTTTATCAAGTGATGAAGTTAATACTTTAAAAAATGATAGTAGAGTATTGGGTATAGAAATCCCACCAGAATTCAGAGATGATATCCAAATAGAACATAGAGCAACTCAAACTGGTGATTTTACCAAAACCACTTCTGATAGTGGAGCTTTTTTAAATTGGGGATTGATTAGACATAAATCAAAAACCAACAATTATGCCGATGGTTCAACTATAACTAAAGTAGTTAAAGTAGTTAGTCCTCAAGTATATGAAATTGATAATGTATCACAACCAACTTTAGTATTAAATGTAGGAACCACATATAAATTTGATGTAAGTGATTCATCTAATGGTTCACACCCATTTAGATTCCAAAAGACATCTGATAACTCAAACTGGACAACTTTTGTTACAATAAATGGAACACAGGGACAATCAGGAGCATATGTTCAGATTGTAGTAACAGACCAAACTCCTAATTTAAATTACTATTGTACAGTTCATAGTGGAATGGGTGGTAGTATCACAATAAACCAAAGTGCACTTTCAGAAACTTCAGAAGATTACACATATACATTGGATGGTTCCAATGTTGATATTGTAATTCAAGATAGTGGAGTTGAATTTGCACATGCCGAATTCAAAGGACCTGATGGTGTTGAAAGAACTGTAACTATTGATTGGTACTCTTTAAGTGGTGTAACTGGAACACAAAATACAAATCACGATAGAGATTATGATGGACATGGTACTCATGTTGCTGGAACAGCTGCTGGTAGATTCCATGGAGTAGCAAAAAATGCTAATGTTTACTTTGTAAAAGTAAGTGGTTTAGAGGGAGCATCCGATAGTGGTACTGGAATTTCAACAACTGATTGTTTTGATGTAATTAAAGGATGGCATAATAATAAAGTAGCTAACCCACTAACTGGTGTAATTAATCCAACTGTAGTTAATATGAGTTGGGGATATTCTACATCGTTAACCAATGATAATATATCGGCTATAAATTATAGAGGTACTTCTTACACTGGTGGTGATATAGATACTGCTAGTGAGAGAGAAAGTAACTATGGTTTAATGGAATATCAACCATCAGTAGGGGTTTACAGTGCTAACGTAAGAATATTATCCGTTGATACTGATGTTGAAGAACTGATAGATGCTGGTATTCATGTAACTATTGCAGCTGGAAATAGAGGTAATAAATGTGATATACCTGGTGGAGATGATTACAACAACTATTTCACTAGAAGTGGTACTGATGTATATTATCATAGAGGTTCATCTCCAAATGCAGATGGAGCTATTTTAGTAGGTAATTTAGATTCAGCTACAAAATTCGATAATAGTACAGGTCAAATTAAAGACCAGAAAGCAGCTTCATCTGAATGTGGACCAGCTGTTGATATTTATGCAGCCGGAACTAATATTATGAGTTGTACTTCTAACACAAACAGATTTTCTGATGCTGTTTATAACTTTGATAGTAATTACCGTCAATGTAACATTAGTGGAACATCAATGGCAGCCCCACAAGTAGCTGGACTGGCAGCGTTGTTATTACAAGTAAATCCCCAAGCACCACCATCTGCTATAAAATCAGTACTACAATCGAATGCAGGTACTACTACTTTATATACAACAGCAGCTAATAACGCTTGGACTGATAGTAGAAGTTTATTGGGTGGAGAAACTAGGATAATGTTTAATAAATTTACATCTAATTCCCCAACTATACTAAAAAATACTCCATCTGGACTTTTTCAAGGTGGTGTAAAACTCACAACAAAATAACAACTTTTTAAGTTTTTGATATATATTTATAGAGTAGAACAGTTATATGGATGATAAAAATTTAAAAATGGTATTCGAAGAAATAACCGAAGATATTCTAAACGAAAAGCTGATTACATATGGTAATAGAAAACCATATGGTCAAATCGTTTTTATGGCAGGTGGAGCTGGTAGTGGAAAGGGATTCGCTATTAGTAACTTCGTAGATTCCGCATCTTTTAAAATTAGAGATGTAGATGAAATGAAAAAGCAAATCCAAATTTTAAATAGATTAGGTAAATTAGATATCAGAAGTATCCTAAAAAAGTATGGTAGAAATATCAAACTTAAAGATTTAGATTTAATCAGAAAAATTGAAAAGGATGGGTATAAACTACAAAACTTTAATCTAAAGAACCCAGACCATGTATATGCACTTCATATCTTAGTAAAGGCAATTGGTATTAAAGATGCTAGTTTAGAAAAACTTCTATTAGGTAAAAATAATCCTGAAACTCTTCCAAATATATTATTTGATATTACTGCAAAAGATATAAGTGATATCACTTCAATACTTCCTAAATTAAAACAAGTAGGATATAAACCAGAAAACGTTCATTTAACTTGGGTACTTACAAACTATGTAACGGCTATGTACAATAATAAGAACAGAGCAAGAATGGTACCTGAAGATATCCTTTTAAAAACACATGAAGGTGCATCTAACACTATTTGGGGAATTATTACAAAGGCATTACCTAAAGGAATGAATGGTAGAGTAGATGTTATACTAAACAATCCAGAACATACCGTATTCTTTAAAGATGCAAATGGTAAAACAATTAATGGTAATGTAAAGGGATTCCTTTCACTACCTCTTAAAAAAGAAAAAGGTGGAATTTACGCAGAAAAAGTTTGGAAAGATAAATTATTTAATTGGGTAAAATCAAATGCACCAGAATCAATCACATCAAATATGAAAGAATCAGTAAATAAAAACGAATCAGTAATCAATGAAGCTAAGGAGCCTGAAGTAATTACTCAATTAAGAAAAATTGTAAAAGATAAACAAAACTCTTTAGTAGTTGATACTAAATCAAAAAGAAAGGTAAGAGTTGATATGAATTCAGCAAACCTAATGGTTCAAGTATATGATGCACTTAAACAACAATCTAATAAAGATAAGTTTGTTAAGGGTGGTGTTGTTAGTATGGCTCATATGGCACATAAACTTATGAAGAAAGAATCAGTAAACGAAGCAAGATTAAATGTTAGAGATTTACCATCATATGTATTGGAAGACCCAAGTGATTTTGAAGATTGGTATGAAGCGGGTATGGAAGTTAGAGGTAAAAAGAAATTAGCTCCAATGAGTAAATCAGATGAAAGAAAACTATTTAACTTAGTCGAAATGTGGATAGAGTCCAGAGATGATAGAAG
>Ga0209634_1002572_pt1 | contig 12628 bp, 8 predicted proteins | sample LinPmetageLP40_FD_184043 | JGI IMG/M metagenome (GOLD analysis project Ga0209634, IMG submission 184043) | Marine viral communities from the Pacific Ocean - LP-40 (SPAdes) (version 2) | ecosystem: Environmental > Aquatic > Marine > Oceanic | place: Pacific Ocean | collected 2010-08-26 | reverse complement strand
ATGGGATAGAAAACGATGGTAAAGTCTAAAGACGAACTTTATGACAGAATAGATTATTTAAGAAACATAAATCAAAACGGTATGATGGATAGAGCCAGAATACGAGACATCCTTAATGGTGGGGAAGAAGCAGTACGAGCATTACTAGGCGAAAAGTCTAGTTTAGATTTTCACGAGTTACCTGCACCAAACATGTTTTTATCTGCATTAGAAAGATTTGCACAAAAATTAGGTAGAAGTCCTGATCTAAAAGTAGATGTTATAAATGCTAAAGATTCTGAAAGAGCTAAAAAGAAATCAGAAAAACTAGAACGTATTGTAGGTGCATACGATGATATGCAAAAACTACATTTACAATTACCACAAGTAGGTAGGTGGCTACCTGGCTATGGTTTTGTTGTATGGGTTATTAACACTAAGTATGACAGAGACGACAACCCATATCCTTGTGCAGAGTTACGAGATCCTTTTACTTGTTATCCAGGTCCATTCGGTAATGATCAACAACCAAAAGATTTAGCAATTATTACTAGAGTTCCTATATCTTCTTTAATAGAACAATACCCAGAACATAAAAATGCAATTATTGGTGACAATAACGAAGATGCTAATGACATGTCTAGTCTTTACTACAACAGTGGTCAAGCTAGTTGGTCAAATCAAAATGGTGATGGCAAAGTTGTTGTTGAGTATATGGATAATGATGGAACATATCTCTTTTTACCAGAAGGTAGAAAAATTATAGACTTTATTCCTAACCCTTTATCTAGTGGTCCTATGTATGTTATAGCAAAAAGATTTGCTTTTGACCAAATGCAAAGTCAGTTTCAACATGTCATAGGTCTTATGGCTAACATGGCAAAAATAAATATTCTTGGAACCATTGCTATGGAAGATGCAGTGTTTACAGAAACAAATATAGTTGGAGAAATAGAATCAGGTAAATATCGTAAAGGTAGATTTGCTGTAAACTATTTAGCTCCAGGTTCACAAGTTTCTAAACCTACAAACAATCTCCCATATCAATTATTTCAACAGGTAGATAGATTAGAACGACATCTTCGTCTTGGATCTGCGTATCCTGTATCTGATGATGGACAATCTCCTAACAGTTTTGTTACTGGTAGAGGATTAGAAGAACTAGGACAATCTGCATCTATGCACGTTAGAGAGTATCAAGTAATACTTAAAGACGCATTGCAAGAAGTAGATGCTAAACGATTAGAGTTTGACGAAACTATGTATCCTAACAAAAGAAAACCTATTGCAGGTATGCACAACGGTACTGCTTATAAAGAATCTTATACGCCAACCTCTGACATTTCTGAAATGTACAAGACACGTAGAGTGTATGGAGTTATGGCAGGGTTTGATGAACCACAAAAAGTTATTACTGGATTGCAGTTGATGCAACAAGGTGTTATAGATACACAAACATTACAAGAAAACTTAGATGGGTTAGATAATATTACAAATATACAAAATAGAATTAATTCTGAAAAAGCAGAGAACGTATTGTTTGAATCATTAATGGCACAAGCAGCACAAGGTAATCCTAAAGCTACTATGGCAGCAGCAGAGATACGAAAGAATCCTGCACAAATGACAAAGATACTAGATAAGTTTTATACAGCAGAAGAAGAAACAACTCCTGAGGAAGAAGCAGTTATTGGTGGACCACAAGGTCCAGTAGGTCCACAAGGACCACAAGATATAGCTTCTGTATTAGCAGGATTAGGTGGAGGTCCACCACAACAAGGAGGTCCACTTGGCTAGTCCAGAACAAGAACTTAAAAAACAATTTTATGACATAGTCAATGGAGAAGATTGGGATGACATGGGTTTTCCTGAACGTCCACAAGCACAATTACAAGAGGGCGATGTGCCTTTAGGAGATATTATGATTCCTACACCAATACCTGGTGTTTGGATTCATGTAAATTTAAGTTTTGAAATAGAGGATGAAACATGGTAAGAAAAAAATTACAAGTACCACAAAGAGCAGATGGCGACTCAACAGGACAAACAAAAATGTTGCAAGATCAAATTGATGCTGTACAAACTCCACAAGCTACAACAACACCTACACCTACTGTTCAGAGACAAGCTCCTGCAATAGATGTATTTGGACAAACACAAAATCCTAGTGAACCAGTAACTTCAGGTTTACCATTTGGTCCAGGTGCTACACCAGTAGCTCCAATGCAAGATGATGCAGATATGTTGCTAAGAGCAATTTATAATGTTTATCCAGACCCCTCATTACTTAGATTTTTGAGAGGCACTGGTGCATGATTTACCCAGAAAATCCGAACTTTGAAGATGAGTACGATGCTGAGATAAAAAGCAAAGAACAAAGATTTCAAGAACTTAACAAACTATTATCACAAAATAACGCATACACAGCAAGACTTGCTGTCAATAATATTAATGCTGCTCCATATTTACCAACAGAAATATCTGCAGGTTCTGCTTTAGTCGGACAAAACATATCAGAACTAGACCCTAAAACAATACAAGCTATTACAGATCAAATACAACGTGATGATAAGACTACTTGGGATGGTGTTACAGATAAATTAAAAGGTGGTGTTCGTGGAACATTTGCAGCTTTTGATGCAGGTTTAGATTTTGTTAAAGGACAATTACTTGGTAGGTTTCCTGTAGAAATAGGACAACGATACAGTGATAAAATTCGTGAAGGCAAAAGCTCAACACAAGCTATAGGAGAAGTGTTTGATGAGTTTGGCGATATAAGAGAAAAAGTAGGAGATACTGCTTTTACTTTAGCTATACGTCAAGGATTAAGTGGACAAGAAGTTAACTTAGGAGAAGGTCTTTTACCAAACTCTACTGCTATAAACGAAACAGATGAGTATAAAGAATTAATTGATAGAAACATTGCACCAGAATTAGCTTTAAAAATTGCAGAAGATATTGTAGGTAAACCTTTAACACAGATAGCAAGACAACAAGCTGTTGAGGGTGTCCAGTTTAGAGGAGAGACTGCTGCAGGATTAGAAGCAAGAGGTGAAGAAAAGTTTGTAACGCTAGGTCGTATAATTGCAGAACCATTTGTAGCAATGGATGTAGTAGAACCTGGATCAAGAGCATACAGAAATTTGTCAGGTGCTGTAGATGTTGTTGGAGCTATTGCATTAGACCCTGCTAACTGGTTACTTGCAGGTGCAGGGGCAGTAAACAAAGCAGCTAAATCTATAAAGTATGTTGATGAAGTACAAAAAGCAAAACAAATAGCAGAACTCGGTGGCATTAGTGGTGGTATAAGAAAAACAGTTATTAATCGTATGCCTAAACTAGGAGGATATTCTGTTGAAGGTTTTATGCAATCAGATAAAGGAAGAAGTCTTACAAAATTTTTAAGTAGAAATGTAGATGATGCAGGTGAAGCATTGCCTGGTTCTAATGTAGATTATTTGGCAACACTTATGGGTGGTAAAAGTCCAGACTATAAATCATTAAATAGAATTGCTAAAATAACAGACGAAACAGAAATGAGTAATGCTTTAACAAATTACTTTACAGGTAATCTTATAAACGAAAAATTACCATTTTCTACAAAAATGTTTAACAGTTATACAAAAAACGCTGCAACAGCAAGAAGAAAAAATTTGTTTTCTAAAGTATCTGGTTTAGGACAAGAAGCACAATTTGGTATCGGACCTGCTTTAAAATATAACAACAAGTGGAGTGCAGCAACTAGGTTAATGGGAAAACTATATGAACCAGGTTTAGACCCTACAGACATAGACGGTTCATTAAATACTTTACAAAAACAAATGGCACAAATGGATTTGCCTACAGAAGTACGTGGAAAAATATTAGCTGAAACTATGGATGCTTTAGATTTAGATGATATTACTAATACACAAATTTTAGATGATATAACTAGAGGTTCTGAAGCAACAGCTTTTGAAGCATTTGTAGATCCATTAGTACAATTACCAATAGAACAAGCAGCTAATACGTTTGCCCCTGCAGACATTTTATTTAATGCGTCTATAAAAACAGCTAAAGCATTTAAAGATACTTTGCAAAAACAAGTTAATGATGACTTGCTTTCAGAAAGTATAGTAAATCAAATAGTAAGCATTTATGACAAACCTCTTAGAGAAGCAGGTTTAAATTTTGTTGATGAAGCAGGAGAAGCATTTAACTTCGGTTCTCAATTAAAAGCATACTTAGATGGTAGTGTTATAGATATACCGACATTTAGATTAAGTACTGAATTAGCACAAAATTACATACCAATACTACCTGCTAGTAAAGTTGTTAAAGCTACAAATATTCTTAAAAAAGATATTTTAAATAATGTAGGATTAAAAACATTTGCAAAAACTACAAAAATAGATGATGGTGCAATACAGTTATTAGCAGATAAATATATATCTCAAGCGTGGAAACCTGCTGTATTACTTCGTGGTGCTTGGACAACAAGAGTTATTGCAGAAGAACAAATTAGAATGTGGGCTAAAGGATATACACCAGGTCTTAGTCCGAGAAGATTTATTGCTTTAGTTACAAGTAGAGAGTTTGACCCAACAGGAACATTAGGCATAGTTAAAAAAATAGAAAAAGGAATGCCTGATAATGAATTAGATAGTTTTATATTTCAAAAATTTCCTGACTTGCCAAAACGTTTTAACTATAAAGGTGAAAGTATAGGAATGGCACAAGCTATTAGAAGATACATTAACGGAGAAAAAGATTTAATAGATATTGCTGAATTAGTTAGTGATGAAAAAGCAGTCATGACAGAGTTTTTTGATGCTATATCTGGAACACATAAAGGTTATCAAGGACTACGACAAACAAATCCAAACATAAGTCGTAAAGCATTTGGTCTTGCAGATAAAAATGAAAACCCTGTCAAGTATGTAGATCACATGATGACAGAGTATGTACAACTTGTTGATGATAAAACAGCTAGAAAAATATTAGAGGTCGGACCAAGAGAAGCAAAAGAATTTGTTTGGAATACACGATTTGATGAAGGTTCTATAGCTAGTAGCATTGCAAGACAAAATCCTTATTTTGCAAACATAACTAAAAACAAAAAATTAGTAGAAGATGTTATCGATTATATAAATGCAAGAATACATCTTAAAACTGGTGGTGCTTTTGATAAAAAATCTTTAGTTATAACTAGACAAGGAAATGCAGAATTATTAAATGTTCTTAGAACTGGTGTTTATAAAGATATAAATCTAAATGAAATAGGTAGTGTAAAAGCATTAAGAAAACAATACAAAAAAATGTTTGATGAAAACTTTGATGCTTTACCTTCACAAATGAAAGGTAGAGGTAGTGACGCAGCATACGGTTCTAGATCTGAAATAGGTAAATCGTATGATCAATTAATAGAGAATATGTTTTACGCTTTTATGACTATGCCTACAAACAAATTATCAAGAGCTCCTGTATTTAAACAAGCGTATTGGAATAAAGTTACAGATTTGATAACAGTTAGTTCTAATCAAATGAAAGATTTAATAATAGAACAAGCAAAAAAATCTAATGTTTCTGATGACCTTATAGAGAAAATGCAAAAAACTATTGCTGCATCTGATGACAAAGCATTATTTAAGTTTGATATTGAATATAAAGATTTAACATTTCAACAAAGCATAGCTAAAGCAAAAGGAACACTTGCAACAGAACCTTATGAATCTTTTACAAAAGCATTTAATGCAATGGATGACGTGTCTAAAGCACATGCTTTAAATGAAACAAAAGGTTTGTTGTACGACTTAAGTGAAAGAACTAGATTTTGGGAAGCATCAAGATTAATATTTCCGTTCGGTGAGGCATATCAAGAAATTGTAACTACATGGGCAAAGATACTACAAGATAATCCTGCTCCAATAAGAAGATTACAAATGGCTGTAGAAAAAGGTAGGGAGACTAATCCATTTGAACAAGAAGATACTGATAGAGGTTTCTTTTATACAGATCCAGTAACAGGTGAAGAGATGTTTGCTTTTCCTGGTTGGGGTGGACTAGCAAGTAAATGGATGGGCATACAAGAAAATGACCCAGTACAGTTAGAAGCATCAGGATTTGCACAAAGTGTTAACTTAATTGGTCAGTCATTTCTGCCTGGTTTTGGACCATTAGTACAAGTACCTGCAGCTTATTTAACTAGAGGTGCAGACCCAGATTCAGATTTAGTTAAATTTATATTTGGTGATTTCCCACCAGAACCTACAGATAACCCACTTGGTTATTTTAAAACTTTAGTTCCTACTCCATCATGGTTAGCTAAATTTATACAAGCATACGAATTAAACCCAGATGAGTATGAAAGATTGCAAACTAATACAACTATAGATGTTTACAATGCTTTGTATTATTCAGGTAGAGTAACAGATAAAAACTATGCAGAGTGGAAAGAAGGCATGGATCTTGCTAAAGATTACGCTAAAGTTTTAACTGCTATAAGAGGTGTTGCACAATTTATAGGACCTACAGGTTTTACACCTAGGTGGCAAGTATTGTCAGAAACGCCAGAAGGTAGACAAATGATATTTGTTGCATCGTTAGCAGAAGATTACAGAGAAAAACTAGAAGAACTTAATGGTAATCAATTAGATACAGTACAATATTTTCAACAACAGTATGGGATTGACCCAACAGCATTGTTAACAGGTAAGAGTACACAAATATTTAAAAAACCTGTTACAGTTGAAGGTTCTAAATTTTATCAAGAAAATGTAGAAGTATTTGATGAATACAAAAGCACAGCATACTTTGCAAAACCTGATGACCCTACTGGAGAATTTAGTTACGAAGCATATTTAATGTCACTTCAAGACAAGAGTAGAGTTCCTATGACTATGGAACAATGGAGATTAGTAAGGAATAACATACTAGGTTCATTAGCTTGGGAACAATTTATGATGTCAACGCAACCTGGTTACTCAAAACCATACTTCTTAAGAAGTGATGAAGTTGCACAACAATTAAAAACAGAAAAGAAAATGGTTCTGAAACAACAATATTTTGGTTGGGGTGATAGCAGTATTCCAGGTTTAGGAAGAGGTGCTGACTTAGATGCAGTTATACAAGAGTTTTACAGGTGGGATTCTAATGAATTATTAAGAAGTTCAGAAGCAGGACAAGGATTAGCTATGTACTTACAAGCACGAGATAATGCTAAAGCAGAATCTGTTAGATTAGGGTATAGTGAGAGTGGTTTTAAAAATGCGAGAGCATTGACAAATGTTAGAGAGTATCTACAAGATTATGCAGAATATGTTATAAAGCAACATCCTGACTTTCAGTATATTTGGAACTCCTATTTTAAAAGAGAATTATTAGATGCACAAAAAGATGAGATGATAGAAGCTACAATAAAAAGGAATTACTAATGACAGTAGAAGAATTTGTAAAATTATTAGAACAACTGGTAGGATCAACTAAACCTGAACCAGGACAATCTGCATTGTTCATTCCTAATGAAGTAAAAGAGAATTTACTATCACAACCAACAGTGGAAGCTGCTGTGAATCAAGCGATACCTTTATTGACAGGAGCTAATAGCAATATTACTGCAGGAGATATATCAAGTCTTGCACAAATGAGTGGAGAACCACAGCTAAGTAGTGACAAATATTCAGCACCACAAGATGTATCAGCACCACAATATATAGGGGTATCAAGAAACTATAGTGTTGACACAGGTGAAGGCACAGTAAGTATTACAGAAACTGATGTAAACGGAGATCCTTTGTTTTATACACTAGGTTCAGAAATAAATTTACTAATAAATCAACCACCAGAAGTTATAGCTGCAGTACAAGCAGAACTTGTTAATGCAGGTATGTTAAAACTAGGTGAGTTTATACCAGGTAGATGGGGTGGAACTTTAATTAATGGTGATTACAAAGACCAAGAAGCATTTAAGAATGTTTTAGCTAGAGCTAATACAACAGGTAATCCTGATTTTACAGTAGCTTTACGATATTTTGTAGACAATCAAGAAGCCATACAAGATGTAGGCGATGAAGTTGCATACTTACCACCTGATTATGCAGGTGCTGTACAAGATGTTAAAGCATTGTTTGAAAAAAAATTAGGTAGAAAACCTAAGTCTTATGAGTTAGATTTATTTGCTAATAGTTTATTAGCTGATCAAAAAACTTTAGCTATGTCTAAAGTACCATCTAAACTAGATGTAGGAGATATTACAGGAGAAGAGTTAATGACAGGGGATTTAGGTAATCATATAGTACCACCACCTGTACAACTAGAATCACAAATAAATCCTGGTGCAAGATTATCAGAGAGGTTTGATAATATTACATCTAAAGAACAAGAAAGACTAGGTGTGAATCGTGATATTCAAAGAACTAATCGTAACATTATTGATAGCATTACAGGTCTACTCAGGAACTAATATGGTAGAACTAGATCAAATAATGAATACAAATCCTGCTTTAATAGAAATGTACCAGGAAGCATTACTGCAAAGAGAAAGTACAGGAAATTATTTAGCAAAACATAATTCTTCTGTAATAGAAGATTATGCTACAGGTAAACCTATTAAAGTACAGGCATTAGGTGGCTATGGTATTTTAGATATTAACTTTCCTAAATGGGCTAAACAAGCAGGTCTAACAGATTTTAGTATGGAAGATGGAGACTGGAAAGATCCTAAAGTACAAGATGCTGTTGCACGATATAAGATACAAGAATACTTTAATAAATATAATTCTTGGGATTTAGTATCAATAGCTTGGTTTGCAGGTCCAGGTAAGTCTAATGAGTTTGTTAAAAATGGAACTATTAATTTTCAAGAAGAAGATGCTAATGGTGTAGATATACAATCGTATGTAGATAGTATGAATAAATTAATATCAGAAGAAGTAATGGATATGGAAATTCCTGTAGAGCAATATACTCCACCACAAAATATTGAAGCCCCTATGCAGAGTACAAATTTTACTGGACAGGGAAATATGAATCAACTGTATGCAGCACAAATATTAGATGCTATGACTAAAGCAAATGCAGGTGGTGTTCGCCCTAGTTTAATGGGTGATGCAGCAAGACAAGCAAGTAATGTTAAAACTGCAATAGATACTGCTAAAACTAAAGGTGAATCAACTATTAATGTAAGTATGGCTAGTGAAAAGAATCCAAACTCTGCTAGAGAGTTAGGGATGAATAGATAATGGCATATAACTTACTCGGACAACAAGGAACTAAAGGTACTAGAAACCCAGACGTTACTCTATCTGATGCAGAAGCAACTTATTTATATGATGACGCTCCAGGAGATGGTGATAATAAAGGAGTAATGTACACAAGTTTTGGAAATCAAATAGTAGATGTTGAGGCACATAACAAAAAAGCAGATGCTGTAGGTACTGAGCAATCAAGAGATTCCAAAGTAAAACCAGGTTCATCTGCAGATTTATCTAATACTTCCTTTGGAGAAAAAGAACCTGTAGATGCTGAAAAAGTATTACCTCCAATAACAAGTAAAGAGCGTAAGTCAATAGAATCATTTTCTGATTTAGCAAAAATAACATCATCAAAAAGATTAGAAGAAAACGATATTAATTTACTTTTAGGTTTAAATCCAGAATGGACAAGAGAGGACATCAATCAAATAATTGCAGGTGAATCTATTCCCTGGTGGAAACAAATGGGATTTGACTCTATAGATGAAGCAGATTCTGAATTTGGTACAGGTTCACTAGATGTAAAAGATTATGAAAAATTTAAAAAAGAACAAGATGAAATTGATAAAGCATTAGAAAATAGAAGTACAGCTACAAGTACAACCTCTACTACTACTCAAGCTAATAACGCTGCGTATCAAGTAACAATATACAAAGATGGTCAAGAAAAAACATTAGATGTAAGAGATCCACAACTACAAGGTTTTCTTGACGATGATTGGTCAACAGAAAAAACAGTTGGTGTTACTACAGAATCTGAACAATATTTAGCATCAACACAAGTAACAATATATAAAGATGGTCAAGAAAAAAATGTAGATTACAGAACTGTTGATAGTTATGTAACAGATGGATGGTCTACAAATAAAGCATTCGTACCTGTAACAAGTAGTAGTCCAATAGATACTTCTTCAACAGATACTTCTTTAACAACAAGTTCACAAGACTTTGTATCTGACCAAGTAATAGTTTTAGGACCTAATGGAGCTAGAACAACAGCTAATAAAAATAAAAGACCTGGCGAAGATATGTCCGAGTATGACAGACTTATTGCAGGACTTATACCTGGTAGAGAAGGTTATAAAGATGCAGACAAAATAGATTATGTAGATACTTATGGTGGACATCAAACTGGTGAAAGTTTAAACCCAGATTATAAAGGAGATTATGGTGGAGAAGATGGATCTACTCCAGACTCTGAAAAAGAAAGTCTCGTTGGTGCAGGTAATACAGGTTATGACGATTTAGATAAGTATAAAAATTTTGTTGATGGTTCTTTAACAACAACAACAACAACTATTAGTGGTGCAACACAAACTAGCACAGAAACTTATGACTTTGTTAATATTCCGAATGATGCACAACTGTGGAATGTTAATGGAGACTTATTTGTTGTTTATCAAGTACCAGGAGATAGTGGAGAGTTATACGATGGTAATCCTGTATTTTTAGCGTATGATGTTCCTAACAACGATTTAATAGAAGCAGGTGTATTATCACCAGAAGCACCAGATGCTGTTGCTAACTTTACACTAACAAAAGAATTGTTTGATTCTATTGCTGTAGTAACTGGTAACACAAATCAACTTTCTAGTTTAGTAGAAAATCCTTTTTCAGATTTTGTTGAGACTGTAGGAGAACAAGCACAGATAGCACCATGGATTACTGATGGTGAAATGATTGAAATTATTGCAGAAGCTGCAGTAGAAGGTAGAAAAGTAGAGGATGCTGAATGGAAAAGTACACAGTGGTGGAAAACTCACACTGAATCAGAAAGAGATTGGTTAATACAATATAATGGAGACCCTGCGACAGCAACACAAACAAAAACAGATACAGAAATTAGAGTAGCTAATGCCTTAAAAGCATCAGGTGTTTCCAATGCTCCTGCATCATTAGTTAATTGGGTTGCTAGTAAATTTTATACAGGTGGTTGGTCAGAAAATTATACCAATCAACAAATAAGTTTATTTGCAGATCCTTATGCTCAAGGTAACAGAGACAGTGAATTAGAAACTTATTTATCTAGTACAGCATTGACAGGTATAGATAGAACTTCAGAAAAAGAAAGAGAAGTAGAAGAATTATTTAAAACATGGTTAGGACCAACACTTGGAAAAGTAACAGATAAAGAAAAAGCAGAATTAGCAGGTAAACTGAGAGACAATCCAGATTACAAAGATACCTTAATTGGTTCTTTAAAACAATCAAGACTTGCTGCTTTTAGTGCATATACTAATCCTGAGTTAACTTATGATGATATAGCAAGACCTTGGAGAAATTTAACTACATCAGTATGGGGTCAGACAGCAGATGAGACACAAGGTTGGTGGCAAGAAATGGTTAAAACAAATGATTTTAATGCTGCACAAACTACACTTAGAGAAAAAGGTTTAGAAACAAATGTTACACAAGTAACACAAGATGCAGGTGAAGCTCTTACTAAAGCATTAGGACAAGGTAACATTTCACAGTCAGGGGTAAACGTATAGTGGCAACATTCGCAGAACTAGCAAGAAGTTTATATCCTAATATGCCTATAGAAGTATTAAATTTGTTTTCTACTGAATGGGCAAAGACAGGAGATCCTGCTGTTGCTATTGCTAATGTAAGACAAACAGATACTTACGCTACTGCATTCCCTGGTAATAAGAGACCTGATGGAACTATTAAGTTCGATGAGGTAACTTATTCAGGATTAAAAGAGTCTTATATAGGAACTCTTGCTGAGTATGGTATACCACGTACTACTTCAGAATCATTACTTACAGATAGATTAACTGGTTTAATAGAAGGTGAAGTATCAGCTAGAGAGTTTGGACAAAGAGTAGGTGCATTTTATGAAGGTGTACAAGACAACATCCCTGCTGTACAAGAATACTATCAAAATAACTTTGCACTCAATTTATCTACAGAAGCTATCTTTTTAGGTGCTTTAGATCCTTCAGTAGGAGAAGATATTATACAAGGTAGGATTACATCAGCACAAATAGGTGGTGTTGCAGCACAAGAAGGATTTACTATAACTGCAAGTCAAGCTGACTTACTTAGAAAGCAAGGACTTACACAATCAACAGCACAAGATGCTTTTAGACAAGGTGTACAGATACAAGAAGTAGCTGAACAACAAGGAAGAACTTCTGACATAGTTGATATTGTCGGTGGTTTGACTGGAGAAGTTGAAGAGAGAAGAAACGTACAAAGAATACTTGGACAACAAGAATCAATATCATCTGCACAGACAGGTGCAGTCAGAGATAGATCTGGACAATACTCAGGTTTAGAAGAAATCTAAATCTAAACTATACATTCATATAATTCTGTTATAATTATCCTTGACCCTGTACTAAGGTCTGGGGGTTAAACTTGACCTAGATATACGAATACGGTCTTGATGCCTACTAACAAGACCTGCCAAA
>Ga0209634_1002570_pt1 | contig 12632 bp, 14 predicted proteins | sample LinPmetageLP40_FD_184043 | JGI IMG/M metagenome (GOLD analysis project Ga0209634, IMG submission 184043) | Marine viral communities from the Pacific Ocean - LP-40 (SPAdes) (version 2) | ecosystem: Environmental > Aquatic > Marine > Oceanic | place: Pacific Ocean | collected 2010-08-26 | reverse complement strand
TCGATCGCGACTGAACCCCGCTCGCCATGCGCTTGTCGAGTGGGGTTCAGTCGCGTTCGAAAGCCGCGCTGATTTCCAGGTCGACCATATTGTCGACCAGTGGGGCGGCGTAGCTGATCCCCCAGTCGGTACGATCGATCTGCGCACGTGCGTGGAAGCCGACGGTCTGTGCTTCGCTCATCGGATTCTGTCCGGCGCCAGTGAATTCCACCAGCATGGTAACCGGGCCGGTCTGGCCGTTCATCGTCAACATTCCGCTACCGACGGCGGTGGTTTCACCGATCCGCCGGACCGAGGTTGAAACGAAGCGCGCTGCTTCAGGTTCGGGACCGAAGAAGTCGGGGGCCGCGCCATCCTTGCCCGGGCGCAGCAGATGGTCGCGCAGACCTTCGCTGGGCACCGATACACTGGTGATCGGAACCGTGATGTCGAACTTCGTCGCGTCGATATCGGCTGGGTCGAGCGTCATCGTGCCGTCGATCTGGCCAAACAGTCCGAAGTAGTCGTTGAAGCCGAAGTGACCGACCTGCCAGCTGACCAGCGTATGCGATGGGTCGAGCGAATAGCTACCGGCGGCGACCCGGCTGACGTCGACGACGCCCGGGATCTGCGGCTGATCCTGCGCGGATATCGCAGTGACGGCCAGCGATCCGCTGGCTGCAAGCGCAAGGGCGAGGAAAGATGTCTTCATGGTCGGCCTCCTGTTGAACCTCACTGAAGAATGCCCCGCGCCAGTAACGCGTTCCCGGAGTGTGCCGGTCCGGTCGGCTGCGGTACGCACCACAACGGGTCGGTGAACGGCATCCATTGGCCGGGATCTGACCAATGGATGCCGATAGCAAGTGTCAGTTCTTGTCCTTGTCGACCAGCTTGTTCGCGCCGATCCAGGGCATCATCGCGCGAAGCTGGGCGCCGGTCTTTTCGATCGGATGCGCGGCGGCGGCCTTGCGGCTGGCTTTCAGTTCGGGCTGACCGGCCTGGTTGTCGAGCACGAAGTCCTTGACGAAACGCCCTGACTGGATGTCCTTTAGGACGCGTTTCATTTCGGCCTTGGTCTCTTCGGTGATGATGCGCGGGCCGGTCTTGATGTCGCCATACTCGGCCGTGTTCGAGATCGAATAGCGCATGTTGGCGATCCCGCCTTCATACAGCAGGTCGACGATCAGCTTGGTCTCGTGAAGGCATTCGAAATAGGCCATCTCGGGCGCATATCCGGCTTCGACCAGCGTTTCGAAGCCGGCCTGGATCAGATGGGTGACCCCGCCGCACAGCACGGCCTGTTCACCGAACAGATCGGTTTCGCACTCTTCCTTGAAATCGGTTTCGATGATGCCCGACCGGCCGCCGCCAACCGCGCTCGCATAGGACAAGGCCAGCTGTTTGGCGAAGCCGTTGCCGCCCGACTGGCTCGATTCCTGGTGCACCGCGATGAGGCAGGGTACGCCGCCGCCCTTGATGTATTCGCCGCGCACCGTGTGACCAGGCCCCTTGGGCGCGATCATGATGACGTCGACATCGGCGGGTGGGTCGATCAGCCCGAAATGGATGTTGAGACCGTGCGCGAAGGCGAGCGCAGTACCCGGGCGCATCCGGCCAGAGACTTCATTGGCGTAGATCGCTGCCTGGTGTTCATCGGGCGCGAGGATCATCAGCACGTCGGCCCATTCGGCGGCTTCGGCAACGGTCTTGACCGTAAAGCCCGCACCTTCGGCTTTCTTCGCGCTGGGGGAGCCATCGCGCAGCGCAATGGCGAGTTCGCCCACACCGCTATCGCGTAGGTTCTGCGCGTGGGCATGGCCCTGGCTGCCATAGCCGACGATTGCGACCTTCTTGTCCTTGATCAGTTGCTGGTCGCAATCGGCATCGTAATAGACTTGCATTTTCTTCCCTCGCGTCGCCCCCGCTAAGGCAGGGGCCCAGATATGGTCGCCGGCTGGCGACAGGTTGGATAGGCTCCCGCCTGAGCGGGAGCGACGAAATTCATTCGATCAGTTCGGCTCGGGCCCGCGGACCATTCCCACGATTCCCGAACGCCCCACTTCAACAAGCCCGAGCTCGCGCATCAGCGCGATGAAACTGTCGATTTTCTCGGGCGAGCCGGTCAGTTCGAAGACGAAACTGGAGGTCGTGGTGTCGACCACATTGGCGCGGAACAGTTCCGCGATGCGCAGTGCCTCGACGCGATTGTCGCCTTTCCCGGCGACCTTGATGAGCGCCAGTTCGCGTTCGACATGCCCGCCCGATTCGGTGAGGTCGATCACCTTGTGGACCGGCACCAGCCGTTCGAGCTGGGCGCGGATCTGGTCGATCACCGGCTCGGGGCCGCGCGTGACGATCGTGATACGGCTGATCGCATGATCTTCCGAAATGTCGGCCACCGTCAAGCTATCGATGTTGTAGCCGCGCGCGGTGAACATCCCCGTGATCTTGGCGAGAATGCCCGGCTCGTTGTCGACGATAACGTTGAGGACGTGCCGTTCGGCCGCCTGCTGGGCAATCTTCATTGTGCGCGGTCCTGCCAGACGGGTTCGAACATCCGCCCTTCGCCGTCATATTCCGACAGGAAGACGCGGCCCATTCGGATGGCCTCGAAATTCTCGGTCTGGCGCGACAGGTCGAGCGAGTCCGCCAGCAGGGTCCAGGTTCCGTCGTCCTGCTTCTGCGCGACCTCGAGCCCGATGAACCGGTGTCCGCAATCCTCGACCCAGTCGAGCAGTGCTTCGGCATCCTTGCGGGCAAACCAGTTGCGCCGTTCGGCACGCGCTTCGAAGCGGTTCGGGAAATTCGCCATCATGCCCATCACACAAGCGCCTTTGCTTCATCGTCCATGGTGCCGCCCACCTGATCGCCATAGAGCAGCATGTCGGTATGCGCCGCGCCGCTGGGGATCATCGGGAAGCAGTTCGCTTCCTTCGCTACCCGGCAATCGACGATCGCCGGTCCGTCATGCGCGAGCATGGCTTCAATCCCGGAATCGAGCTGGCCTTCGTCCTCGATGCGAATGCCTTTCCAGCCATAGGCTTCGGCCAGCTTCACGAAATCGGGAAGGCTGTCCGAATAGCTGTTCGAATAGCGGCTTTCATAGGTCAGCTCCTGCCACTGGCGGACCATGCCCATGTATTCATTGTTGAGGATGAACACCTTGACCGGCAGGCGATACTGGCTAGCGGTGCCCAGTTCCTGGATATTCATCTGGATGCTTGCTTCGCCCGCAATGTCGATCACGAGACTGTCCGGATTGCCAAGCTGCGCACCGATCGCGGCGGGCAGGCCATAACCCATGGTCCCCAAGCCGCCGCTGGTCAGCCACTTGTTGGGGCCGAAGAACCGGAAATACTGGGCCGCCCACATCTGGTGCTGGCCGACTTCGGTGGTGATGATCGGATCGCGGTCGCGGGTCAGCGCAAACAGCCGCTCGATGCTCTTCTGCGGCATGATCAAATCGCTGCCGCGTTCGGGATAGGCAAGGCAATCGCGCGCTTTCCAGCCGAGAATACGAGCCTGCCATTCGGACAAGTCCCGCGGTTTGCGGCCACCCCAGGCTTCGAGCATCTGATCGAGCACATGCGCGCAATCACCGACAATGCCCAGATCGACGGGGACGATCTTGTTGATGCTGGCGCGGTCGATATCGATGTGGATCTTGCGGGCTCCGGGCGCGAAGGCATCCAGCCGCCCGGTCACGCGATCATCGAAGCGGGCGCCGATCGCGACGATCAGGTCGGCGCGGTTCATCGCCATGTTGGCTTCGTAGGTGCCGTGCATGCCGAGCATGCCGAGCCAATCAGGATGCTCGGCAGGAAAGGCCCCGAGGCCCATCAGCGTGCTGGTCACCGGCGCTCCGGTGGCAGACTGGAGCTTGCGCAGCAATTCGCTCGCCTGCGGGCCGGCATTGATGACCCCGCCGCCGGTGTAGAACACGGGCCGTTCGGCCGCGGCGAGCATTTCGACCGCTTCGGCAATCTCGTCGGCAGCCCCGACCATGCGCGGCTGATAGCGATGCGAGGGCAGCGGCGTGCCGTCCTGTCCGCTCTGCGTCGCCAGCGCGATCTGGACGTCTTTGGGAATGTCGACGACCACCGGGCCGGGACGCCCCGTGGTGGCGATGCGGAATGCTTCTTCGATCGTCGCGCCCAGCCGTTCGGGGTCTTTGACGAGGTAGTTGTGCTTGGTGCAGTGGCGCGTCAATCCGACCGTGTCGGCTTCCTGGAACGCGTCGGTCCCGATCAGCGCCGTGGGCACCTGCCCGGTGATCACCACCAGGGGGATCGAATCCATATAGGCATCGGCGATGCCCGTCACGGCATTGGTCGCCCCCGGTCCGCTGGTTACCAGCACGACGCCGGGCTTGCCGGTCGAACGGGCGTAGCCTTCGGCGGCATGCGCCGCGCCCGCTTCATGGCGAACGAGAACGTGACGGATATCTTCATCGGCGAAGAGCTCGTCGTAGATCGGCAGGACCGCGCCGCCGGGATAGCCGAAAACGAATTCGACACCCTGCCGCTTGAGGCATTCGATCAGGATTGCAGCGCCGCTGCGCTCGGTGGTCACACTATCCTCCAGCCCGATCCGGGCATTTCAGAACACAAGTCGGCCCGACGCTGGGGTCTCAAGCGCCGGGCCGACATGCACTCAAATACGATGCTTCAATTACGCGGTCAACCTTGTGCGCGAAACAAAGAAACAAAAAAATCGTGTTTAGCGATAGTTTTGTTATCCGCACGCACCCAGTCGGCGGGTGGTTGGTTGCGAAACCACGTGTATTGGCGCTTGGCATACTGGCGCGTAGCCAGCTGGCCAGCCGCGATAGCTTGAGCGCGCGATAGTTCGCCTTTGATCAGGGCGGCGATTTCACGCACTCCGATGGCGCGCATCACCGGGAGGCCGGGGTCGAGTTCGCGAGCCAGCAGCGCCTCCACTTCGGCGATGGCACCGGTATCGAGCATGCGTTCGAAACGCAGGTCGCAGCGCGCGTTGAGCCAGCCGCGGTCGGGCAGCAGCACGAGTGGGTGAAGCACCACTTCCTTGGCGATCCCCCCGCGTTTATGCGCCTGCCATTGCGCCAGCGTGCGCCCGGTCGACCGGATGACTTCGAGTGCGCGGGCCGTCCGCGTGGCATCGGCAGGCGCAAGGCGCGCCGCCGCTTGGGGATCCTCCGCCTCGAGCGCCGCCCGCGCGCGCACCTGGTCCAGATCCCGCACCGCCGCGCGAATGTCCGGTTCGATTTCTGGTACGGGGGCGATGCCCTCTAGCAGGGTGCGCAGGTAGAGCCCCGTCCCGCCGCACAGGATCGGAACGCCGCCACTGGCGTGAATCTCGCGAATGGTGTCGCGCGCCGCTGCGGACCAATCTGCGGCCGAACAGGATTGCACCCCGTCCCAGGTTCCGAACAATCGGTGCTCGATGCCCCGCGTTTCTCCCTCCGAGGGGCGTGCCGAGAGGATATGCAGCTCGCGGTAGACCTGCTGGCTATCGGCGTTGACGACGACCCCGCGGCGCCCGTCGCGCGCCAGCCGCTGCGCCAGATCAACCGCGAGTTGGCTCTTGCCGCTGGCAGTCGGCCCTGCAATGAGCGCCACCGGCTTGTTCTCGGGAGATTTCGAAGTGCTCATCGCGCGGCTGATAGCAGACATGGACGGCGTGGAAACGCGTCTCGACGCCGCGCTGCGGGCATGCGCCGATGCCGGGATGCCGGTGGCCATGGCAGGCATGCTCGATTTTTGTAGCGACGTGCTCCAGATTTCGCTTCCGAACGGCGAGCGCGCCCGGCTTACCGGCATCCTGACCGAACATTTCGGCGAATGCGACCTGCTGGTCGCGGATCACGAGATCGAGGTGCCGCGGCTGTTCGTATCCGACATGGATTCAACAATGATCGGGCAGGAGTGCATCGACGAGCTCGCCGATTTCGCCGGGATAAAGGACAAGGTCGCCGACATTACCGAACGCGCGATGCGCGGCGAACTCGAATTCGAAAGCGCACTGAAGGAGCGTGTCGGGCTGCTCGAAGGGCTCGAGGAAGGCGCTATCGCCACCTGCCTGGACCAGCGCATCCAGCCGGTGCCGGGTGCACGGGCGCTGGTGAATACCCTGCGCAGCAAGGGCTGCCGTACGGTCCTGGTGACTGGCGGATTCCATCATTTCGCCGATCCGGTGGCCGAGCAACTCGGCTTTGAGCGCGTCGTGGGCAACCGCCTCGGCGTGGCGGGCGGGGCGTTGACCGGGCTTCTGGCCGGACCGGTCAGCGATGCTTCGACCAAGCTCGCTACGCTGGAGGACGAACGCTCCCAACTTGGCGAGGGCGCGCGCGTGCTGGCGACGGGCGACGGGGCCAACGACATCCCGATGATCGAGGCCGCCGATTACGGCATCGCCTACCGCGCCAAGCCCAAGGCGCGCGAAGCTGCCAACGGCCGGATTGCCAGTGTCGAACTGACTGCGATCCTCAAGCTGCTCGGAATTGCGGAGAGCGAATGGGTGGAGGATTTCGATCCGCCCTAGCCATGGCGCGCTTTTCCAATGCGAGATGGGGCTGAACTGGTAGCAAACGGGCACCATGAACGATCAGATCAGCCTCGGCGCTTTCACCTCTGTCGATTTCGAATCGGCGCGCGACGGCACTCCCTTGCGCGACCCGCGCCGCCCCAGGCCGCGCTATCGCCCCTTTGCCGCTTTCGGTCACTTCCGCGAATTGCTGAAGGATAAGGAGAATACGGCCGAGGTCTTCAAGATCTACGATGCTCTGCCGTCCGGCCAGTTCGTGCCGCGTGTACGCGAACTTGCGCTCAGCCCGCATGGCGAGGCGCTACGCGCGAGCGAACCGTTCCTGCCGCCCATTCTCGACGACCATGCCGCCTTGCGCCGCCATCCCGAGGGTACGGTAGCGCACGCCTATTGCGATTTCATGGAACGCGAAGGCCTGACTGCCGCCGGGCTCGTCGAAGAGTCGGAGAAGTCAGGCAGTCAGAGTTATGACGACCTTATCCAGTGGTACGGCTATCGCCAGCGCGATACGCACGATCTGATGCATGTGCTCACCGGATATGGGCGGGATGCACTGGGTGAACAATGCGTATTGCTGTTTACGCACGGGCAATCCCCCAGCCATGGTCATTTGCTGCTGGGTTATGCCGGTGCCCTGCATCTCAAGCGGCTAGTCCGAAGCGAAGCCCCGGTGATGAAAGCCGTGCGGCAGGCGCATCGGACCGGGAAAGCCTGCCCGCCGCTGGTAGGCCTTTCGATCCGCGAACTGCTGGGCAAGAACCTCGCCGAAGTCCGGGCGCAATTCCGTATTCCCGATCCACACTGGTACCGTGTCTGCCACCATGTCTGGCGTCAGGACGGGATCGATCCCTATGACCTTCTGGCGCAGCAGGGGGGCGAGGCCGCCGCTGTGGCCTGATCCTAGAGCCAGCTGGCAATCCGGCTGAGAGGTTTCTTATCCAGCGCGTGCGCGGGAACGCTTGCATCCTTCGCCGGGTGCCCGACCACCACGATCATCACCGGCTTTTCATGATCGGGCCGGCCGCAGATCGCGCGCAGGAAGCCCATGGGCGACGGCGTGTGGGTCAGTGTGGCCAGCCCGGCTTCGTGCAGCGTGGCAAGCAGCAGGCCGCAGGCGATCCCCACGCTTTCGCTGACATAGTAGTTCTGCGTCTCACCATCCTCCTCGATCCCGCCCTTGCGCTGGGCGAAGACGACCACCAGCCACGGTGCGGTTTCGAGGAAGGGCTTGTCGGCATCGGTCCCCAGTGGCCCCAGCGCTTCGAGCCACTGCGGTCCGGCCTTGCCGGCGTAAAACTCGCGTTCCTCGGCTTCCGCGGCGTCGCGAATGGCGCGCTTGGTTTCGGGCGTTGAAATGGCCGCAAAATGCCAGGGCTGGTGGTTTGCTCCATTGGGCGCGCTGCCGGCCGCTTCGATGGCGGCTTCGACAATCGCGCGCGGGACCGGCGTGTCGGCGAAATACCGGCAGGACCGCCGTAGCTTCAGCCGGTCGCGCATGGCCTCCGCCCGCGCGATGCGTTCGCCATCGGACAGGTCGGGGAGCGAGTAGGGGACGGTTTCGTGATCGCGCATGATGCGGAGTTATACCAAGCGGCGTTCAGCGCAATTCCTTGCGGATCACCAGCTTGAGACCGGACCAGTCCTCGTCGACCGCGCATTGCTTGGTGTCCACCAGTCCCAGCGGGAGCGCAATCTCGCGAACCAGCTCCTCGGAAAGGGCGAAGGGCGCCCCGTCCGCCCGCGCCGGCCAACTGACCCAGACATGGCCGTCGCCCGCCATATGTTCGCGCAGTTCGCCGAGCTTTGCTGCAAGCGCCGCCTGTTCGGTCACGAAGATGTGTGCAGCATCGGGCCCCTCTTCGGGGCCGCGAACGAACGTCAGCTCGAGCGCGTATTCACCGATTTCGTCCTGAATGCTTTCGGGCATGCCGTCGAACCACACCCGCTGGCCATCGCGCAGGCTGAGCTTCTTCGCCAGAGGTGTCTCGCGATAGTCAGCCTTCACGCGGTCAGCCTTCCATCCAGTCGGCGAAAAAGCTCTGATGTGCGGCGCGCATCGCCGCGACCGAATTGCCGAACAGCGTATCGCCCCCGGTGCGACCGATGCGGCGGAAACCGATCGAGGCGGTTTCATCGTTTTCAGTGCCCTTGGCGAGCGCCTCGTTGAGTGCCTGGGTGTCGGGAACAGTGACGACATAGCGTCCCTGATCCTCGCCGAACCACCAGGCCGCCTTGGAATACTCTTCGTTCCACTCGACCTCGGCGCCGATACCTCCCGCCATCGCCATTTCTGCGAGTGCGATGGCGAGACCGCCGTCGGAAACGTCGTGCACGGCGCTGACGAGACCGTCGGCGATCAACTGGCGGACGATGCGGCCCGCGTTCTTTTCGACGGTGAGGTCGGTCGGCGGGGTGCGGCCTTCGTCGCGGCCATGGATTTCGGACAGCCACAGCGACTTGCCGAGATGCGAACGCTCGGGGTCCGCGGTCGCCCACTCCTCCGCATGGAGCAGGTAGATCGTTTCGCCCGCTGCCTTGAATGGCATGGTCATCATGTGCTCGTAATCGTCGATCAGGCCGACGCCCCCGATAGCGGGTGTGGGCAGGATTGCACTGCCGCCCCCAGTCGCCTTGCTCTCGTTGTAGAGCGAGACATTGCCCGACACGATCGGGAAGTCGAGCAGGCGGCAGGCGGCGCCCATGCCTTCGAGCGCATGGACGAACTGGCTCATGATCTCGGGGCGCTGCGGGTTGGCGAAATTGAGGCAATTGGTCACCGCCAGCGGGCGCGCGCCGACCGCGCACAGGTTGCGGTAGGCCTCGGCAATCGCCTGCTTGCCGCCTTCATAGGGATCGGCATGGACATAGCGCGGGGTGCAATCGGTGGTGATTGCGAGAGCCTTCTTCGTTCCATGCACGCGGACGACACCGGCATCGCCGCCGGTCTGCAGCGTGTCGGCACCGACCTGGCTGTCGTATTGTTCGGCGATCCAGCGGCGCGATGACAGATTGGGCGAGGCGAGCAGTTTCATTACGTCGCCGCCGACATCGCTGGTATCGGGACGCTGTTGCATCGGCTTGATGCCGGCCCAGGCGGTATAGTCGTCCTTCGAGAGGTAAGGCCGGTCGTATTCGGGCGCATCTGCCGCCAGCGGGCCGAGCGGAATGTCGCAAACGACCTCGCCATCGAATTCGAGCACCATGTGCTGCGTATCGGTGACTTCGCCGATGATCGCGAAATCGAGCTCCCACTTGTCGAAAATGGCCTGCGCCATGGCTTCCTTGCCGGGCTTGAGGACCATGAGCATCCGCTCCTGGCTTTCGCTCAGCATCATCTCGTAGGGGGTCATGCCGTCTTCGCGGCACGGCACCTTGTTCATGTCGAGACGGATGCCGGCCTTGCCATTGGTCGCCATTTCGACGCTGGAAGAGGTCAGGCCCGCCGCGCCCATGTCCTGGATCGCGACGATCGCGTCGGTCGCCATGAGTTCGAGGCATGCCTCGATCAGCAGCTTTTCGGTGAAGGGGTCGCCCACCTGCACGGTGGGGCGCTTGGCATCGGCGTCTTCCTCGAAATCGGCGCTGGCCATGGTCGCGCCATGAATCCCGTCGCGGCCGGTCTTCGATCCGACATAGACGATCGGATTGCCCACGCCGGTGGCGGCGGAATAGAAGATCTTGTCCTGGTCGGCCACGCCCACGGTCATCGCATTGACGAGGATATTGCCGTCATAGGCGGGGTGGAAATTGGTCTCGCCGCATACGGTCGGCACTCCGACGCAATTGCCATAGCCGCCGATGCCTGAGACGACGCCCTTGACCAAGTGCTGCATCTTGGGGTGGTCGGGCCGCCCGAAACGCAGCGCATTGGCATTCGCCACCGGGCGCGCGCCCATGGTGAATACGTCGCGCAGGATGCCGCCGACGCCAGTTGCCGCGCCCTGGTAGGGCTCGATATAGCTCGGGTGGTTGTGGCTCTCCATCTTGAAGATCGCCGCCTGCCCGTCGCCGATGTCGATGACGCCGGCGTTCTCGCCGGGGCCGCAGATCACCCAGGGCGCCTCGGTCGGCAGTTTTTTGAGATGCAGGCGCGAGCTCTTGTAGGAGCAGTGCTCGGACCACATGACCGAGAAAATCCCCAGCTCGACCAGATTGGGCTCGCGGCCAAGCGCGTTCAGGACGCGGTCGTATTCTTCGGGGCTGAAGCCGTGTTGCTCGACGACTTCGGGGGTGATCGCGGATTCGACAGATGCCATGCGCGCGCGCTTAGCGCTGCACGCTCCCGACCGCCAGTCCCACGTGGTTTTTATGCCACCGGGTCGACTGCACCCAGAACGCGAGCGCGGTCAGTATGCCGAAGGCCAGGAAGGCGGTCGCAGAAAAGGACGCTCCGGCGTGTTCCGGTTCGGAGCCGAACCAGTTCAGCGCCTGGAACAGCAGCAAGGCGGCCAGCAGGATCAGCGGTGGAAGCAGCGGCCCCTTGGTGCGGGCGATATAGAAACCATAGGCGAGCAGCAGGAGGCCCAGCTCGAGCGGGATCGCGACGATGGGGAAGTTCCACAGTCCGAGGCCGTATTTCTCCGCGCCTCCGGCAAGCGTCAGATCCGGCCTGTGGACGAGCAGGTCGAGGACCCAGTGACTTGCCACGACGAAGGCCGCCCAGCTCGCAGCCACCGGACTTCGTGTCCCCAGCCAGATCAAGGCGGCAAAGCCGATCGCCCAGAGTGCGGTGCCAAGCAGGCTGTGCGTATAGGGCATATAGTAGAGGTCGAGCGGGTTCATCGCGGTGATACCGGGCACGATCCGCAATCTCTCGATCCCGCCGAGGGTCAGCGTGAACAAGGCCCAGTCGGTCAGCTGCGCCCCGATGAACAGCACACCGAGCCGCGGGGCGTCCTCGCTGATCCCGCGCGCCAGGAATGCGGGAGCGAAATGGCCTATGAACATGCGCTCAGCCGAATTTGTCGGCGGCCAGCGTCGCGGCGGAAGCGGCCAGGGCGGTAGCAAATGCGCCCCAGGCTATGTCGGTCACGGTCACTGCAGTGGACCAGGTGCGCATGGTCGCCTGGTTGGTCAGATCGTAGGTCGCGTAGCAAATCGCCCCCAGCAGCGCCCCGTTGAGCGCAGCGGCGGCAAGCCCCTGGGCCAGTCCCGGGCGCACCGCGAACCAGACGATGGCGGCGATATAGGCAGCGTAGAATACCAGCGCCGGAGCCATGCGGAAACTGTCGGCCAGGATGTCCCCCAGCCGGGGACGGTAGAAATTGGGCCCGGCCCAGCCGAGCCACGCGGCGTCCAAAGCGCCGAAGACCAGAGCTGCGGCGATGAAGGCGACAATCCACGTCATATTCGCTCCCCCGTTTCGGTATACTTGACCGGGCGCAGGCGGACCGTCAATGCTCGCGGGCAATGGCAGAGGAACAGTCACATATTTCCGAGATGAGCTTCGAGCAGGCCCTGCGCGAGCTTGAGAGTGTCGTCCGGCGTCTCGAAAGCGGCGATGTCCCGCTCGACGAGAGCATCGATCTGTACGAGCGCGGCGAACAACTGCGCAAGGCATGCCAGTCGCGGCTGGATGCGGCACAGGCGCGGATCGAGAAGATCGTAGCGGGCAGCGACGGCAGGCCCGCGGGTACCGAGCCGTTCGATGCGGGCGGGGCCGCGTGAGCGTCGCAACCGCGATGCCCAGCCTGCTCGGCCAGGCTTTCGAGCAGGTCCAGTCTGAAGTCGACAGCGTCTTCGATGCGTTCCTTCCCGTGCCCGACGATACGCGCGCACGGCTGATCGAGGCGATGCGTTACGCCGTGATCGGAGGCGGCAAGCGGGTGCGCCCGCTGCTGCTGGTGGCGACCGCGGAACTGTTCGGCGTCAATCGCAACGCCGCGATCAACGCGGGCTGTGCAGTCGAAGCGATCCATGCCTATTCGCTCATCCACGACGATCTGCCGTGCATGGACGATGACGAGATGCGGCACGGCAAGCCGACCCTGCACAAGGCGTTCGACGAAGCGACTGCCGTGCTTGCGGGGGACAGCCTGCATGCGCTGGCGTTCGACATTCTGACCCAGCCGGACACCAGCACCGATCCCTTCGTTCGCGCGGAACTGGTTGCCACGCTGGCGAAGGGA
>Ga0209634_1002569_pt1 | contig 12637 bp, 14 predicted proteins | sample LinPmetageLP40_FD_184043 | JGI IMG/M metagenome (GOLD analysis project Ga0209634, IMG submission 184043) | Marine viral communities from the Pacific Ocean - LP-40 (SPAdes) (version 2) | ecosystem: Environmental > Aquatic > Marine > Oceanic | place: Pacific Ocean | collected 2010-08-26 | reverse complement strand
TTGCGACATCTGCGATCGCCCCCTCTTCCTTTTCCCCTCGCTCCTGCGGAAGCGGAGGCTTAACATTCTGTCGGCCATCGACGTCGCCAAGGTGACGATGCTCCCAATCGTCGGCGGCGCTACAGTCTCGTTTGGCATGGGCGGACTCGATCCGGAGCAGTTCGCTGCAGTCGTGGCCGGCGCACTGCTCGCATGGGGCATGATCGACGTCTGGGACGGAACGGCAGGGATCAAGACCGAATTCGACCGCGTGAAGAAACAGGTCAAGCGCGGGAGCGCGGCACGCAAGATGTCGATCGCCAAGACCATCTTCGGACTTTCCTCAATCATCCTCGGGTCGATCGGCTTGTTGATGGTGAACTGACCATGGGCATGGACGACCGCGAATACATGCACGAGCGATACCGCGAACGCGGCGGCGCGCGGTCGCTCCCGATCTGGCGCGAACGCCATGCCCGACTGGAGTTCGACGAAGCGGACATGATCGCGCAGAGATACGCACGACCACGGTTCTTCGACGACGGCAGCAATCCGCGAAAAACCTACGCCAGATCCAAAAAGAATCTCGTGGCGGCAGCGGGGCTCGCAGCGATCGCGTTGCTCTATACGGTCATCGCGGCTCCATTCGGCGCTCTCTTCAGCGGGCTCCCGAAAAACGGCGAATTCCGCGTCCGCGCAGAGTTGCAGGACGCCGAGACAGCTACTCTCACATTTACGGCCGACACAGAGCCGGTGGCGCTTCATCTTCTCGACAGTAAAGATCGTGAAGTCTTCGTTGCATTTATCCGAGCCGAAAAAACGGCAAAGCTTAAAGTCCCGGCAGGGACATGGCATACGATCGTCACTTCGGGAACGAGGGAGAGCCTCACCTCAGCCAGCGATCTGGACCACGGCAGACCTCTCGGAATCATCAAGCTGGCAGCTGGCTCGGCTTTGAAGATCTCACCATCACCAAGTACAAAGGCAGCAAAGGGACGCGAACAATGAGCAAGATCACATCAATTCGAGTTAAAGTTGTGTTGGGAGTGAGTGCTGCGCTGTGCGTTGCATCTCCCGCGATGGCGCAACGCGCTGACCGTTCGATCGAAATCTATCACATCTTCGATCTGAAGACCTCCGCGTCACGAGCGGAGGTAACTCGGGCGATCACCGATTCCCTCAACGCCAACGTCACCGACAGCGATACAGTTATGCCGCTGGTGCGGGGCGAACCGCCCGAAAAGCCCGGAACCTTCGAGCTCGTCGACGCGCTTGAGAATTCGCGCATGGGTGGCCTCGCCGCGCTTATCCCGGCTGCGCAGCGGGCGCAGCTCAAGCAGGTCAAGTGCGACGGCGCCGTCTGGATTGCGAACGCGGTCCGGCGCATCCGGGGTTCACAGAACCTCCGGCTCACGATGTGTCTGTTTCCCTACACCGAGGGCTACCACCTCGACGTCTATGCGGTGGATACAGAAGAGAAGGGAGGCGGGATTGCAGCCAAATTGGGGCGCGCGATCGCCGGCGCCGTGGTCAAGGATCCTCGTGACTGGACCAACAAGACCATCGTCGGCACCGTCCGGTCGGTTTCGAAAGCCACCGGCGCCGCTGTAACCTACGTCGAAGGCCAGCCCGCTTTTGAAGGTACTCCCTGGAACGACGAAAACACGCTCCTTCCCCAAGATTCGGAGAAAACGCCCGAATAACTCAAAGAAACGGGTGCGACAGTAATTGTCGTGCCACGACCGTTACGTTACGCCCGCCCAATGCACGGCGCGACTATATCAACGCTGGACAGAGCGCGGTTTCTCTCGCTGCTCGAACGGGCGTCGACTTTGATGATCGACTTGGACGCCGATGGTCTCAACGACAGCGTCGGCGCAATGGCCGAAGCGATCGATGGCTTACGCAACCATCCCTGCGCGCGTGAACACGACTTCATGCTTATCGACACCTACCCGCTCAATTGCCTCAAGACGACAAACCAGGAGATCCATTGATGCAAGACCCTGCCGACCGTCATGAAACGCTCGTCACCCTGACGGCCGACATTGTCTCCGCGCATGTGTCCAACAACACCATCAAACCCGAAGAGCTGCCGAAGCTGATCGCCAACGTATTCGGCGCACTCGACGGCGCCGGTTCCACCCCTGCGCCGCAGGAAGAGCTAACCCCAGCGGTCCCGATCCGAGGCTCGGTCAAGAAGGACGCCATCAGCTGCCTCGACTGCGGCAAGAAGATGAAAATGCTGAAGCGTCATCTCGCGACCGAGCATGGGATGACCCCCGACGAATACCGTGCCAAATGGAACCTCGGGCCCGACTATCCGATGGTTGCTGCGAACTACGCCGAGACGCGCCGCGATCTGGCCAAAAAGATCGGCCTCGGACGCAAGCCTGGGCAACGGCGCGGGCGACGCAAGGCGTGAGAGCATTATCAGGACGTCGCAGTCCACCAGAGACCGATGACGAGGCCACAAGCCGCTCCATAGGACGCCGGCGTCCATCGTCCATCTCGGAAGCGCTGCTATACGCCGAATTTGCCGTCCTCAGCTGCGTCAGTGCCTGGTGGCTAATAAATCTTTTCCGCAGTCTTCTCGCCCCGCTGGTCCGGCTTTTGTAGCCAACCTCCGAAAAGCGTGTTCCCTTTTCGTTCGCGTTGAGTCACATCGGCGCTGAAAGGAGAACGATCTTTTGCCTGTGAGTCTGGTGAATCTTGAGTGGATCGAGGAACCGCGCGCGCACAAACTGAGCCTGTGCCCAGTGCCGGCAGGATTCCCTTCGCCCGCTGAAGGGGAGGAAGAAGAGCCGATCGACCTGTCGGCCTGGCTAATCGAAAAACCCGCGGCGTCCTATCTCATGCGAGTCGACGGGCATTCGATGACGGGCGCGGGCATCTGCGACCGCGACCTAATCGTCGTGAGCCGTGCGGAACGGCCGCGGCCGGGTCATATCGTCGTCGCCGTCGTCCATGGCGAACGCACGCTCAAACGGCTCAAGAAGCTGGACGACAGGCTCTGGCTCGTTCCCGAAGCCGAAGGGTATCCTCACACGCTGGTCGACGAGTACGTCGAAATCTGGGGCGTCGTGGTCGGCTTGGCGCGACAATACCGATGAGCGCGCCAATCGCGCTGTGCGACTGCAATAACTTTTACGTCTCGGCGGAGCGCGTCATGGATCTCTCGCTACGGGGCAAGCCTGTTGTCGTAGCATCGAACAATATGGGCAACGCCATCGCCCGCTCCGCAGAGGCGAAAGCCTTAGGAATCAAGATGGGAGATCCCATCTTCAAGATCGCGGACGTCATCAAACGCCACGGCATTATCATCAAAGCCAGCAATTACACTCTCTATGCAGACATGCAGCGCAGGGTGATTGCAGCCACTGAACCTTTCTGTTCGGATCATGAGATTTACTCAATAGACGAAAATTTTTTATCGTTTCATGGGTTTGAACATCTAGATCTCGTCGACCATTGCCAGAAGCTTCGTGAAAACATCCTGCAATGGACCACAATCCCGACCTGCGTCGGCATCGGGCCAACCAAGACGCTCGCCAAACTCGCCAATGCGGCCGCCAAGAAGAATGTCAAAAGCCTCGGAAAACGGGATTCCGCGCCACATAGAGCGAGATTCTCATTTCGTGTGACCGGCGGCAAGCTCAATAAGTTTCGTAAAGCAATAACTTACCGAGCTTGCGCGCTCCGACCGACATTTTTTTGCCAACCAAGCATACCGCGAATTTTCGGATAGCCACAGTGGATGAGCGGGAAAGGAGAAATCTGCAAAATTGCTGGGTTGGCTGCCTGGTTCTGCCAGTGCTCGTTTATGCGATCGTGCGGCTACTAATTCACCTAGCAAGCTAGCCGCAGGTCGCGACCGAGCGAGGCGATCAACAGACTGACCTCCATCAAACCTCAGCTACAGCGAATTCGGGCGAGCCTGCCCAGGTAAGCTCCCAAGTCGCTCCTTGTCGGATGTTCTGGACAAGTGTCGTGCGGAAAGCCGCCAGGCAGCTTCCACCGGCCCGGCGTGACGACGGATAGACAACACCACCGAGATCGGCGCCTCGCAGTTCCCGCGCCAGTTTCTGCCCCGCTGCATGGCCACTTTCCTCAACGGGATCGAGGTAGTCCGCTCCGTCCTGGTCTCGCAGATCCACGAAAGGTCCCAGAAACCCTGCGATCAATTCGCGGTACCGCGTGACGTTCTCGTAGCGGCCGACGTTGTCCAGTTCGCGGGTCAGATGGTGACCGACTTCCGCCACCGCGGTCTCCTTCGGCGCATCGCCGAACGCCGCGTACCATGCGCCGCGATTGCCGTCGTTGAAACGGCTGCCTTGAGGACGCGTGTAACAGAATGCCGCGTTCACATTGGTCCAGCCATAACCGTAAGCGGATGTCAGCAATTCGTCCTGCCGCACATCGGATGGCAGCGGCATATCCTCGTTTTGCCTGAGTGAAGTCTTTCGCTCGATCTCCTCCAGAAAGGCGAGCGCGGCGTCCGTGTCCGCCAGCGGAGCCATCGCAGGCTCTTCGATATAGGCTGTGCTGATCAGCCGGATCGTCGCCGGTTCGACGATCTCGACAAGCGGTAATCCCCGCGGAACTGTGTTTTCGACAAGCTGCACGACCGCCTCACAGGCCGCCGCGCAGCGCGTCGATATGCTGGCGGACCGCCGCCATCGCAGGAATACCGCCGGCGATCATCATATCGACCGGCCGCCTGCCATTATAGGGCGCGCCTTTGTTGGCCAGCGTCGGCCACTCGGTGGTAAGCGGTCCGTTGAACAAGAGCCGCAACCCCTTGAAGATGCCGATGATGAGGCTTGCGCGCGTAACCTTGTCGCGATCGAGGCGACCCTTGAACGCATCCTGCTTCATCCGGTCCCAAGTTGCTTGGGGAACATCGAACAGCGCCGCACCTTCCTGACCGGACAGATCCCAGTGCTGGGCGGCACGAACCACAGCTTTCACGATTACCGAGACCTGCTCGCGATCGGCGATCGGGGCGACCTGTGGACGCTCTAATTCCTGGACGCTTGTCATGTTTCACCTCTTATGATAGAGATATTTATATCATATGAAGTCCGATTGCAAGCGCGGTCGGACGCGCAAGCGAGGCAGGCCACCGTGTCGAAGAACATTCTGATATTTTCCGATGGCACCGGTCAATATGGCGGGCTGAAACCCGACCAGCGCCTGTCGAACATTTACAAGCTCTACAGCACGGCGCGCCCTTCCATCGACAATTGCATCGACCCTGCCGACCAGATCGCATTCTACGATCCGGGCCTCGGCACAGGAGAAGATGGGGGCGGATGGGGTCAGCGCCTTTCGCGTATATTCGGATTGGCCTTCGGAACCGGCATCAGCGACAATATCGCCGACTGCTACGAAGCTATCCTTAAGCACTACGAGCCGGGCGACCGCATCTATCTCTTCGGGTTCAGTCGCGGCGCCTACACCGCGCGGTGCGTGGCGAACGTGCTAAACCTGTGCGGTGTCCCGCAAAGGCTTGAAAGCGGCCCTATTCCACGCGGCGGGAAAGCACTGCGCGACATCGCCGAGGAAGCCGTGTTCGACGTCTATGAGCACGGCGCCGGCAAGCCACGCGGCGACTACGAGGAAGAGCGCGAGGAGAAGGCCCGACGGTTTCGAGCGAAATACAATTGCTGCGGCGAGGGACTGGATGGCGAGGAGCAGGGCAATGTCGCGCCGTACTTCATCGGCGTTTTCGATACGGTGGCATCGCTCGGGACGGCGCGGGCTCGAGCCTTCATCTTCATCAGCTTCTTTCTCTCGCTCGGAGCCGCTTTGCTCGCATGGTTCTGGACCGAGTCTCCTTGGATTGCTGCTCTTCTGGCGATCCCCGCACTGTGGTTGCTCTACAAGGGCATCCGCATGGCAAAGCGGCAGTGGAAGACGATTACCGACTGGCCAAAGCCTGGTCAGAAGCGATCGCACAGCGCCAAGTGGAGCATGAAGAACGCCGACAGGTTCCTCGACACGAACGTGCGCTTTGCGCGCCATGCATGCTCGATCGACGAAGACCGCAAGCATTTCCCCATCGCAGGCTGGGGCTATTCCTCCGACGTAAAGCGTATGGATCACCTCGATCCGCCCTGGCTTCGCCAGGTCTGGTTTGCGGGCAACCACTCGGACATCGGAGGCAGCCATGCAGAAGACGAATCACGGCTTTCCGATATTGCCTTGCAGTGGATGGTGGAACAACTCGACGAGACCGAGCACCCGATAGAACTGAACCGGGCGCGCCTCAATCTGTGGCCCGATGCGCTCGGGATCCAGCATGATGAGCGCCGTGCGCTGCTCGATGCCCCCTGGCAGGCCCTGCTACCTAGGAAGTGGCGGAAAACATGGCCGCGGGAGGCCAGGTCCATCAATCCGCAAGCGGAATTGCATCCGAGCGTTTTGGAGCGCTCCCGCGCAACGTCGGTCAGGAACTACGACCGGCACGAGCCTTACCGGCCGAACGCGCTTGAGAATCATGAGAAGCTATTGGCAACCTGGTCGATGCCAGAGCCTCAAGCGAAACCGACCAGTCCCGAAACGCCGGGCGCCGATGCCGCATAGAATGATCCGCAACTGGTCCCGTCGTTCGCAAAAGACCGGCATGCAACCGAGACCTAGGCCAGCCCGATAGAATTGGCCTCCAACTTCGAAAGCTCCGTTTTCCACGATGCCCTCCTCGACAATCATCAAGATACCATCGGACGACAAGGCCTTCGAAGAGAACTGCGTGCCGCTGTTCTGCGGCGTCCTGAAAGACCCGAACGTCAAGCTCGTCGGCACGCGGGGCAAAGCCCAATCGGGGATCGATCTGACCGGCAGGCGCGACCGCGATCCGACGCAGCTGGTCGGTATCCAGTGCAAGCTCATCACGCGTGGCGGAAAGCTTACCGAGGAGATCGTCCGCGCTGACTTCGACAAAGCCCTGCAGATCACTCCGGCGCTGACCGAATTCATCGTCGCCACCACCGCAAACGACGATCTCGAATACGACCGCATTGCGAACACGCTGTCGCAGGAACAGGCGGCGCTCGGACGCCGGATCGACGTTCAGGTCTGGGGATGGGACACGCTCCAACCGAAAATTCGCGCGAATAAGGCGGCGCTCGATGCGTTCGATCCCGGTCACAGCGCATCGACCGATCGCATTGTGGCCCTGGGAGAGGAATCTCTCGAGCGCCATGGTGAAACGAAGGCAGCCGTCGATCGCGGGGGACAGGGCGAAGGGATCATATGCGTCGAACGGTGCGGAAACATCGTCAATCCCCGCCGATGACCATCCAGTCCCGTCCCATTTCGAATGCGCGAATTGAGCTCGTCCCGAGCAGCTGCGCAATAAGCTCGGCAGATTCGACGAGCCGTGGGCCGGGCCGATTGAAATAATGATGGCCATCGACGGCGAAGACCTTTCCTTTGCGAACCGCGGTAAGGTCCTTCCAACCGGAGCGGTCGACGAGCGAACCGAGATCGGCGAGTGTCTTCGGCAATTGATATCCGCAGGGCATAGCGACGATCAGCTCGGGATCGGCGGCGATCAAGTCGTCCCATTCCAGCCACGGGGAATGTTCACCGGCTCGCGCGAATAACGGACGACCGCCGGCCGCCTCGATCAGTTCGGGCACCCAGTTTCCTGCCGCCATCAGCGGATCGATCCATTCGATCGCGGCGACGCTTGGACGATCTATCCTCCGCCCTCGGTTTTCGGCCAGCCCTGCCATGCGCCGTCTCAAGCCGTCGACCACCGAAGATGTCCGCTCGGACAATCCCGCCGCTTCGGCGACCTTGGCGAAATCGCCCCACACATCCTCCAGCGTGTCGGGCGCCAGCGAGAGCAGGACCGGTGCGGTTCCGGTCCACTCGCTCAGTGCCTCCTCCAGATCGGCAGGGGTAACCGCGCAGACCGCGCATTGCGACTGCGTCAGGATGAGGTCGGGCCGCAGGTCGCGCAGCAGCGCGGTGTCGACCTCGTATACCGACAGACCCTGCCGCACGATTCCCTGAACCCGGTCGTCGATCTGGCACGACGTCAATCCCTTCTCCAGCTTGGTGGACGTGACGACCGGCAACCCCTTTACGAATGGCGGATAGTCGCATTCGTGAGAGCGACCTACGAGGTTCTGTCCCAACCCGAGCGCGACGGCGATCTCGGTCGCGCTCGGCAGGAGAGACACTATCCGCGGATGCGCCATGTCAGGCGAGCCGCAGCCGCGGCGTGGGTCCGAAGAGTTTTGGAGCGGTGCTGGTAAGGATCCAGTAGGCGCCCGAAAGTCCTGCGAACCACAGTGCATCGTTCGCGAAGATCTGCCCCACGATCGGCATCGCGAAGGTCTCGGTTCCGCCTACGACCAAAGCGAGCCCGAAGAGCGCAGCCTCGTAGACGAAGAATCCGATCAGAAAGGCACTCAGCGTCCGAAACGAACTCAGCTCGTCACGTTCGCCCATGACGGCGGCACCTGCAAGCATTGCCAGAACCGATGCGATGCCGAGCGCACCGCCCCAAGCGAACGCATAACCCGTATGCGGGTAGCCGAGAACGGTGAACCCCAGCACCTGGTTGGTCGCCCAGATCGCGAGGATCGTCGCCAGCGCGAGCGAGCGGTGCATGGTCGCGGCGGTCACGATCGCCAGAGCCACGAACGGCATCATGCAGGCGGCGGCCAGCGATCCGCCCACGGTCGCCAAGGCGAGTGTGACAGGCCATGCGAACCTAGCAGCCTCCGACTGCGCCGTGATTTCATCCGTCATCGAAATTCTCCTTAGAAACGCGCGCGCGCGCCAATGGCGAACGAGCGTCCGGGCGTCGCGAAACTGAAGACATCCTCGTAATCGGCGGCCGTCAAATTCTCGACTCGGCCGAACAGCTCGACATTATCCATCACCCTCACGTCGGCGTTGACGTTCAGCAGAAAGTAGTCGTCCAGTTGCACGCGAACCGGCACGAACGAGGGATCGATGAAAGCGCTGTCGATCGTCTCTCCATTGTAGCGCGCAACGAGCGTGACCCCTCCGGCATCCTTGGGAGCGCGCCAGTCGACAGCCAGGCTGGCGGTATGGGAGGGCCGCCGCACTTCGCGCGCGCCATCCTCGTGGGAACGCAGATAGGTGTAGGCTCCATTGACGCGCCAAGCTTCCGCGAAGCGCGCCTCGCCGAACACTTCGACGCCGTTTCTCTTGGATACGGTATCGCGATTGCCAGGGCTGGCGACGAAGTTCGGGGGCGGAAAAGAAGTGAAGATCTCTTCGTCCAGTTCGCTCTCGAAATAGGTGACCCCGATTGAAGCGCGCTCACCGAACAGCGACTGGTCGATCCCGATCTCCCATCCGCTCGACTTCTCGGGCCTGAGGTCGGGATTGCCGATGAAACGGCCGTCCACGAACCCATATAGTTCGTAGAACGAGGGGTTCTTCACACCCGATCCGACGGCCCCGCGCACTCGCGTAGCCGCAGCGATCCGATAGCTCGCCTGAAGCCTGTACGTGGTTGTATCGGCGAACTGGTCGTTCCAATCCCTGCGGATGGATGCGGACGCGCTCGCTCGGTCTCCGAGATCGATCGCATACTGGCCGACGAGACCGACGTTGTCGATCTGTCGGCGACCGGTGAACGCGAAACCGGTCGGATCGGTGTTACGGAAGCGCTCACGTTCAACATCGAGAGCCGCCGTGACCCGGTGGGTCAGACCGCCAGCCTCGATACGCAACGTCGTATCGTAGGACCCTTTCAGCCTCTGCCCTTCGCTGCCGTAGCTGCGTCCGGTTGAAACAAAACCGTCTCGCCGGGTATCCGCGATTTGTGCCGACAACGCATGGGTCCAATGATCGTCGAGAAGATTCAGCTCACCCCTCACGAGCGCATAGATAGCCTCGTTCTCGAAACGGTTGCCGGGGCTATCGACCTGGAATCCGAACGTCGGACTTGCCGGATCGGAATCGCTGTCGTTGAATTCGGCATCGGTGCGCGCGTAGCGCAATACGCCGGTGAGGCGTACATTGGAGGTAGGCGCGAACGTCGTCTTAAGAGAGACCGCACCGCTGTCGTTCGCGAGATCGCGCGTGCCGTTGCGGGCGCTTGGCGTGCCATCGGTGGTGTTTACCGTGGCGGACAGCGCGTAGTCGAGATCGCCGCTATATCCAGCCACCCGGGCAGCACCGTTCACCGTGCCGAACGAACCGGCTTCGATACGCGCGACCCCCCCAGGCGCATCGCGGCCACCGAGAGTGATATACTGGATGACGCCGCCGATCGCATCCGATCCGTAGATCGCGCTCTGTTGACCGCGCAGCACTTCGATCCGCGCCGCCTCGTCGGCGATAAGCGTTCCGAAATCGAATTCCCCAGCGTAAGGGTCCGACACTTCGATCCCATCGACCAAGACGAGCGTATGATTGGCTTCGGCCCCTCGTAATCGGATCTGCGTCTGGCCAGGAACCCGTCCGACCGCAACACCCGGGACGTCGCGCAGCACGTCGGACACTTCACGCACTTGCCGCCGATCGAGGACCTGCTGGTCGAGGACGGTGACCGATCCGCCGACCTGGTCGATCGGCACGGGATCGGTCGCGCGGTTCCCGGTAACGACGATTGAGGTTGTGGAGGCTTCCGGATCGGCATCGGAATTGATCGTTTGCGCGAGCGCCGGAGTTGCCAGGAACGCGGAAGACAGAAGCAATGAATGAGCGTATTTCATAGACACGAATTTCCAGGGCGCCAGGCGACTTGGCCGGAGCGTCCGCGCAAACGCGGTCGACTAGACTGCCAAGGGACGGACGCGTGCATCCCCGGCGGTCCTGCCGATGCGGCTCCAACCGCTACTCGTCGCCCGGACGAAATTCGTTTCGCGCCCGGCCAATCCCATGAGCCCGGCAAGAGCGACACGCACCGGTCGGTCTCCTGGCTCACGGGTCACTGCACGCGACATACCTTCCCAGACGGACATCGCCGCCCAGTGGTCGTGGAGCGAACCCCACTCATGTCACGCGCTCGCCGCTTACAGTTGCAGGGACAGCCGCAGAATTGGCCCGGCAAGACCTCACTGCGTTCCCGTTACCGGCACGCACTATCGGCGAGCGATTTCGCCGACGCTGGACGCTCTAGACTTCACCCGAATGTTCGGCAAGCATGAGCTTGCATAGTCGAGCGACCAATCAGCGCGCTCACTCGGGAGCTTGAAGAACGGATGGCTGGAAGAACTATCGGTGCTGTAACGGCGGACTTAAGTTGGTAATGTTGCCCGGACCAAAGTGGGAAACGCCATTGGAGGCCAGAACCTGGCTCATCGAACAGCGCCGCGTATTGAAGTGGTCCCATAAGGACGTGGAGAAAGCCTTTTTTTCATGCGCGGTCAAAAGTGATCTTTATTGTCTCCCGTCAGCGCCTATGGCACAGATTTGAGGTTGTGATTTAAGGAGGATTTGGGCTTCGTCGTAGTGACGAAGGAACGAAGATGAAGCCCAAATCCTCCAATGCAAAATCGCGGTCCAAGGCCCCTGCTGAGCAGGTAGTAAAGGACATCCGCCGCAAGACCCGTCGGCATTTCTCGGCTGAAGACAAGATCCGCGTCGTGCTTGATGGCCTGCGCGGCGATGACTCCATTGCCGAGCTGTGCCGCCGCGAAGGGATTGCGCAGAGCCTGTATTACACCTGGTCCAAGGAGTTCATGGAAGCCGGCAAGCGCCGCCTGGCTGGTGACACTGCGCGTGCTGCGACCACGGACGAGGTGAAGGGTCTGCGCCGTGAAGCGCGCGATCTGAAGGAGTGCGTGGCCGATCTCACTTTGGAGAACCGGCTGCTCAAAAAAAGCATGATCGCGGATGGGGAAGACGACGAATGAGGTATCCCGCATCCGAAAAGCTCGAGATCATCCGGATCTTCGAGCAGTCGCACCTGCCCGCCAAACGCACGCTGGACCAACTCGGTGTGGCACGGCGAACCTTCTACCGCTGGTATGACCGCTACCTCGAAGGTGGGCCGGAGGCGCTTCAGGACCGCCCTTCAGCGCCGAGCAGGGTGTGGAACCGCATCGGAAACGATATCCAGGACCAGATCGTCGAGATGGCGCTGGAGCAAACCGAGCTATCCCCGCGAGAACTGGCGGTGCGCTTCACCGACGAGAAGCGCTACTTCGTGTCCGAAGCTACGGTTTACCGGCTGCTCAAGGCTCATGGTCTGATCACCAGCCCGGCCTACACGGTGATCAAGGCCTCCGAGGCGTTCCACACGCAGACCACCCGCCCCAACGAGATGTGGCAGACCGACTTTACCTACTTCAAGATTATCGGATGGGGCTGGGTCTATCTATCGACCGTGCTCGACGATTACTCACGCTACATCATCGCCTGGAAGCTCTGCAGCACCATGCGAGCCGAGGACGTCACTGACACGCTCGATATGGCGCTGGCAGCCTCAGGCTGCGACCACGTCAACGTGCTGCACAGGCCCCGCCTGCTCAGCGACAATGGCCCCAGCTACATCGCAGGCGAGTTGGCCGAATACATCGAGGCCAAGAAAATGGATCACGTGCGCGGTGCGCCCTTCCATCCGCAAACTCAAGGCAAGATCGAGCGCTGGCACCAGACCTTGAAGAACCGCGTACTGCTGGAAAACTACTTCCTGCCAGGCGATCTCCAACAGCAG
>Ga0209634_1002567_pt1 | contig 12644 bp, 12 predicted proteins | sample LinPmetageLP40_FD_184043 | JGI IMG/M metagenome (GOLD analysis project Ga0209634, IMG submission 184043) | Marine viral communities from the Pacific Ocean - LP-40 (SPAdes) (version 2) | ecosystem: Environmental > Aquatic > Marine > Oceanic | place: Pacific Ocean | collected 2010-08-26 | reverse complement strand
GTAATCTTTTTGTGAGGAATGACCCGCTAGACTGATATAACACGTGATAAGCGAGGTATTTATGAGACTACTATTGGTCGAGGATGAAATCAAGACTGGCGACTATTTGCGGCAGGGGCTGAGCGAAGCCGGTTTTCAAGTGACCTTAACTCGCAACGGTCTCGATGGCCACCAGCTGGCGATGACCGAGTCCTTCGACCTGATTGTGCTGGATGTGATGCTGCCCGATGTGGATGGCTGGCGCATTGTGAAATCGCTGCGGGAGGCAGGACGTCAGACGCCGGTGTTGTTTCTTAGTGCTCGTGACAGCGTGGATGACCGTGTCAAGGGATTGGAGCTGGGTGCCGATGATTATCTGGTAAAACCCTTCGCCTTTGCCGAGTTGCTAGCACGGGTGCGCACCCTGTTGCGCCGAGGCTCGGCATCACCCCTGCCGGATCAGCTCAGGGTGGCCGATCTTGTCCTGGATCTGCCCAGGCACCGGGTCACGCGCGCCGGCCTAAAAATCAATCTCAGCCACAAGGAATTCTGCCTGCTGGAACTGCTGGTGCGCCGTCAGGGTGAGGTGTTGCCGCGTTCGCTGATCGCCTCGCAGGTCTGGGACATGAATTTTGATTCCGACACCAACGTGATCGATGTGGCCATCCGTCGATTGCGCGCAAAAATCGACGACGACTTCGAGCCCAGGCTGATCCACACGGTGCGTGGCATGGGTTACAAGCTCGATGTGGAAGCAGAAGATGATGGCGACTGAGCGGCGTCCGCTTTCGCTAACCGCCAGGGTCATGGTCTTTGTCGCGTTGGCCATCGGCATCAGCCTGGTATTGATCGGCAATCTGGTGCTCGATGCCGTCGAGCGCCATTTCGCCGAGCAGGACGCGGACGAGTTGGTCGTGATCAACCAGGCAGTAACGCAGACCCTGCAAAGGGTGGATGATCCGCTCCGGTTACCGGTGGCGTTGTCGCAGGCGGTGTCGGGACACCACGGTGTTTATTTTCAGGTGTGGAATGGCCGTGGCCAGTTGGTGTTCGCTACACCGGGGGCTGACTTCGCGCAGGCTATAGTCGCTTTTTCCCCCGTTAAGCGGATCCATGCCGATAACCTGGCTACTTGGCACATTGACGAAAATGCCTATCGGGGTGTCGTCACACGGTTTGTCAGCGACAGCCGGGAATATCGCATTGCCACGGCGATCGGCATGGACTTCCACCTGCATTTTCTGCAAGGGTTTCGCCGCAGTCTCTGGATTATCATGTTGCTTACTGGCGGTGTGACTTTGCTAGCGGCGTGGTTTGGGGTACACCAGGGACACGCGCCTTTACGCGGTCTCTCGGACGAGATGCGCAGTATTCAGGCCGACCGATTGCATATGCGACTTGATTTTCGCAGCATGCCCCTGGAGCTACGGGATCTGGCCTCCGCCTTTAATCAGATGATTGAGCGACTGGAAGACAGCTTCACGCGGCTGTCGCATTTCTCGGCGGATATCGCCCACGAACTACGAACCCCGCTGACCAATCTCATCACCCAGACTCAAGTGGCGCTGGGCAGGGCCAGAACACTGGACGAATATCGTGAGCTCCTGTACTCCAATCTGGAAGAGCAAGAACGCCTGGCCAAGATGGTTAACGACATGCTCTGGCTGGCCAAGAGCGACCACGGCCTGCTCAAACCGGTGCAGGTAACGCTGGATCTGGCCACCGAGGTCAGGGAGCTGTTCGACTTCTTCGGGGCGCTGGCGGAGGAAAAACATATCACCCTGTCTTTGGAGGGGCCGGCACCGGGGGTAATGGGTGATCGCGCCATGCTACGCAGGGCCATCTCCAACCTGCTGTCGAACGCCATTCGGCACACCCCGGCGGGCAAATGGATAAAGGTTCGATTGAGTAAAGCGGCGAATGACTCAGTATCGCTGAGTGTGATCAACCCCGACTCCGAAATTCCTGCACAGCACCTACCAAACCTGTTTGATCGCTTTTACCGCGCCGATCCGTCCAGAACACGCCAAAGCGAGGGTGCCGGTCTCGGATTGGCCATTGTTCACTCCATTGTTGAGACCCATGGTGGTCGTGTCGAGGCAAGCTCCGATCCGCATGCCACCACCTTCACCCTATTTCTACCCGTCCCAGAAGAGCGAAGCGCCTGAGCATTAATCGTCCCTAGTTTCCTAGACACCCTTTAACTATATAATGTACTTAAAGAGGAGGCCAATATGGCTGGTGAACGATACAACGAAGAATTCAAGATAGCAGCGGTCAAGCAAGTGACTGAAAATGGTTATTCCATTGCCGATGTGGCCAATCGTTAAGGCATTACAACTAAAAGCCTCTATCACTGGCGAGATAAATACGGTGAAAACGCCCAAGGCTACCAAGAAAAACAATCCACAAGCGAAGAGCTTCGCAAACTTAAAGCCGAACTAAAGCGTGTAACCGAAGAGCTAGACATCTTAAAGGAGGCCGCCGTGTTCTTTGCAGGGGAGTCAAAGAAAAATACACGTTCATAAGCTCTCGAACCCACCGTTTCTCAGTGCGATCCATGTGCCGTGTATTAAATGTTCACCCAAGTGGATTTTACGCCTGGCATGAAAACTCTAAAAGTCAGCGTGAAAAAGACGATGAATATTTATTAGGGTTGATTAAGCAATTTTGGTTAGAAAGCGGCTGTGTTTATGGTTATCGAAAGATCTATAAAGACATGCTTTCATTTGGCGAAGCGTGCGGTAAAAATCGCGTATATCGACTGATGAAATCCGCAGGCATACAGTCTCAACGAGGCTATAAGCGTAAAACGAATTACAGTGGAGGCGAATTATCGACAGTTGCTCCAAATCTTTTAAATCGTCAATTTGATGTAGTCGAACGGTAATTTGCTTCGTATAAGTAGGATCTAGAGGAAATTGTTCACGAATGTCAGTAGTCGTTGGTCGCCACTGGAGTAGCAAAAAAGTAGCTAATTCAAGATCTGATAAAAGGTGATGAGTTCTATTAGTAAGGTGCCCGTAAACCCTGTGAGAACGGCCTTCAGAAGCGACATCTCTTACACTAAACCAAGGTTTGTAATTATTACCAACCCCCTGTCCACGTCCTTCTTTAATCCAGCGGGCATTCTTGACTTCTGAATTCCAATACTGCTTTTTAGCCATAAAAAAGCCACCCTCACTAACCTATAAATAAGTTAGCTTAGATGGCTCTAGTTAACAACTTTATTGTCGAGTTAACTACTTTATTATTCAGTTAACTACTTTATTGTTCAGTTAACAACTTTATTGTTCACCGACAGGTATTGGGAATTACAGGCATGCAGGTGATTACAAGGGTTTTTGGTGTACTGCTTGCTGCACTTGCAGTTCAGTTTATGCTGGATGGTTTAGTCCAAAGTCAATTACTTGCTCACTAACATTGTGATTTTATTCTTTCGAATCATGTTCAAGGACATGATTCGTTTTAACATCACTCTCTAAACGATTTCGCGTTTCCTGGGCTAAAATCACTTCAAATTCTTCTAGGGTTTTTAAGTCATCTTTATTCAAATCTTGAAACGCACTGGGTAATACTTCTACTCCAAAACGTTTCCCAAGTGCACACAAGGCAGGCAAGGTAACCACGCTGCCTGGCGTGAGAGCCAAGACAAATAACCCCGCCATTTTATGCACATCTTTTAATTGTTCTAATGCCGCCTCTATTTCTTGCGGCTCAGGTTTATGGCCCTTAGGAAACTTTTGCGTCAACACACTAAAAAAGGTTTTCATCATCACTCGGGTTTCTTCTTTTTCTTGTTTTAACCCTTGAATGGTTTTAGAAACCGACTGCAAATAGCGTTTTTGTGCATCGAGATAGCGTTTCATATTCTCCTGTCCTTACATTATGTACGGCGGCGTTTATTACCGGTGGCCTTGCCCATGGCTCGCTGTTTGGCTCGGCGCTTTTGAGCGGCCTTACTATTTTTTTTATCTGCAACGGGTGCTTTGGTAAAATCAGGTTCAAATCCTGGGTACCACTGTTGATTTAAGCGAGTATTGAGCAGTACTTCGATTTCTTCAAGTAGATATTGTTCCTCTTGAGCTAAAAGAGAAATCGCCAAACCATCTTCCCCTGCACGGCCCGTGCGCCCAATGCGGTGAATATAATCCTCGGCAATATAGGGCAACTCATAGTTGATAACATATTTAAGTTGTCGAATATCCAAACCTCTGGCGGCTACATCCGTTGCGACTAAGACCCTTGCCTTTCCTTGTTTAAAGTCTTCCAGTGCTCGCTCTCTTGCTCCTTGGCTTTTATCACCATGAATACTCTCAGTCACCAGCCCATCTTTTTTCATTTCTTTAGCTAGGGTGTCTGCACCTTGTTTTGTTCGAGTAAATACCAAAACTTGGTGCCAGTTTTTACTGCCAATCAAATACGAGATGAATTCACGTTTTCGATCGCTATCCAGGTTATACACAATTTGCTCAACCGGTGCTGCCACGCTATTACGATCGTGTACTTCAATAATTTTAGGTTGCTGCAAAAGGGTTTGGCTAAGCTTAAAAATAGCGTCATCCAAGGTGGCACTGAACAACATGGTTTGGCGACTTTTAGGCAAGCGCTTTAAGATAATATTAATATCATCGATAAACCCCATATCCAGCATACGGTCCGCTTCATCGAGTATTAATGTGTTTAAGTGGCTTACATCCAACGTGCCTTTAAATAAATGATCAATTAATCGCCCCGGTGTGGCCACTAAAATATCCACCCCTTTTTTTAAGATATCCACTTGCGCACCAATACTCACGCCACCGTAAACAATGGTGGATTGAATAGCCGTATTTTCGCTATAGGCCTGCACACTTTTAAATACCTGTATTGCCAGCTCCCGTGTCGGCGCGAGTATGAGCGCACTTACGTTTACAGCAGAAGATGTCGAGCGAGGATTTTGTAAAAGGCGATGAATGATGGGCAAAACAAAAGCGGCTGTTTTACCGGTACCGGTTTGCGCACCCGCTAAAACGTCATTGCCTGATAGTGCTTCTGGAATGACTTGCTGTTGAACCGCAGTAGGCTCGTCATATTTAAGACCCACCAGCGTGCTTGTAATCGTTTCGTGTAAGCCTAATTGTTCGAACCCCATAACCTACTCTTTTACCGCTGCATAATATGAGTCGCAGTATACCAGAGGCTTAGGGGTTCCCTGTTACCCTTTTTTAATTGTGAACCTGAGCCAATCGTCGTGGGGCTTCTGTGTCTACTTGTAGCCAGTCTTGATAGACATGCTGGGTTGGTAACGCGATACTGCGAGCAAATCCAGGTAGGGTTAACTCATCTTGTGTCAGTGCAATCTCGCTTTCATCAATGCAAGGTGCACCATAACGATAAACAACACTCAGCTGACCCATACTGGCTTGATGGTCATAGTCCATGGCTTTTTGTTGAGTCAGTACGGCTCGGCTTTCATATAGCTTATAAATCACATCTCCATGACGTTGAATCAACATATTCTTCACCACATTAGGTGATAACACGACGGCACTTGCGTTATTACCACCAAACCCTTTTGAGTTTAAAAACGCCACCTGCCAGTGCTTTGCGGTTTTTTTAATGTGCTTAAGAGGGATATGCAAACGCTCAGCAAACACATCCTCAGCGATATGATCAATCCCGTTCACTTTCGGTATAACACCATGGGCAAATATGCCAAGGGTCATGGCTAGTTGGTCACCACTGGCGGAGGCCAAAGAATGACCCAAATATGATTTAACCGCACATACAGGCCAATCCTTAATGGCAAATGTCTGCGCAATTTCATGGTAAATCTTCGATTCTGTTACGCGGTTAAAAGGGGTGCTGGAACCATGGGCTTGAATGAAGCTATGCTCACGCACAGCACGCTCACCAAGCAGCGCTTGGGCTGAGGCCACCGCTTTGGCCATGGTAATCATGTTGCCCGCACCAGGCGTGGATATGGACTGCTTTATGCCATCTGCATTCACAAACACGTCACTGACCGCACCATATATTTGCGCACCTAAAGACATGGCCAATGTATCGTCCATCAGCAAAAAATATTGGCTGGATTCGGCAATGGTGAAGCCACAGTTATCCGAAAAAGGCCGGCTACTTCTTTGTAAATCCGCGTCAAGTGTGTTGTCTAAATTGCGCAACCCTTCTTCACTGGCAAGGGCGCCCATACTGGCGTAACCGTCGATGATTTCAGAGGTAATGGGAGTTTCACTGTTGCCCACCAACACCACTTTTTTGCGGCCACTTTGAATATCTTCCATGCCCGCTTTTAGGTTATACAAAAAGCTGGCACACGCGCCGGTAATGGAGCCGGTGCTGCCGACACTGCCAAGCACATAGGCGTTAATGAAATCCGCCGTCATGCTGTTATGCCCAAGGGGACACTGCTTACTGGTAATACGCTGGCCCTTTAAACGAGCATTCAGCATACCGCCCAAACCCGCTTCATCCAGTTGCCCCATGATATTACTGGAGTAAACGGCCACATCATCAGGACTGACAGCATCGGCTATGGTTTGCCATGGAATACCGCAACTATTAATCGCATCCGATGCCCCTAGTATGGCCATCTGTAATGACCGCGGGTGAAAACGCGAAGCATAATGCTGGTTAGGCATAAAACCAGACGGAAACTGCCCAGCCCCTTTCACCCCCAAGGCCCGTACCGTGTTGATCTTCACATCCACAGGGCCAATCAGCGTCACCTTAACGGTTTTCTTATTCAAAGGGGTCACTTGCCAGTCATCAGGGATAACTGGAGGCATCTGCTTAGTTGATATCTCAAAACTAACGGGCTGTTGAGTATTCAGCGTGACGCTCTGCTGCCAAGGCACGGCGTCCGCATCGAAATACGTTTTTTCAATACGGCGCACTAAGGTGCTTTTAAGGATTACTTGGGAGTACTCCGCTTCCAGCTCAGCCAAGCTGAACACACGCCCCAGCGTATCGAGATAACTCAACGGCTCTTGCGTTTTTACGCTAACCAGCCCCATTAAAACCGCTAAATCGGCGTAGGTGGCTTGCCTCTCACGCGCACTTAGGGTGTCGATAATTAATCGTTTATAACCATGATGAAACGAGGAACGCCCAGCCGCGTTATAGCCGCCAAAGCCAACAATAAGAGGTAAACTTGCCATGACCCGCTCTTCATTAAATGAACAATGGCATCAGTGTAAGATCCGGCATTCACGCTAGATACGTCATATCAGCCATATAAATTGGCATTAAGGACATTGAGGCTTAATCCAGCAAAACAGGGATAAGAAAACCATTGAAGAAGCCTATAAATGCTATAGATTGGACATTCAGGCCATAAAATAAGCTGTATTAGCCAGATAGATTATGAATCACATTACCTTTTTCTGCTGTGAGCAAATGCTTGCCACCAGCATGACATTACCCATTGAAATGTTTCGCGCAGCGCAAAACGCCGCCCAAGTGCAAAGTCGCACCATAGCACCACTGGATATCGTGACAGCAGGCTTAAGCTGCGACAAGGTTCAAACCGCAGCCGGCTTTAGTTTGGTGCCGGACCACACGCTAGACGAAATTACCCATACTGATATTTTATTTTTACCCGCCCTGTGGCGGAATCCAAAATCCTCATTGCGACAAAACCCACAACTTTTGGCCTGGATAAAACGCCTTCATAGCCAGAGGACGCTGATTTGCAGCGTGGGTATTGGTGTGAGTTTTTTAGCGGAAACCGGATTATTGGATGATCAAGCAGCAACGACCCACTGGTATTACTTTGATCGTTTTCAAAAAGATTACCCAAATATTCAGCTTAAGCGTCAGCATTTTATTGTGCAGGCTGGCAACTTATACACCGCCGCCAGCGTCAATGCGTTTGCTGATCTTACCGTGCACTTAATACAAAAAATTTATAATAAATTAGTGGCCATGCATGTTGAACGGCATTTTTCCCATGAGGTGCGCAAAGCTTATAGCAGTACCAGCTTTGTTAATGAACACAGTCAACACCCGGATGAAGATATCGTCGAGATTCAAGTCTGGTTACAAGACCAATTCCATAAAGATATCACCATTAAATCTTTGGCAGAGCAATTTGAATTGAGTGTTAGAACGTTAAATAGACGCTTTAAAAGTGCCACGGGCATCACCCCTCTTAACTACTTACAACAGCTAAGAGTCGATGCAGCAAAAGATTTACTTAAGAATACCAATTTATCCATTTACGAAGTAGCGTGTCAGGTGGGGTATCATGATCTATCGCACTTTAATCGTTTATTTAAACGTTTATTGGCCACCAATCCTAAAAAGTACCGAGACATGGTACGTGCAAAATTATTCAGCAGTCACTAACTTACATCACACGGCCGCGTAAGGCCTTGGTTTGACCGTGCTTGGTTTTTTTATCCATGCGTTTCTTTTTAGCAGAACGGCTAGGCGTTGTGGGGCGACGTGTTTTTTGCACCACGTTGACCTGACGAATAAGCGCCGCGAGGCGCTCAAGGGCCGCTTGGCGATTTAACTCCTGGCTGCGATGCTCTTGGCTTTTAATCACGATACAGCCGTCTTTTGTTAAACGATAATCACTTAAGGCAAGTAAACGTTCTTTATAAAATTCAGGCAGGCTCGACGCTTTTATATCAAAGCGTAAATGGATGGCGCTTGAAACTTTATTCACATTTTGACCGCCCGCACCTTGTGCGCGAATGGCCTGCATTTCGATTTCACTACTGGGAATCGAAACATGGTTGGAGATAATCAGCATAATCACTTAAATTTGTGTCTTATGCCAAGGGTAGCATAACTGCTGTCCACATAGAAAATGCTACACACTGGCCCATCCACGCAATAAATTATGATAAAGGCCACTTAAGCGCCTAACTTCATTATCATCTCGCCCGCGTTCGGCGGTCAGTATTTGAATAGACTGATCAAGCTCAAATAACTGCTCTCTTTGTGTAGGCTCAGCCACCATGCTTTGCACCCAAAAGAAAGAAGCTATGCGCTTACCCTGGGTAACAGGCTTCACTTCATGCAAGCTCGATGATGGATACACAATAATATCCCCTGCGTTTAATTTTACCTCTTGTGCACCAAACTGTGTTTCGATGCTCAGTTCTCCACCTTCGTACTCATCCGCGTCAGATAAAAATAACGTGGCGGATACATCCGAGCGCATTAACCGGCCATCCGGTAATGTCATGACAGAGCCATCAATATGCAATCCATAGTGACCACCATCTTGATAACAATTAAATCGTGGTGGAAACACAGTATGAGGCAAGGTGGCGGACACAAACAAAGGGTGCTGCTTAACCGCTTGGGTAATGACTTGGCCCAATTGCTTCGCAAGGTCTGATGTTTCATCCAGCTGTAAATTGCTTTTTACATCGGCCGATAATCCGCCAGCGGTGCGTCGACCATCATGCCAAGGATCTTGCTCGATGGCCTCACGTAACCGCAAAGCATCTTCACGGCTGATAATTTGTTCAATTGGTAACAACATGCAACCTCCTGATTCATTAATAAAAAAATACCGAGCACAGGGCTCGGTATTTTTCACACACTCAAGGCTTAATTAGAATTCATAAGCCACAGTTAGTTGTGCATTGCGTGCATCACCAATGTACGCAAAACCACCACTACGATACGCCGTTAGGTAGTAGTTTTCATCTGTGATATTGGCCACATTTAAACGTGCCGTTAACTTCTCACTAAAGGTGTAGTTAGCAAATACGTCAAATACGGTGTAATCCGGCACACCAAGCTCATCATTGGCCGTACTATCTGGCTGACCCACATACACTTCACTAGAGTAGTTAGCGGCGGCTCCGAAGCTAAATTGATCATTAAGCTGATAACGCACTTGAGCAAAGGCAGACTGATCAGCAAAGTTAGCTAAAATACCACCCGCTTCTACAGGGGAACCATCGCGGTTTTTAGCCGCCGTTTTTAAGATCTCTGATTCCATTACAGACAAGCCTAGTTGTGCACTTAAGCGATCTGTAATATTACCGACTAATGAAAATTCTACACCTTGTACACGGTTTTTACCTGTGTTGTATGTGCCTTCCACATCATAATCAGTCCCTTCCATCACATCATCTTTTGTAATTTGGAAAAGTGCAGCAGTAGCTAAAAGTTTATTATTCAGCAAGTTCCATTTTGTACCTAGCTCAATATTTTCAACGGTTTCAGGTTTGGCTTTATCAACGTTCTCCGTGTTTGAACATATACCGCCGTAACCACAACTACCACCTACATCGGATTCACCACCATTAATGTTGGCCGCTGTGCTGTAGGTTAGGTACACATTACCGTTATCAGAGATTTTATACACACCACCAAGATGGCCGTTCCATAATACATCATCGTATTTATAGGTTTTTTCGTCACCATCACGGTTAGTGATAATGTTTTTATATTCAAATGCATCGGCACGTACGCCTGCAAATACAGACCATGAATCAGTCAAATCAACCGTGTCCATTGCATAAATAGACAGCGTATCAATGCTGTAATCTGAATCCACATCACCTTTGGTAATATCACGCTGCATTAAACCATTAGGGTTACTTAGATAGTTACCATTTTCATCTAGAATACAATAACCATCCGCTACGCCACCGCGGCCTGCCGTTTTACAATTACTCGTACCCGTATTGATTACGTTATACACACCGTTCACTACATTGTGTTGTGAATACTCAGCACCCAATACAAACTGATGTTTCATACCGGCGATTTCGGAATCCATTAACACATTTAACTGGTTGGCAAAGTATTCCACTTCTTGCCAGCCTTGGTGAGTACTCAAAGAAATGGTATCAATGGCACCAAATGCATCAGAGGCATCACGAGTCGTACCACGTGCACCGGTGACTACATAACCATTATCCGTGGTGCCGTAACGTGTCGCGTTTTCAATACGTACATTATCATTCACATCGTACATGGCACGAAATGTAACCGTGTCGATATTAGATGATAAAAAATCATTATCTTGTGCATAAGCGGGGACACTTTCGTTAACTTTATTCGTGTCACGGTCAATGTAAGCACCAAGATCATTACGATCGAAGGCTCTTAAGAAATAATAATCCGCTACAAGCTTCAGTTTTTCATTGGCTTGATAAGTCGCCGAAAGCGCCGCACCATTACGTTCAGAATCATTCGGTCCACGATCAGGTATTTCTTGATAGCTGTGTAAAACATTCGCACGCAGTGCTAAGTCATCGTTAACTGTCTGGTTACTATCCAGCGTGATACGACGATAATCATCTGTACCAATACCGGCTTCTACTTTATTGAAATCGTATTCTGTGCTGGCTTGTTTGGTAATGCTGTTAATCGCACCACCGCTTGAACCACGGCCAGCAAATGTGGAGCTTGGCCCTTTAGTAATTTCAACTTGTTCAACGGCAAAGCTTTCACGGGTACTCATACCTGGATCACGTAAACCATCAACAAACACATCAGAGCGGGCTTCGTGACCACGAATCACGTAACGGTCACCAAACGCATTACCATTTTCACCGGTACCTAGTGTAATACCCGGTTGCGCATCAACGATTTCCTTTAAATCACTGCGACCAGATTCTAAAATCTGAGTTTGGGTTAATACCGTAATGGTTTGAGGCGTATCCGCTAAATCTTTTACATGACGGCTATCACCAGACACTTTAGCTTTATACGGTGCACCAGCTTCCGCATATGGGTTTGTATCAACCGTACGCTCTTCTACTTGCATGGCGTCCAGAACAATTGCGTCTTCAGCTGAGGCCGATTGAATGGCGCCAACTAACAAAGTAGGTAGACCAATGGTTAACGCCGCTGCGCTTGGCGCAAGGCGTGACTTACGCAAGGTTAACGGTTTTTTTATGCTGTACTTCATGTCAGTCCTTAAAAGATGTATTTGTTATAAGAGTAAAATCAATTGGCTTAACCAGTGACAACTGTGCCCGTCCAGGCGCAAAGTCATCCGGCACTTGAGGCAAAGGAGACGCATCATCGAGCACCTTCAAAGCCGCCTCATCTAGCAGCGCATAGCCACTGGATGTTTCAATCGAACGACGTAAAACAGTGCCTGATCGATCAATCGTAAAAGCAACACGAACGGTGCCCTCTTGCTTTTCTTTTTTGGCTGCCATGGGATAACCTTGATGCTGGGCCAACCAACGATTCATTTGGTTTATGTAATTTTTTGCATTGCCTTTTACACCACCGCTTTGACGTTGATCAGACCGACCACTCGATTTAATCGCCGCTTGTACACTAGCGGCACTGGCTTGAACTTCAGGCTCTGCGGTTTCTCTCTCACTGTCACTCGGTGAAGCTTGCGCTTCTTTTTTTATTGTATTGACACTTTCATTTACCGCTTTTACGCTTTTGTTGTGAAGAGCGGTTGTTTTGATAATGGGTTTAACAATGGCTTCTTTTTTCGATTCTTTCACCACCGCTTTAGCCGTCTTAGCAGGCTCTTTTATTTCTGTTTTTTTTAAATTTGACTCTCTGAGCATTGAAAGTCTTTCTTTTATATTGGCATGGGACCCTTGCGTGCCTAAACCCACCTCAACACCCAGTTCACCAGCATCCGCTGCATCCCCTTGTTGATCTTTCGCTTCAGCCAATAATGCAAACAATCCTAATCCGTGTATCAGCACAGCCAA
>Ga0209634_1002564_pt1 | contig 12653 bp, 11 predicted proteins | sample LinPmetageLP40_FD_184043 | JGI IMG/M metagenome (GOLD analysis project Ga0209634, IMG submission 184043) | Marine viral communities from the Pacific Ocean - LP-40 (SPAdes) (version 2) | ecosystem: Environmental > Aquatic > Marine > Oceanic | place: Pacific Ocean | collected 2010-08-26 | reverse complement strand
AATTCATATTACACAAACACAATTCATTATGGCTAATTACACTCAACTCTGTTGTATTAACGATATCCTACTTAAAAAAATTAAGGCTATCCAAAAACAACACAAATTGCAAATTAAGAAACACGAGTTAGAAGTTGAGTCTTTAAAAGAACAAAGGAATTTGTTTAAGGATAATACTGAATGGTATCATGTTATTTCTCAATGTCCTGAATGTAAATTATATAAAATTGAGGAAGATGAAGGAGAGTATGTATATGATAACGAAGAGTGGTATTGTTATGATTGTATTCACGATGTCTGTTGGACTTGTTATAGTTGCGAACACAGGTTTATGATTCATAACGATTATTTTAGTTGTCTTGGTGATTGCGAAGAATGTTTGGTACATATGCAAAAAGTAAATTTCGTTAGTGTAAGGGAAGAGATTAAAGCAAACAGAGTTTTAACAATTGAAGAACAACAACATAAAAATCATGTGTTGCTTATGAAATCATATTTATTAAACAAACCTGATAGGCATAATGATAATGATAATGATAATGATAATAATAATGATAATGATAGTGATAGTGATAGTGATAGTGATAGTGATAGTAGTGATTTTTAAATTGCGTTGTATGACTGAATATATAGTCTTTTTTTTCTATATGTATCCCTTACTTAAAAGGATAAATATAGATCTAGTAAAGTTGATTCACCAATATAACAACTATTCAAAAGTTGATATGGAATGGTTTAAATATCTACACAAAGAGAGATATAGAGATGTATTAATAGTTATTGAATTAAAAAGATTGTATTATAAATTAGATTTGCTCGGTTGAAGCGACCCTCAGCAGACTTTAATTTTTTATGTTGAGACTGCTGTGGAGACGCGTCCTGAAGATGCCTCAATTGAGATTGCACTGTATTTACGGATATAAACATTAACTTCATAAGTTCCTCCTTCAACGCAATTATCAACTTCAAGTTCTAATTTGACCGAGTTTAAATTTTTAAGGCTAAGCATCCCCCTAATAGCATCAAGGTTATCATCATCGCCGAATTTGATGAGATACATATTGTATTGAGAGCAACCATTCATATCTTGTAAATCAGCATCTTCACCAACAACAGCATTAGTGTCGTCAAACCAGCAAGAACCACGCATTTCACTATTACCTAAATATAGTGCTTCAAGGTGATTATCAGCTCGGTAGAGTTCGCGACCGGCACTTGTTAATTTAATGGACCGTATGGACTGATGGTCCGATCCTGGTCTTGATACACCTTGACCTGCGGCAAGTTTTGCTGCTTGTGTTCCAGCAGTAAAATCATGAACCACAGCAATATTTCTTCCTTCATCGTGAGCGATACAATGTTTATTAGTGTATGGGAATGGTTGAGCGACCGCAGTAATTGAAGTATTATTCCCACCAGCACCACCCCCTCGTGCTGCTGCTTTTGAACCAGCAAGAGTTGAACCATAACCTTCTGTGAATTGAGCGAATGCCGCACAAGGTTCATTTCCTGTATCACTATCGCAAGATTTAATGTTAATACCTTTTGTTAAACCAAATAGTTGAGATTCAGTATTTACTTTTTTGCAAGTAATTAACATTGAATGACATAAATCAGTTGCGAAAAGTTGAGTTTCAAATTTATTAGCACCAGCAGATGCGGTGAATGTTGAGCGAGTTTTATTCCAATTACCTAAAACCATCGCGAGAGGCTGACTTAAAGAATAATTGGCTGCTTCAATGGCAGCTAATGATTTAGACTGAATTACGTCAAACTGGGTAATAAGTTCTGCTTTTGAAATAGTTGGTTCAACAGTAAATTTACCTGCTCCTGCTCCGTTTGCCGATTGGGCGATAAGAACTTTAATGCGTGGATTGTATTTTATATCCAGCGAAAGTCGTTCAATAAATCTTGTATTCAACAGATTTTTCATTGGAGTGGTGTGGTCGCTACCGAATTTAGGGAACATACTGAAAGGCAAAACGGTGTAAATATCTATGGTGTGGTCTGTTCCATGAGTTGTTTTAACATCGCCATATCGGTTTTGTCTTTTACCACAAGCAGTAAGATTTGTAGTAGTCATAGCATTAGCGTCAGCAAGGAATAAATCGTCTTTTCCTAAAAGACGCCATTTTTTGCTTTCACTCGCACCAAGATTATATACAAGGTATTTAATACAATCACCATATACCACTTGAAGTTCTCGTGATGAATTTTTAAGTGAGACTTGGTCTATGAGTTCAGCAAATAGTGCTTTTGCAACTAAAGGTGTTTGAGGACCAGTTGAGAGATTGTATGTAATAGTTGTTTTAAGAACCATTTGTTTTAATATTCCAAACGCTGGTATTTCAACTTGACAATTTTGCGAAAACGCAGGCGAATTAATAGGACTCCGCACAAACTTTTCGCAAAACTTGTTAATTCCTGACTGTTTCATATCATATATATATGAACTTTGGTCTGAGCCACCAGATGATGTTGATGAAGCGTATAAAGAAGAAGATTGATTTGAACTTTTATACCCTACCTTTCGGTATATTTAAAAAGGGAATAGACTGAACCTTAACCATTTATGGCGTTGATTAGACGCTAAATGACGACACCCGTGCGGTCGTTGAAGGAATACCATACTCTATCATAACGAGGTTAGGTATTTTACCTACGGATTACCTATTGTAATATTCTATGCGTTTTTACTATTGGGTTCGGCAATTAACCGAGTTCCTTTATTAAGTTTCCAAAATAAAGTAGTAGCATAGACTTTAAGGAGTTCCCGAGATTTATGAGGTGTCTTGCCGTATTCTTTAAATAAATACGACTAACAACAGCAATTAAAAAGGTTGCTTACCATTTTCCCCTAAATAGAGCCTTTTATTTAGGGTGGGTTGTTTTTCTTCCCTATTCAATTAAGGAGTGCAATTTCAGCCATTTTATATACTATGAAAAGATAATAATATTATTCAAACGAATTTTTGTTTTAGGTAGGGAAAGTAGCATAGGAGGGGTATTTGGTTTTGGAATAGAGAACAGTAAATTATCAGTGTTCTCTAATCGTAAAGTGAAATAGGGATCTATCCTCCTTTCCCTACCTAAAAGTTCTCCATACTATGAGAACTAAATTTGCGTTGTTTAATTGTTTTATATCTTAACTTGTATTTGCCTTTGTAATGTTCTAAATTCTGTGAGATAGAACTATTATCAACTCTAAATATTTTTACATTAGAATGTTTTAAATTACTAAATACCCTATCCATTTCATCATTAATTGGAACTACTGGTTCATATATATAAAATGGAATTGAATGATAATGCGATGCTAATGATAATCCTAACCGTCCTCCTAATGAAAATCCCACAACAGATACTTTCTTATTTGTTCTTTTACCTTCAATTAATGCCTGTTCTATTTTGTTATATGATTGCGTATATCTCGGCGTTGTGTATAAATCAGTTGAACCAGCAGCATTTTCTAAATTAGCTTCATAGTCAGGAGGAACTATATCTCCCTTTTTTCTTTCCGTATTTACAAAATCACTACCTTTCAATACAACTATTATATCATTCTTCTTTCTAAATATTTTTGCAACTTCAGGCGATTTCTCTCTTTCCATCTGTTTCATAGCGTCTAAAATATTGTTTTCTTTTTTACTTGGTATTCTATTTGTTTGTCTAAATCTAACAATTCCTATTCCAAATGTCTGTTCTAAAAAATCGTCAGCATTATTACTACCACCCATGTCTTGAGTTCCCCTTGAATGTATGGCGGTTAATTCTAATAAACCTAAAAACAAACCTTGATTATTTAATGCCTCCCATACAACATTATCACCTGATGCTATTTGAGTTGCAAATAAATGTAATACCCTTGATGTACCTAAACCATTCATTAATCCAACTAAATCTATATTCTGTCCTTGGAATTTCCTTACAGCATCGTAATAACCACTATCAAAATATTCCCTGAATTCCTTTCTTATGTAGTCCCTGAAATTATTAATGATCTGTTTTTCATCGTCAAATAATGGCTGTTTGTTATCTATGTTTCTTATAAACGCTGTTATTAATTGTTGGGGTATTGCTTCTAAAACATCAACAGCATAAGCAGCAACATCTTTATCCAATCCTAAAACATCTTTGAATATCTTTTTTAATGCTCGTTCTAATATGTAATCTTTAAACATTCCATGATATGAACTTACTTCCAAATCTCTTTGATGATATGCTTTGTAAAATACACACGCTAATATTATATATGGTATGACTGCTTTGTTTTTTATAAACCTTACTTCTTCACTCATTTCTTGGTTTAAAATCATTCTGTTTGTTCCTTCTTTTTGAGTAGCACCATTTGCCTCCGCTACTAAATATTGTTTTGCCTTATCAACTAAACTATCACCTTCTATGCTTTTTGTTATATAAGTATCTATGCCTCTAAACAATTTAATATCTCTTAACTTTTGAGAATTTGCTAATTGACTTTCTGCTTCAAAAGTATTTGTTCCTTCCATTTTATCTAATCCTTCCTTTATGTAATTCATAGCACCACCAACTAATGCTGCTCTTGGATTAGACATAAAAGCATTTGCAAAACCTATTCTATCCATAGCTGTTTTTGCATCATTTCCCATTACTCTCGGTATTATATTTCCAGCAGTCCAACTTGTCGCTTTTAAATGTCTTCTATTATCACCCTTTAATAAATACCTCGTCATTACATCACTCATAGCATCAATTACCTTTGTCATAATCTTTCCTTTCATATTTGCTTTACCTTCATAAGTCGGTCTATCTTCACTATCGCCTGGACCTGATTGAAGCGTTTGCCCCATATCCATACCTGTTGTTTCCGCCTCTGTTTGATTTTGATTAGCATCATGCTTATTATCAGTATTAGTATCATTTGGAGTTGTAGTATCCGCACTCGGTGTTGGTAATGAATCATTTCCAGTATCTACTGGTTCGTTTGGATTAGTATCAAAAGGAAGACCTCGTTCTCTATTTCCTCTTGCTACCGCTCCTTGCAATTGTGGAGATAAAGAATTAAACCAATCACTATCACTTTTTGGACCTTGTGGTTCTTGTGGAGCAAAAGCACCAGTTTGATTATTATAGTCATTTAAATTATCCTCATTAACATCAGGTCTTGGAATTAATGGTTCGCCAGTCATACCCTCAAATTGTCCGCCATCAGCACTTTCACTTGTAGAAGGATTATTGGCTGTTCTCGGCACTAATGGTTCAGCACTCATTCCACCTAAACCACTACCAAAATCACTCATACTACCACCCATTCTTAATCGCCTTTCATTTAAGTCTGGTTTATATCTTAATTCTTCATCGGTTAAATCTCTACGACGCCTACTCATTTATATATATCACATATTTTAAAAATAACTATTAAAATCGTAATTGAAATACAATATAACAGATTGAACTCTTGATTCTCCAAATATATCATTTGCCGCATTACCACTAACAATACCAGCAGAATTTACTAAAACAGGTGTTCCAGTAGGCATAGGAACTAAACCACCATCATCATCATATTTTAATATCTCAACAACTATTTCATTATGAATTGTTTTACCTATATTAAACTCAATACCATTCATACCCATTTGAATGGTATTAAGACTATCACTTAACGCTAATGGAATACCTGTTGAATATGGATTTGAATTTGCAATTATTTTACCATTTGAATCTGTTTTTTGAGGTGTTGCTACATGAATTTGAGATGTACCAACAACATCTAAATTACATACTAATTGATTTGGAATGATATGACCTTGAAATCCAGCAGCAGCAGCTATACCTACTTGGGTTGCTCTACTTACACCATTTAAAGATACAGCATAACCTACCATTTTTAGTTTTTGAATATTAATACCACCTGTTATTCTAACACGACATTTATTTCCAGTTTCCGCATTATACCTTGCTGAAATAGCAAATAGAACCATTTTATATACATTACATATATTATAATTTTATTTAGGTAGGGAAAGTAGGATAGAGGGGGGTTTTGGTTTTGGATTAGAGAACAGTAAATTATCAGTGTTCTCTAATTGTAAAGTGAAATAGGGGTCTATGCTACTTTGCCTACCTAAAATTTAAAGTGATATTCTTCTTATTGTTTTAGCTGTTGTTCTTGTTTTAAATATACTATCTTGTCCTACTGGATTTGGGTTTTGTTTTAATAGATTTGTAAATAATAGATTTGGATTAATTCTACTCTTTCTCATTTTGAATTGTGTTTTTTTTACATTCATTCTTGGTCTTGTATCTAATCTTGTTGCTTTGCGTTGTGGTCTTGGTGCTGATGCTCTTGCTACTCTTACTCTTTGAACTCCTTGACCTCCAGCAGGAATACGTTCTGTTCTTTCACCAGCACGTAATGTTTGTCCTGTTGGTCGTCTTGTATAACCAACATCTCTTCCTAATCCTGTTAATCTTCTACGAAATTCATCATCATCACTACTGCTTTCAGCAGAGGCAAACCCACCTTGCGAAGTTGCAGAAGTTAATGAAGTTGCTGAACCTATTGAAGAAGCTCTTGCTCTACCACCAGGAACACCAACAGATGTTGGACGCTGTCTTCCACGACTTGATTGCGAACCTCCAATAATTGGAGGACCAGGAGGTGGAGGTGGCGGTGGTCCTCCTGCTACTGGTGGTGCTCCTTGTCCTCCTTGTCCTGCTACGAGAGGTTGTGCTTGATTAAGGAAATTGGCGAATACTTGTGGATTTGCAAATTGAGTAATTAAACCCATTTGTTGCCCTGTTCCTGTTGTTGCTGTGGCTGTTTGAGAACCACTAAATCCAATATCGTCTAATGCGTCAGGTAATTGTGTTAATGCTTTTTTCCATTGACGATCTAATGAATATTTCTCTTTTGCTAAAAATATAAAGGTTCTAATTTCTAATGCTTCTTCTTCATCACTTGTTTTTGGTTTCATGATTTCAATAGTATATCCCCACATCTTTAACGCTTCCATTAAACCTTCTTTAATATTTTGATTACTTGCTTTTACTAATGTTTTTGAATAAGTAAAATCTCTGTCTTCTTGAATAGCAAACATAGAAACTTGTTTATCATAACCATATTTTGAAACATCTAAATTATCATCTGTTTTTGTTCCACTATCACTTTTTTCTTGTTCTTGTACTTGTAATGATATATTTTCGCTTCTATCTTCTTGAGTCATACCTTCTTGTTGTTCTCCTTCTGCTAATACAGCATTTGACGGTGGTGGTGGTGGTTGTGATACATTTCTTAAACCTGCTTGTCTTAATGCTTCTGCTTCTGCGTCATCTACTGCTTGTTGTGCTGGATTTAATCTTACTCTCATATTAGCTGCTCCAATTGGAACTGGTGGTGGTGGTGGTGGTTGAGGAATTACTGGACCTGCTGGACCTGCTAGAGAAGGAACTGGTCGTGCTGGAACTCCACCGCCAAATAATCCTGGTGGGACATTTGTTGGTGATGGTGGTAATGGTGTTTTTAATGGTGCTGCCGAACCTGCTCCTGTTCCTACTATATTTACTGATGTTGGAGGAACTGCTGCTGATGCTGCCGCACTATCAGGGGAAGAATATTCATTATCATCACTGCTAAAACTACTTGATACCTGTCGTGCTAATTTTTGATTTTCTGTATCTACCAATTGTCTTAATTTGGCTGCGTCTGTTGATTTTAAATTTGGTTTTAAATTACCAGCACCATCTAAATATTTTTTCATTATACCGTCGCTTAAATTTCTATAAGCACCACTTCCTAATACTTTTTTTATAGACTCTAAATCTGCTTGTAATTGTTGTGCTTCTTCTGCTGTTATAGTTCCTGTTGTTGTTGCCGCACCTGCTGCCCTTGCTCCTCTTAATGCTGCCCTTGCTTTCTTTTTTGCTTTTGTTGCGACTGTTTTTGCTGCTGTTGCTTCTGCCTGTGCTGATTTTGTTTCTGCTTTTGCTCCTGCTAGTGCTTTATCCGCTTTTCCTTGATTGAATGCTTTTCCGTGATAATCTTGAAATCTTTTAAAATTTTGATTCCCAGTAAATTCATTTTGCTTACTCCACCCTACCGCACCAATTTCAGTCATTTCATCTCTATCTCTTTTGTTTTCCATTATTACCGCATCTGCATATTGTTCTGCTGAGTTCTTTAATTTTGCTCCGTCTGTTAAAAAAAATTCACCAAACTCTAATTCATCACCATCTTTATTCTTTACGTTCATATGGTTAGGAATCCAATCTGTTCTTAAAAAAGATTCATACGCCGCATCATCAGCAGGACCTTTATTTAATCCGCGTTCGTCAATCCAATTTATTACTGCATAGACGTTTAGTTCCTTAAATGTTTTTTCATACATGCTGTCTTTGTAGATGTATGCTCCACCACTTTTCAATTGTTTTATACGCATTAATGGTAGCACATATCCATCATAAACAAAGCCCCTATTTTTTTTTCCTTTTTCAGCGACTAAACTCATTTCTTATAAATTACCATTATATAAAAAAAAAATCATTTTTTACTATACTTATTATAGATCGTTAAAAGAGAATGGAATATACCATTTGTATCGTGTAATAGAGATGTCTTTGGTTTTATGGTTATACCATTACCCTCTAAATCTAAATCCAATATCTCTCCTTTTGATTTCAGTTTCTCTGTTAAGAATGGTAATACTTCACTTACAAAGAATAAGGCAGATAGCACAATAGTTGTATATTTATAACCAATAGATGTAGCAATATCATTTATAAACATATCAGTAATATTACCTGTTGAATTCATTATATACATTAAACAGATTATATTTTAGGTAGGGAAAGTAGGATAGGGGTGGTATTTGAAATTGGAATAGAGAACAGTACATTATTAGTGTTCTCTAATCGTAAAGTGAAATAGGGGTCTATGCTACTTTCCCTACCTATGATAAACCAAATCGTTTTTTATATGCTGATATATTTGAACTACGAGATGTAGAATTACCCCATAAAATATGTCTTGATAAAGCACCAGCAGTCATATATGCTGAATGATTTTCTTTACTATTTGTATGGCGTTTAATATATCTTGCTCTTTGTTCTTTATTCTTTGTAATGGTGTAATCGTCCATTCCAGCAGCACCAAAATGGGTTGTCTTCTTCTTCTTCATTTTACCATCTTTACCCTTCTCGTAAAATATAGCCATTAGTTTCTTCTTTGCATTTGTTGATTTACTAATTACCATTTTCATTATACTAAATAGAGAGAAATTAATTACCAACCATCTTTTTGGCTTTGTTGTGAGCTTTTGTAAAACTCATTCCTGCCTTAATATCTTTCTTCATCATTCTTATATGATTCGCACTATGATGCTTTGCGTGTTCTTTGAGTTTATCATTCATGTTTGGTTTTTTCTTACTTGGTTTCTTATTGGTTGTTTTCTTTTTGGTTGTCTTGGGTTTGGTTGTCTTGGGTTTGCTATAATACATTATACATAATAAAGAGAAATTAATCATTCAGGGTTTTGAACTATATTCGCATTACCTCCACTATTCATTATCTCGCCTTCTATTATAGATTTGAATTCTGTCTGTTGAGCGTTTAATTGTTTAAATACACTATCCCTTTTAATTTGTGAAGCGTTATATCCAGTATATGAGAAACCACCTTGAAAAGCACCGCTATCTTTACCAGCATTCCAACCTCCACGATTGCTTTTAGTCTTCTCAACAAATTTAACCTCTGCTTTTGCTTTATTGATATTAAGCGATGTTTCAAGTCCAGCAATTTCCGCACCTTCTGTTGTTCGTTGTTCTTGTTTGGCTAATTCATCTCTATTTATCTTTAATGTTTTTGGTTTTCTCATTTTGTACTTAATCTTAACTGTTTCATCTTTGGAAAAGTAATCTTCGCTATTATGCTTATATAGACCCTTTGCATTATTACCACCCATATAATTCAAAAGGCGAAATTTGTTATTATGGTTAAATCCTCGTTTCTTTTTAACATTTTGATTAAAGTCATTAAATGCTCCGCTGTGTTCTACTGCTACATTATAAGGTTTAAAACTTTGCGGAACTGGTATTGATGAAGACCTTGTTAATGATGGTGCTAATTTCTCCCATTCATCGTATGCTGATTTATAATTATCGTTCTCCGTATATATTGATTGCTTTTTCATTTTGCGGATTCTCTTCTGTTTTGCGTAAGATGTCATCGCTATATATAGATATACGAAAATTTAATCCCATCGTGTTCTTTTTCTTTATCTCTTCCGCTATTCTTAAATCGTCCTTTTGTTTTTTGCGTTTGGAATTCTTAATTTTCTTTAATGATTTGCTTTTCCATTTACGAATAGGAAAAGGTGCTATATATTGACTTACATAATCATTAATTGAAATTACACCGCTTTTATAACCCTCTACGACTAGTGTATTAAATGGCTTTGAATAAACACTATCATATATATTCTGTGCTTCGGTATTAGATTTACACAGACCGAGGTATTCATTCCTAATAGTTTTGCAATCATCGTTTGACTTTGCTGGGAATAGAAAAGAAAGACTACAATTGGTTCTCAATGTGCGAGAACACAAAACTCTGTTTTGAATACTTACGATTACCGAAAATGAAAAATGTCTGGCTGTCGTTGATAAGAAGTCTAACTCCTCGTTATATTTAACATTCTTACGCTTTCCATTTGCTCCCATAGAAGTCATACCAGCAATATCATCAAATATTAATAGAACAGGAGATTTACTCATACTCTCTTTACGAAGTTTAATTATCTGTTTCAAAGGATCTAATGTATCGTATATGGTTTCTTCACGCATAAAACTCCATGTTTCTTTATAGTTCATTTTCCCTGTAGCACTAAATAAAAATATATGGTCGTATTTGAATTTGCGGTCAAGTTCAAAAATCAATTCATTCATAAGTATATTTTTACCTGAATGTCTTTGACCTATTAAAAGACACATAGGGTGATGGGTTAATGATTGAATACCTTTATTCATATTGAATTGATTTAAATCTTTTGATGGTTTATCGCTTATTAAAGACTTGTCGTCATACTTTACTTTTGATGATTTCTCTCTTTTTGTCTTACTGCGTGTCTTCATTATATATAATATAGTATAATATATAAATGGAATATCTCAAAGAACTATATGCTTGTAATATTGACGAAGACTATATATGGTGTAAATGTCCCTTTACTAAACTAACTCATCAATTCAAAAACCAAAGCCATACATTACTAAACAGCGAGAATGAATTGTTTATTGAAGAAGAATGTAATTGTGCGTGTGGTAATTCAGTTGTAGTGAATGTTGGCGATTTTACAAACCGCATATCCCTACAATTGAATAAAAAAAAAACTAATTACATAATCAAAAAGAAATCACGCAATAGATTAAAACTTCTAAAACAATTGGAAATAGAAGGCAGGAGAACGATTAGGGAAAGTAGGGAAACACCAACTTCACAACCCAATCCTTATATATGTAGTTTTGCATAGTTCTCAAATCCAAATCTCAAAACACCCTCTATGCTACTTTCCCTACCTAAAAACCAAAATCAATTTCCTTTTCAACTTTCTTTGTTTTCCACATACTCATATCTAATTGAATAATATTTCCATTTGCTAATTCTTGGAGCATATCACGAGGTTTAAATACGAAGTAAGCAGCACCTCCTTTTGTTTTTTTTTCAATCTTGCAAGGCAAACCATAAATACCATTTACAAATGATTTACAATTCTTAATACCAACCCAGGTAGCATCTCCCCTATATCTCTCATACCAAGACTCATAGTATTTACGCAAATCAGTTGCTTTAATAGTTTGAAACTGATAAAAGGCGTCTTTCTCATAATATTGTTGAATTTCGCAATTATTTTCATCATCACTATCAATATCAAAATTGGGAACACTATTATTATCAAATGAACCACTAATAATGTAATCACGAATCATTAATGCTAATGGGTCAATAAAGTAAGAAGCCAATTTATTATATGCTGGTGTTCTCGTCATTTCTGTTTGTGCCTTTTGGAAATCAAAATCTTCAACAGGTAATTGCATAAAGTATAAGTATAGTTGTTGAACGAACTCATCTGTATTCCAAACATTATTATGAAGATATTTCCAACCAGTTGTTTTTTTACCATCAATAACTCTTTCTTTTTTTAATTGTTTGTTAGCACCATCGCTCTCACAAACAATCCAACGACGCTCACCAGTCATCACATCAAGAGGAATAGGCATTTTACCATTTGTTGTTAATACTAATAAAGCGTAAATGACTTGCTCTACTGGGCGAATGTATTTCATGTTGAATACTTTGGTATTCTCACTAATGAGTGATTTCAAAACATCTCCCATATTTTTCGTTTCGTTAAAATTCACTTCATTAATATTTACAAGAATCTTATTCATTAAACCTTCGCTATGTGTTCCTACAATGTCTTTAATATTGGCTGTTGTAATGTAATGGGTTTTAGAAATGATTTTTGAAATTTGATATAATACCGTATTTTTACCACTTCCTTGATGACCCTTAATTAGAATTGCAAAAGGTAGTTTTCTTGATGGATACTTAATTGTATGAGCCATAATGTATTCAAATACTTTTCGTTCTTCTAAACCACCTAAAAGATGTGTTA
>Ga0209634_1002563_pt1 | contig 12657 bp, 21 predicted proteins | sample LinPmetageLP40_FD_184043 | JGI IMG/M metagenome (GOLD analysis project Ga0209634, IMG submission 184043) | Marine viral communities from the Pacific Ocean - LP-40 (SPAdes) (version 2) | ecosystem: Environmental > Aquatic > Marine > Oceanic | place: Pacific Ocean | collected 2010-08-26 | reverse complement strand
TTGTTTATTGCGTTGCAATCTAATATCCCTTAATTCTGGCTCTATTTCGTGCATGATTTCAGCTATCACTAGAGCTTTTTCATCTGGTGTCACTTCGTCAATAATTTGAATATCAGTTTCCCCTGAAGGAATCCACGTTTTAAAAAATTGTGATTTTTGGTCTTTCCAACTCCAAGCAATCTCTCTTCCTAGCTCGTCACTAGCTATGCAAAAATATATATTGTTATTCATGCTTCCTCTTTTTGTTTACCACATGGTTCACACCAATCAAATTCTTTTCTAAAATATACAGTCTCCCAAGCCCAATCAGGTATTTCTTCTTTTGGCCTAGAATCTATACTCCAGCAAGTTTGTTCTACTGGTATGCTTTTGGTTTTTTGTCCGTAAAGATCGCCTTTATTAATTGTTTTATCACAATTACTGCAAGTACGTTCTAATCTAGATTTTTTAAACTTCATGCTTCCTCCTTTAATGGTTTAATAACAGTTAATAATCCAAATTTATCTTTTTCAGTCTTAAAAACAGGCATAAAAACATCATCTTTTTGCTTGTGCATTTTTTTAGGAAACTCATAAAACTCATAAAATGGTTTTATTAATTGTGCTTTCTGTTCTTCTGTTAAGTTTGGGTGTGTGTCTATAACAGTTTCTAAGTTATCAAGAAATAAGTTATGAAAGACTTTATTTGTTTTAAAATAATTTATTTTCATGCTTCCTCCTTAAACTTCGTTAACAAAAATCTCTGGTTACTCTCAAAATAATCCGTCTTACTGAGAATGTCTTTTGATTCATTGTTATCATGCTTTTCCTGTAAATAAGCTTGATACATTTGATCGAAAAATATTTCGTACTCGGTGCGATTATCTTTATAGCTGAAGTCTATGCCTTTTGGGTGTTTAATAGTCATTTAAGCCACCTCTTCTGATTTATGAACAACTTGAGTCCTGACATAAGACAAAATATTATTTTTGTCATAATCCCACAATTTATAACTTTCTGTTGAATGTAATTCACATTCATGCTGAATCATAAAATTAACTATAAAATTAGTCATGGTGCTTAAAATCGAATTAGCTAAACTGTTTTTATAATTTGGGTTATCGCAAGATTGATATTCTAAACATTTAATCATTTGGATAACTTGCAAAGGGTTTACAACCTTAAGACTACCAATTGATAAATTATTAAAATCAAAAGGTTTATTATCATCATCATAACGATAATTCACACCTTCACAATTTGCCTTGGATAATTCTCTGGCTACATTACCAACAGAATCAAATTTTATTAATTTATCTTGATAATAATAATTTAATGAATCAAGCCCTTTTAATTTATAAACATATAAAACGATTTGCTCTATATGTTCCTTATCTACTATGTAACTACTCATATTGTTTCTCCTATATGTTTTGTTAATGAGTGCATTAGAACATATATAAATCCACAAAACAACCTTTTTACAACATTTAATTAAAATTAATTTAACTACATCTAATATAATTAAATTATAATAAAGTGTATGAATCCCAACAAAACACCTACAAAAAGAGGTAGAAAACCTTTAACCTTTACAAAAAAACAATTAGAGAAAGCTAAAAAATTAGCGGGGTTAGGATTTTCTGAAGAGTCTATAGCCCGCACAGTCTTTGGGATTTCTGTTAGTACCTTACAAAGAAGAAAGAAAAAAGATGATAAATTTGCTCAGTATATAAGAGAAGGAAAGATCGAATCCATTGAGAACGTAAGCAATGCACTTTATGAATCCGCGGTCTATGATAAAAGCGTACCCGCGCAAATATTCTTTTTAAAGAATAAAGGCAAACAAGCAGGGAATCCTTTCGCTGATATTCAACAGGTAGAAAGTTCGATTTCTTTGCAAGATATAATGGCAAATGCAAAAGGAAGGTTAATAGAGGGCGAACAAGTGCAGGAACGTATCCAAGAGGTCTCAATCCTTAAGAAGGAAGATGCCAAAATAAAAGATGACAATGAATAGATCTCTATCTAGCCCAATCTTTCGCACGTTCGCACGTTAAATAGGACCTATGATTTTTCCACGCAAAAATAACCAAATGACCCCCCCTTTTTTTCGCGAGTGGTAGCGTTATATATATAACTAATGAACTAAATTTTTTTAATTTTTTTTAAAGGAGAAAAACAAAATGAAGTACGGAGCAGAACAAGAGAAACAACTAATGACCGAACTCTGGTCAATCAATGTTAAAGACGACCCATTAAATTTCGTCAAGTTTTGCTTTCCATGGGGAATGAAGGACACCCCCCTCGAACATTTCTCTGGCCCAAGAAAGTGGCAAGAAAAAATTTTGCGAGAAATTACAATACACATTCAAAGAAACCAAAGTATCACTATGCCAGAAATGTTTAGGATGGCAGTTGCTTCTGGTCGTGGTATTGGTAAATCAGCTTTAGTAGCTTGGCTAGTCTTATGGATGCTCTCAACTAGACTTGGTTCAACTATTATTATTACCGCTAACACCGAAAGCCAGTTACGTTCAAGAACATGGGCGGAACTAGGTAAGTGGATGACCCTAGCTATAAATAGTCATTGGTGGGATAAAACTGCAACCACAATCAGACCAGCTAAATGGTTTGATGAAGCTCTTAAAAGAGATTTAAAAATAGACACTGGTTATTACTACGCTCAAGCACAATTATGGAGTGAAGAAAATCCAGATGCTTTTGCTGGTATTCACAGTAATTATGGTGTCTGTTTAATCATGGATGAAGCTTCAGGTATTCCAGCACCGATTTACAGCGTTTCTGAGGGGTTTTTCTCCGAACCTACAACTGACCGTTATTGGTTCTGCTTTTCTAACCCTAGACGTAATACTGGGCCTTTCTACGACTGTTTTAATAGCAAGCGTTCGTACTGGAAAAATTTACAAATAGATTCACGCGATGTTGAAGGCACAGATAAAGCTTTATTCCAAAAAATGTTAGAACAGTATGGTGAAGATTCTACCGTTGCGAGAGTAGAAGTTATGGGCGAGTTCCCACGCGCGGACGATGATACGGTTATTCCAATGGATTTGATTAGAGCAGCAATAGATCGTGATGTAACTTTAACTGCTAGTGAACCTATTGTTTGGGGTTTAGATGTAGCGCGTTATGGTGGCGACAACTCGGCTTTGTGTATTCGTCAAGGTAACACCGTAATAGATATACAAACATTTAACTCTATGGATCTGATGCAATTGTGTGGTGCGGTAAAAAATAAATACGATGACTGCACAGCTTTAGAACGTCCACAAGAAATATTAATTGATGTCATTGGTTTGGGTTCAGGAGTAGTTGATAGACTCAGTGAGCAAAATCTTCCCGTACGTGGCATCAATGTTGCCGAGTCACCATCCACAAAAAATAATTATTTAAACTTACGTGCCGAACTTTGGTTTGCTATTAAGGATTGGTTGGCGCAGCGTGATTGCAGACTTCCTAATGATGATGAGCTTGTTTCTGAATTAGCTGCGCCTTCATACAAATATACGTCAACTGGAAAAATAAAACTAGAAAGCAAAGAAGAAATGCGTAAGCGTGGCATTAAATCACCTGACAAAGCCGATGCACTGGCGTTGACTATGGCGAGTAGTGCTGCAAGTTTTGGTGGAAGCGTGAACTATTTAGGTTATAATTTCAAGAAACCTCTTAATTCAAGAATAATACGAGTAGGATAATTTATGGCTAAGTACAAAAAATCTGCGGACAATAAAAAAGAAGAAGCCGCAGAACAAACTAAAATGTTGGATTTGGGTTCTGTCTTAAAGGCAGAGATGGATGATGCTAAAGATTATATTAGCCAGATTGGTGAAGAACGTGCTGAATCTACAGAATATTATTTAGGTAACGAACCAGAAGAAACCAGCACTCTCCAATCAAGATTTGTTTCTACCGATGTGCGCGACACAATTTTATTTATGTTGCCATCTATCATGCGTACTTTTTTTGGTACGAAAAAAATAGTTGAGTTTGTACCTTATGGGCCAGAAGATATTCCTGTTGCCGAACAACAAACTAATTATATTAATTATATTGTTCAAGAAAAAAACCCTGGCTTTAAAATTTTATACGATGTTTTTAAAGATGCCTTAGTTAGAAAAGCTGGTTATGTTAAAGCTTTTTGGGATGACTCTATTTCTGCTAGCACGCACGAATATACCAACATTGATCCTGCTCAATATCAGGCTTTGGTTATGGATGAGAATGTTGAAATAATTTCTGAGTCCGTTGAAATGAGTACGATGACAATGATTGATCCTATGACTAACGAAGAAGTGACTCAAGAAAGTCCTGCTAGTTATGATTTAACAATCAGAAGAATTAGAGAAAAAAATCAAGTATGTATTGAAGCTATACCACCTGAAGAAGTATTAATTGCTCGTCATGCTCGAAGCTTAGAAGAATCCAGTTACGTTGCTCACCGTATGGTTAAAACAGTTTCTGACTTGGTTGCTATGGGTTATGACAAAGATGAAGTAGCGCAACACGCAGGTTATGGCAGTTCTGCTGTCGATGTTGATGCGTTTGAAGAACAAATGGCTAGAAACCCATTTGATGACGTTGTTTATCCTGATCGCGCAGATACAGGTTCAAAAGACGTTTTATATGTAGAACATTATTTATTTTATGATTTAGATGAAGATGGTATAGATGAAAGAGTTAGAGTTTGTACTGCTGGTGAAGGTTTACATATTATGGATATGCAACCGTTTGACGAGTTGCCAATTATTTCTTTTTGTCCAGACCCAGAGCCACACACAGCTATTGGTTCATGTCCTGCGGATTATTTAAAACCTATTCAAGCAGCTAAATCACAAATTATGCGTGATACTTTAGATTCATTAGGTCACGCTATTTTCCCACGTATGGGTATTGTTGAAGGTCAAGTTAATATTGATGACGTGCTTAATACGGACATTGGCCAGCCTATTAGGATGCGTGCGCCAGGGATGGTGCAGCCATTTACTATACCGTTTGCTGGTAAAGAAGCTTTTCCTATTTTAAGTTATTTAGACGAATCCAAAGAAAACCGTACTGGTGTTTCTAAAGCATCAGCTGGATTAAATGCTGAAGCGTTACAAAGTTCTACCAGCGCAGCAGTAACTGCAACTATGTCAGGTGCGCAAGGCAGAATAGAATTAATCTGTCGTCACTTTGCTGAAGGCGGTATGAAAGATTTATTTAGGTTAGTTAATAACTTAATTATTAAACACCAAGATGCTGAAGATGTATTTCGTTTAGACAATGAATTTATTCCAGTTGATCCTAGATATTGGGATGCGGATAAAGACATGGTGGTTAATGTTGGTTTAAGTAAAACTAACGATGAAGAAAAAATGACTATGCTTTCTCAACTAGCTGGTAAACAAGAACAAATACTACAAACTCTAGGCCCGAACAATCCATTAGTCACACTACAACAGTATGCTAATACTTTAACTAGAACGATTGAAATGGCTGGCTTTAAAGATGCTTCAAACTTTGTTAGTCCACAAGTACAACCTATGCCACCACAAGAACCACAAGGCCCATCGGCTGAAGAAATGTTAGCACAAGCAGAAATGCAGAAAGCTCAAGTCTCAGCACAGAAATCTATCATTGATGCGGAAACTGATCGTATGAAGATTATCATGGACGATGATCGTACTAGAGATATTGAAGAAGCCCAGATTCGTTTGAAGTCTGCTGAACTACAAGCTAAGTATGGTACGCAAGTTAATATTGCTGAGATCAATGCTATCATGGAAAGAGATCGTGAAATGATTAGAGAAGCAGCTAAGATTAATGCACAAGGACTGTTTAAAAATGACGGAATTGTTGAATAAATTATATGACTTGGAGATTTTAAAAGGCGATTACGTATATATTGGCAGCGACATAAAAGCTAAATCAATAGAAGAAGCTATAGCTATTATGAAGATTGTTTATGATAGTGATATTGATGAAGAGTCAGAAATAATACATTTTGAAGAAAAAACCATACAATGAAAGATTCAAGATTAAAACGTGTTGGCGTATCAGGTTATAACAAACCTAAGAAAACACCAGGTCACAAAACTAAGTCCCATGTGGTGGTTGCTAAATCTGGTGACAAAATTAAAACAATTCGTTTTGGTCAACAAGGTAAAACAGGTGATAAAACCATGACTAAACGAGCCAAATCATTTAAAGCTCGTCATGCAAAAAATATTGCTAAAGGTAAAATGTCTGCCGCTTACTGGGCAAATAAGGTAAAATGGTAATACTATGAAAGGAGTAAATCATTATAAAAAAGACGGAACTATCCACAAAGGTGGTATGCACAAAATGCCAGATGGTTCTTTACACTCTGGTGCGAAGCACACTCAAACAAGTAAAAAACTATTTCACTACGGTGAACTAAGTAAAAAATCTAAAACTAAAGCAAAATCATACTGGAGTAAATAATGCCAAAACAAGGACTATACGCAAACATACATAAAAAAAGAAAAAGAATAAAAGCTGGATCTAAAGAGAAAATGCGTAAGGTAGGTAGCAAGGGCGCACCTACTGCTAAAGCATTTAAACAAGCAGCTAAAACTGCTAAGAAACCTAAGAAAACAAGGAGAGCATAATGCAATATAATTACGGTAAAAAAACTAAAAAGAAAACTAAAAAAAAGACTAAGAAAACTAAAAAATGATTGATAAGTTAATCAATCCTGTCTCCAAGATAGTTAATAAGTTTGTTAAAGATAAAGACTTACAAGCTAAGTTAGATCACGAATTAAAAACTTTATTTCACGAAGCTAATCTTGCGCAAATAGAATTATTAAAAGAAGATGCTAAATCAACTAATTGGTTTCAAAACTCTTGGCGACCCTTTGTAGGTTGGACTTGTGGTGTAGCAATGGCGTATCACTTTATTATTCAACCATTACTTTTAACTATTTTAACTGCGACAGGTATTGTCGTAGAACTACCTGATTTTGACTTTGCACAACTCAGCACTATTTTAATGGCTATGCTCGGTATGTCTGGGTTACGTAGCTTTGAAAAAACTAAAAACGTCCACGCAAAGTAATGTTCGGCTTTGGGAAATTAGATTGGTCTGATTATCCTAATTTTAGTGCTGATGAATTTGCTTGCAGTCATTGCGGTGAAAATAAAATAACAAAAGAATTACTAAATAAATTACAAGAGTTAAGAACTGACTTGGATTTTTCTTTTGTCATAACTTCTGGTTATCGTTGTCCTGAACACCCTGTTGAAATAAAAAAAGATACTTCTGGTACGCATACTCAAGGTATTGCAGTAGATATATTGTGTCGTGGTGACAAAGCATATAAAATAATAACTAACGCTAGTAATTATGGATTTACTGGTATTGGCGTGAAGCAAAAAGGTAATAATAGATTTATACACTTAGATATTGCTTCTTTAAATAATGGCAAAGTAAGACCTACAGTTTGGAACTATTAAATGGAATTTTCACCTTACATAATTTGGAACATTGTAATTACGTTAATAATTGCGCCAATATTTAGTTCTATTAGAATAAATGCACAAGAGTTGAAAAGAATTGATATACTAATAAATAAAACTAGAGAAGAGGTAGCTTCTAAGTACGTAACTAAAGAAGAACTAAATCAAGATATGGAAAGAGTATTAGACAGGTTAGAAATTTTAAACGGTAAAATAGATAAACTAATTAGCGGTTAATGGTTTCACAAGAAGAAATATTAAAAGCCCATGAAGCAGAAACTATTTTAAATAGTGATGTTTTAAAAGAAGCTTTTGAAAAACTAAAAGAACAATACATAAGTCTTTGGTTACAAAGCAACTCCCCAGACGAACAAAAATTACGTGAAGCTTTTCATAAGTCAGCTTTACTACTCCCAGAAATAGAAAAACATCTTAGGATCTTTATTGAAAAAGGTAAGCTTAGTAAAGCTAATATAGACCGCATAAGAAAAATAGCATAAACCTTCCTATTTCCCACATATATGTTATAGAATACTCTAATAAATAAGGAGTAATTATGAGCAACAACGGAAAACCGACTGCTTTACAATCAGAATTAGAAATAGCGGTTTCTTCTTTTGAAGGTTTCTTAACCCCTGAAGAGGATAAGGTAGAAGAGCCAGTCAATGAAGAAGCAATAGAAGAGGTTGAAGAATCTCTTGAGGAAGAATCTTTAGCAGAAGATTTAATTGAAGAAGAAGTGGAAGAGGAATCTGAAGCGGAAGAAGAGATTGAAGAAGATGAAGAAGATTCTGAAGGTGATGAAGAACAAACGGAAGTTGAGGAAGAACTAGAACAACCTTCTGCTTATACAATCAAAATTGATGGTATAGAACAAGAGGTCACGTTGGACGAACTCCAAAGCGGATATTCTCGTCAGCAAGATTATACTCGAAAAACTCAAAAGTTAGCGGAACAAGCAAAACTTGTAGAACAAAGACAGAAAGAGATTGACGAGCGAGATGCGATTTACGAACAGTTGTTGCCGAAGATGGAAGCCGCTTTAAATGGTGACCTGGCAAACGAACCAGATTGGAACAAGTTATATGAAGATGATCCAATCGCATACGTACGTGAAAAGCAACTTTGGGATGAAAAGAAAGAGCGTTTGACATCTGTTAGTGCAGAACAAGAAAGACTTGAAAAAGAAAAACTTGAGCAACAACAGAACCAACTCAAAGAATTTATTGAGTATGGTAATCAAAAGCTTTTAGAAGTGATTCCTGAATGGCAAAAGCCAAAAGTTGCACAGCAAGAAAAAGCTGAGATCAGAGATTATGCGATTAATGTTTTAGGGTACACCCCTCAAGAAATGGATCAAGTTTATGACTACAGAGCATTGCTAGGGTTTAGGCAAGCTTGGTTGAACAACCGAACAGTTGAAGCAACTAAGAAAAAGCCAACTCAAAAAGCACCAGCTCGTGTTGCTAAACCTGGCTCAGTAGCCAAAATCAAAACGACAACTCCTGAAAGAAAAGCGCGTCAAAAATTAGCTAAATCTGGAAAGACTTCAGATGCAGCTAAAGTATTTGAACAATTAATTTAATTTTAATCGAAAGATTAAAGGAGTATAAAAAATGGCTAAAGTAACTAACGCTTTTGATACTTATACAGCGACTAGTGATAGAGAATCGTTATCAGATGTAATCTATAACATATCTCCTATGACTACTCCCTTTATGAGTTCTATAGGCAAAACTAATGTAAAAAATGTACAGTTTGATTGGCAGACTGAAGCACTTCCAACACCTAGTGGAACTGGTAATTTAGAGGGTTTTGAACTTTCTAGATCAGCAGCTACTGCTACTGTTAGAGAGAGCAATGTTTGTCAGATCAGCAGCAGAGATGCTACTGTAACTGGTACGCAACAAGCATCAGATCCAGCTGGTAAGAGATCAGAAATGGCTCACCAATTAGCTATCATGGCTAAAGCTCTGAAAAGAGACATGGAAACTGCTTTATGTAGCAAAGTAGCTAAAACTACTGGTAACGCTACAACTGCTAGACAAACTGGTGGATTTGAAACTTGGACTGAAACTAATGTTTCTCGTGGTACTAATGGTGCTGGTGCTGGTAACGGTGCTGCTCCAACTGACGGTACTCAACGTGCGTTTAGTGAAGCTATCCTAAAATCAGTACAACAAGCTGCTTTCTCAAATGGTGGAGAGCCTTCAATGTTAATCGTTGGCCCACACGTGAAAGGTGTTGTTTCTGGCTTTACTGGCAGAGCGCAAGCTAGACAAAACATTGATGCTGAAACTATCCAAGCTTCAGTTGCAATTTATTCTGGTGACTTTGGAGAACTAAAAGTAGTTCCTTCAAACTTCTCTAGAAGCAGATCAGCTTTATTTGTTGATCCTGACTATGCAAAAGTTGCTTACTTAAGAGATTTCGAAACTGTCGATATTTCTACAATAGGTGATGCAATAACTAAAATGCTCGTAGTTGAGTTCGGTTTAGAAGTGAGTAATGAAAAAGCTCATGGAATAGCTGCTGACTTATCTACTTCATAAGTATAAAATTAGAGGGGTATTAATTTACCCCTCTTTTTTTTTAAAAAATGACAAGAAGAACAGTTATAGATACAAAAACAAATTTAGTAAGTGAGTTTATTACTGAAGATAATAAAAGCATTTATCACACTTCACAAAACGTCCAACCCGTTTTAGATCACGTTAAAAGAATTAAAGAAACCGCTGCATCAAGTAAAGAATTACGTCATGTTGCAGAAGTACCTATGGTAATATATCAACAAGCAATGCGCGAAGGCTGGGTACATGATAAAGCCAAATGGAAACGATGGTTAAATGACCCAGACAATAAATTATTTAGAACATGGCCAGGTAAAGTATGACTTACGCAGAATTAAAAACACAGATTGCAAGTTTTTTAAATAGATCAGATTTAACAAATAATCTTGATACTTTTATTGACAATACGGAAGCAGAACTAAACAGAAGATTAAGAACTGCTGATATGATTAAAAGAGCTACAGCTACTGCGGAAAATCAATATTTAAGTTTACCAACTGATTGGTTAGAAGCTATTAACATAGAAATTACTAGTAATGATTATCGTCCCTTAATGCAACAATCTATTGAATCATTAGATATATACAGACAAGCAAATAACAACTCTGCTGGACAACCAGTTTATTTTTCTATTGTAGATAACACTTTAGAATTAGCACCAACACCCGATCAAAGCTATACTTTGCAATTAACTTATTATGCTTCTATAGATGCTTTGAGTGATAGTAATACAACTAACTTTGTTGCTACTACTCACCCTGATGTTTATTTATATGGTGCTTTAAAACACGCTTCTATATTTTTAATGGAAGATGAACGAGTGCCTTTATTTAGTCAACAGTTTGAAAAGGCTTTAGAAGAAATGAGGATGCAACAAGAAAAAGCAGAATTTGCGAAAGGTTCTTTGATGCAAAGAAGAAGAACTTACGGAAGGTCGAAAAAAAATATATACTATATGCAATAGAATTTAGAGGTTATTATGGCTGGGTTTAGTGATTATTTAGAAAATAAAGTTTTAGAACACGTATTTGAGAACAGTGCTTATACAGCACCATCAACTTTATATGCGGCTTTATTTACCGTAGCTCCATCTGACACAGGTGGCGGTACAGAAGTTTCTGGTGGTGGTTATGTTAGAAGAACTGCTGCTTTTACAGTTTCGGGTACAAACCCAACAACAGCAACCAATGGTTCAGCAATAGAATATCCAACAGCTACAGGCAACTATGGAACAGTAGTAGCAGTAGGGGTTTTTGATGCTTCTTCATCTGGTAATTTATTAGCATACGCTAATTTAGATTCTTCTAAAGTAGTTAGCACAGGTGATGTTTTTAGATTCAACGCTGGCGATTTAGATATAACTCTGGCATAAGAACATGGCCAGTATCGGCTATAATCAGGGTTACTACGGTAGATCCAAATATAACAACTTATCTTTTCAAGCAGAAGCAACGATAGCTGCTGTTAGTAGCGCTAGTGGCTCTTCTGTAATAGTTGTTGCTGGTTCAGTAACAATAGCTGCGGTTAGTGGTTTTAATGTTATTGGTACACAAATTGATCGAGCATCAGCTACTATTCAAGCTGTATCTGGTTTTAATGCTGTTGGTCGTCAAATAGATCAAGCTTCAGTAACTATTGCAGCAACTTCAGATTTTGCTGCTGTTGGTCATTATAAACATTTAGGTATTTCTACTATTGCCGCTACTTCAGGCTTTGATGCCCTAGCTGGAGTAACTTATAAGATTGAATTAACCATTGCTGAAACAAGTGGCTTTAACTCTTTAGGTGGCTTAAAATGGACAGACGATGTAGTAACTGCTGGCACTTGGACAGATGAATCTGTAACTGATGCAACATGGTCAGAACAAGCAAACCCAACAACTACATGGACAAATTTAGGCAAACAAGATGCCGCTTAAGAAGAGAATTTTATGGCTGATACAACAACAACTAATTTAAACTTAATTAAACCAGAGCCAGGTGCAGCTGAAGATACTTGGGGTAATTCTATAAATACTGATTTAGATACGCTTGATGCAATCTTTAGTGCTACTGGTACAGAAATAGATGTCAGATTTAATTCGGCAAACTTTGACGATAATAAAAAAGCCATCTTTGGTACTGGTAATGATTTAGAAATCTATCATGATGGGTCTAATAGTTATATAAAAGATAGTGGTACTGGTGACTTAATAATAGAAGGCTCTGACAATATTTGGTTAATGAAAGCTGGTGGTAGTGAAGTTTTTATTAATACTGCTGATGATGGTGAAGTAAATCTATATCATAATAATAGTGTAAAACTTTCAACAACCTCAACGGGTGTAGACATTTCAGGAGTTATAACAACTGATGGTCTTACAACAAGTGCAGATATAAACTTTGGTGATAATGATAAGGCAGTATTCGGAGCAGGTTCAGATTTAGAAATTTATCATGATGGTAGTAATTCAATTATTTCTGATACTGGTACTGGAAGTTTAAAATTAATGTCAGGTGCAGGTTTTTTTGTAAGAACACCTGCTGATGCTTCAATGATAGATGCACAAAATGGTGCTGCTGTTTCACTTTATCATAACAACTCTAAGAAATTTGATACAACTTCAACAGGTATAGACGTAACAG
>Ga0209634_1002560_pt1 | contig 12660 bp, 18 predicted proteins | sample LinPmetageLP40_FD_184043 | JGI IMG/M metagenome (GOLD analysis project Ga0209634, IMG submission 184043) | Marine viral communities from the Pacific Ocean - LP-40 (SPAdes) (version 2) | ecosystem: Environmental > Aquatic > Marine > Oceanic | place: Pacific Ocean | collected 2010-08-26 | reverse complement strand
GATCAAGGTTGTATTGGAATGGAACTAGCAAAAAGACCAAATAGTGGTGGAGCTGGTACAGCCAAATCGGAAGATTATACAGAAGAAGCTTTAAAGAAAACAGAAGAGACAAAAGATAAAACATTTTGTGAACCAATTTGGATATGGAGAAAAATTTGAGTAATACATTATGGGTAGAAAAGTATCGGCCAGATAACCTAGACACTTACATTGGGAATGAACATCTCAAAGATAAAGTGTCTGCTTACCTTGAGAGTGGAGACTTACCACACCTTTTATTATACGGAAAAGCCGGTACAGGTAAAACCACTCTCGCTAAAATACTAGTTAAGAATATAGAATGTGATTATCTATATATTAACGCTTCTGATGAAACTGGTGTGCAAAATGTTCGTGATAAGGTTAAGGGTTTTGCATCAACACTTGGATTTTCAGATATGAAGATTATCATTTTAGATGAGTGTGATTACATCTCACCTAATGCTCAAGCTGCTCTTCGTAATCTAATGGAAGTATTTAGTGAATATTGTAAGTTCATTCTAACTTGTAACTTCGTGGAGAGAATCATTGACCCGATACAATCTCGATGTCAATCGTTTGAAATAATACCACCATCAAGGAAAGAGGTTGCAAAACATACACATGACATCCTATTGAAAGAAAATGTGATGTCTGATATGAAAGACTTGAAGGTTCTAATCGATAGTGGATATCCTGATATCCGTAGAGTAATCAATGCTGCTCAAAGAAATGTGGTCAAGGGTAAATTAAAGTTAGACATCACAAGTATCATACAGAATGATTATAAGTTAAAGTTATTAAAGATTCTGAAAACACAAGACAAGAAGAATGCATTTAAAGACATACGACAACTTCTACTAGATAATAAGATTACAGATTTTGCTGACTTATTTAGATTGTTATATGATGAGGTTGATGATTGGGGTAAAGGTCATGTTGCAGAATGTATTTTGATTATAGCAAGGTATGAACTGTCAGATGGACAAGTACCAGATAAAGAAATAAATGCTATGGCAATGTTAATAGAACTATTAGGAGTAATAAAATGAGTACAAAACCATTGAAACCAATAAAACAACCACAAAAACAAATAAATATCAAAGATACCGAATCATTGAAGTGTGATGACTGTAGTAATTATTTGTTTATCAAGTCATATTTCATAAGAAGAATATCAGCTCTGATGTCACCTAACGGACAAGAAGCTATGATACCGATAGAAGTTTTCAGTTGTGGTAACTGTGGTAAAGTTCCAGATAACATGATGCCAAAGGGTGATGAGTGAAATGGAATTTAAAGATTTCAAAAAATCAGTTTACAATATACACGAGCCTGGTGAACTAGTTAATCGGCAGAAACGTGGGAAAAACGGTACAAAAAAAAGGAAGACTCTGTTCGACCACATAAATCAAATAACAAAGGTTCAAAATCCTAATTATTGGGAAGATATCTCAGACGAAGATAAGAAGACTTGGTCTAACTATATGATTAATAGATTTCTATCTATGAATCCAGATTGGATTGAATTGATAAATGAATTACAAAAGTATAACTTAAAACCAAAAGAATTATATAAACTATACATCAATGTTTTACCAAAAAGTAAACGTTGGTTAAAATACACAAAGGGGAAAAACGATATGGACTATCCAGAATGGTTAATTAATATTATGAGAAACAATGACGAATCGAATAGAAGAGAAGCTATTGAAGCTATAGGTATGTTAATGCTTACAGAAGGTGGAATGATGGAGTTGGGTGAAACTGCTAGAAAATGGGGGATAGAGGAACGTAAAATAAAAGCCGCTGGTCTTCACGTTGTTGGTAGTGTTAATGCTGGAAATTTATAAAAAAACTCTTGACTTGTATACACTTTTATGTGTATATTTAAACGTAAATTGGAGATAAATATGAAGGTTATAAAAGATACACCAAACGGAACATCTAAGAATGATGTTGACATCGTATCTCAAATGGAAAAAGAGTGGCCAGAGATGACAACAGAGTTTCGTAGATTGCAGAAAGAACAATACGAATTGTTTCTACACAAGCAACATGACTATGGTCCTGGTAATATAAGTGTTGGAACACAATTACAAACTGAAGAAGAAATACATCTATCCCTTACAGGTTTATGGTTTAGGATGAATGATAAGATACAAAGACTAAAGACTTTACTGATGGGTAATAAACAAAATGCAGTAGAGGGTGAACCAATGGAAGATGCTTACTTAGATGTGAGTAACTATGGTATTATGGCTACTATCGTAAAGAATGATAAGTGGGGTAAATAGTGTACAGTTATATTTGTAAAGTTGGTGTCTATGAATCAGATACCTTAGTTGGTTTGGTATGGGAGATGTTTACACATAGATTATACCATTTAATTAATCACGGAAAGTGGATGGATTGATGAAGAAAATAAGTTACAGTCAGTACAATCAATGGGTATCATGTCCATACAAATGGAAGTTAAATTATATTGATAAAAAAGGTATATGGACAGATAGTATACATACTATGTTTGGTACTTCAATGCATGAAGTTCTTCAGACATATCTTACTATAATGTATAATGATACAGCTAAGATGGCCGATGCTCTTCCATTAGAGAAAATGTTGTTAACACGAATGACTCGTAATTATCAACAGATAATGGAGAAAAATGGTGGTGAGGAGTTTTGTGAACAGAAAGATATGGAAGAGTTTTATTCACATGGTTTAATTATACTAGAATGGTTCAAGAAAAATAGAGGTAAGTATTTTAGTAAGAAGGGTTATGAGTTAGTTGGTATAGAAGTTCCTATAAACTATGACTTACCAAATGATATTAAATTTATTGGTTACATGGATGTTGTTATATACAATAAGGTTAGGGATAGATACAAGATAATTGATATCAAAACATCTACTATGGGTTGGAACAAGTGGCAGAAAGCTGACAAAACTAAGACAGACCAACTACTTTTATACAAATATTTTTATGGTGCTGAAAAAGATATATCATTGGACAAGATTGATGTTGAGTACTTTATTGTTAAGAGAAAACTGTATGAGGGATTAGATTTTCCACAACGTAGAGTTCAGACGTTTAGTCCAGCTAGTGGTAAACCTAGTGTTAATAAGGTTATCACTAACTTAAACACATTCATAGATGAGTCATTTATTAATGGAGAATATAGTACAGACCATACTTATGTTAAGACACCATCAAAGAAAAATTGTAAATGGTGTGAGTTTAATCAAACAGAACATTGTGATTCAGGAGTAAAATAATGCAAAGAACTATGAGAGTACGACTAAAATTATCAGATTTTATAGATACAGAATATGAAACTCCTGTAATGGAGATGATAAATACCATTCATAATGATTTAAAATCTTTTATTTTGTTACACCTTTGGTATAATGAAGGTGATGATGTAAAATTAAAAAAATTTCTAATGAGGTGGGAAGATAAATTACATTTTAAAACAATAGTAAAAGAGGGTACGGGCGTAACTTCAGATGAATTTATATTCTTTGATATTTTACCAAAAGAAAAAAAACAAGAAACTTGGTCTAGATTTACTTATCAGTATGGCAATAACCAAAGTATTGTAAAAGGACTAAAAGAACTATATGATTGTATAAAGTTTATAACCTCAGATAAATCAACAAAAAGACAAAAGAGGAATGATTACGAAGATTAAAATAGGTATAGTTGGAAGCAGAAACTATACAGACAAAAAGAAAATAAAAGAATTAATATTTGAGATAAAAGAAAAGTATGGGAATGAAGTTGAAATAGTAAGTGGTGGACAAAGAGATGGTGCTGATGGATTTGCTAAGAAGTATGCTCTAGAGTTTAATATGAACTACGTAGAGTTTCCACCATCTCACTATACTCATAATATGCATTGTATACTACCAAGAGGAAAATACAATAAACCATATTATATATCTAACTACTTCCAACGAAACAAGCAGATAGCAGAATACTCAAATATTATAATAGGTTTTATACCAGACGGAATTGAGTCACGTGGAACAATGGATACGATACGACATGGTGAGAAGTTAAAAAAAATGGTTAAAATAATTAATTAGTATATACTTATATATGTATATACAAGAGGTTTTATATGAAATACAAATTAACATCGGTAAAATTATTAGAAGACTTATATAAGAAGTTTAAGTATAGTTCTTTGTCTGATGAATTTACTTTACAAAAACTAGTAAATAGGTCTATGGATTTATATCTCATAGACAATGAGTTTAAAACACAAATACACGATTGGAACAATCTAAAACCAAGTGGGAGTCGATTATGAGAAAACAAATACTGAAGGCAAGCAGACTTAACTTTCAAGCTCGTATTGAAAGACATAGACTCAATGTTGAAAATTTATTGACTAATTTAGTTGGTGTCGCTGAACATCCAGATATATTAGATACAATAGAAAAAGAACTAGGAATTATTGCTGAGTATGATGATAAGTTAGAGATACTAGATAAGTATTTCTTTGGTAAAAATAATAAAGAGGTTATAAATGGCTAAGAAGAAGATTTTATTACTATCAGATGATTTGAGAATGTCATCTGGTGTAGGTACAATGTCAAAAGAATTTGTTTTGGGTACAATAAAACATTATGATTGGGTTCAAATTGGTGGTGCTATAAAACATCCTGACAAGGGTAAAATTATAAATATGAACGATACAATTCGTAAAGAAATGGGTGTTGAGGATGCTAGTTTAACAATTTACCCAATTGATGGATATGGTAATCCAGATTTACTTAGGGAAGTTATGGCTAGAGAAAATCCAGATGCTATCCTACACTATACAGATCCTAGATTTTGGGGATGGTTATATGATATGGAACATGAACTTAGACAGAACATTCCTATATTTTATTATAACATTTGGGATGATTGGCCTGCTCCTTATTACAATGAGTTTTTTTACGAGTCGTGTGATTTGATTATGAATATCAGTAAACAAACTGTTGCAATTGTAAATGAAGTTGCTAAGAAAAAACCAAGAACAGATTGGGATTGTACTTATCTACCTCATGGTGTAAATGAAGAATACTTTCATCCTATTAGTAAATTTGATGAGGAGTATAAACAAGTTGAAAGTATGAGGAAACAATTAACTGATGATAATGTTGAGTTTATTGTTTTCTACAATAATAGAAATATCAGAAGAAAAATGCCCGGCGATGTTATATTGGCTTTTAAAACTTTTTGTGATACATTGACAAAAGAACAAGCTGATAAATGCTGTCTTCTCATGCACACTCAACCTCGTGATGAGAATGGTACAGATTTACCAGTCGTTGCAAATACAATAGCACCAAATTGTAAAGTGTATTTTAGTGCAGTTAAGTTAGATACAAAACAACTAAATTGGTTATATAACATGGCCGATGTAACAGTTAATATGGCTTCTAATGAAGGATTTGGACTAGGTACTTGTGAGTCACTAATGGCAGGAACACCAATTGTAGTTAATGTTACAGGTGGTCTTCAAGACCAATGTGGATTTAGATTAAACGATAAATTTGTTACATATAAAGACTATGAAGAAATTCAGTCATTTCATGATGATAGAATGTGGAAAGATAATTCAGATTTAACTTGGGGTGATTGGGTAAAACCAGTATGGCCATCCAATCGTTCATTACAAGGTTCTATACCAACACCATATATTTTTGATGACAGATGTAGATTTGACGATGTTGGTCAAGCATTTAAAGAGTGGTATGATATGGGTGTAGATAAAAGAGAAGAGTGTGGACTACAAGGTCATGAATTTGTTATGGGAAAAGAATCCATGATGTCAGCTAAGGCAATGTCTCAAAACTTTATAGATCACATGGACACTGCATTTGATACATGGACACCAAGAAAACGTTTTAGTATTTTTAAAGCTTAGGAGTTATAATGAGTAAACCAGTATGTTTAGTTACGGCACCAGTTGCCACAAGAAGTGGTTATGGAGCTCACAGTAGAGATATATGTAGAGCCCTAATCAAATTAGATAGATATGATGTAAAGATATGGTCAGTACGGTGGGGTACTACACCAATGAATGCCTTACACCTAGATGATCCTAATGATACGATGATTATTGATAGATTGTTAGAAGCACCCAATTTACCAACTCAACCAGAATTACATATTCATATTGTAATACCAAGTGAATTTCAACCATTTGCAAAGTACAATATTGGTATAACAGCTGGTATAGAAACTACAGTATGTCCTGCAGAATGGATTCAAGGTCTTAATAAGATGAATTTAAATATAGTTCCATCTAATTTTGTTAAAAATTCAATAAACAGTACTTCATATGATATTCAAAATGAAAAAACTAAAGAAGTTGAGGGATTGTTAAAATCAGAAAAACCAATTGAGGTTTTATTTGAGGGGGTAGATACTAATATCTATAAAAAAACAAATGAATTTACAAAGTTATTAGCAGATGAATTATCTCAGGTTGAAGAGGAGTTTAACTTTCTGTACGTAGGTCATTGGTTACAGGGTAGAATTGGACATGACAGAAAAGATACTGGTATGTTAGTAAAGGTATTTTGTGAAACATTTAAAAACATGAAGAACAAACCAGCTCTTATAATGAAAACAAGTAGTGCTGGGTTTTCTATTTTAGATAGAGAAACTATGTTGAACAAAATTAAGGAAATAAAATCATCTATAAAAGGTGATTTACCCAACATTTATTTACTACATGGAGACTTCATGGATGACGAAATAAATGGACTGTATAATCACCCTAAAGTAAAAGCTCATGTTACGTTTACACATGGTGAGGGTTTTGGTCGTCCATTATTAGAGGCTAGTATATCAGAAAAACCTATAATTGCTCCAAAATGGAGTGGTCACGTAGATTTTTTAGATTCAAAAAGTATTGCACTTGAAGGTCAACTAACTAATGTAGAAAAGGGTTCGTTTCCAAATGAGTTTTTGGTAGATGGTGCTCAATGGTTTACGGTTAATTATCAAAAGGCATCTCAAACCTTGAGAACAGTATATAGAAGTTATAAAAAATATACCACCAATGCTAGGAAATTGGGTGTTGAAAATAAAGCAAAGTTTTCATTAGATGCAATGACAAGAGAACTTGGTGTTTTACTTGATAAGCATGTTCCTGAGTTCGCAGAGGAAGTGAAACTTCAGTTACCTAAACTTAAAAAAGTAAGTTCTACCGATACACCAAAAATAAAATTACCTAAACTAAAGAAGGTGTAATATGGAAAAAGTAATAACGTGTCCTGTTTGCCTTGATACAAACAAGTGTTTTGAAGAAATACAAGAAACATTCAGTTCTTATTTATGTTTTGCTTGTGGATTTATGAGTGACTCTAGATATGAAATGGGAAGTTTAAAGTTAATTGATAATTTGAAAAAATCACCTAAATTTGTAAGAGAGTCTCAGTTTGAAGATAAAGATAGAAATATAACTTGGTTTCCATCTGTTATAAATATGGGTAAATTGGGTATGATTTATCCAGAAGGTACTAAGTATGATTATGTTTGGAAGTATGCTAAGTTAGTTGATATTCCTGAAGAGGAGCGAGTTAATTATGATAACTATAGTCAGAGACTTGATGTAGAAAATGCTGAGACGTTTGAACAAAACAATTTCATGGGAGCTTGTAAATCAATGGGTATAACTGAAAGAATTAAATAATGTCTAAACAAGTATATACTTGGGGAAAAGTTCAAGCTGGTGATATTATATCGTTTAGATATAAAGGGAAGAAACCAACAGGATTATTAACTACCGTTCTTGTTTTAAATCCAAAACTACCACACACAAGAAAGGATGGAACTAAAACATTTCACTTAAATGGATTAAAATTAGAAGAACGTGGTAGTATTCCAACTATTAGAAATAAACAAAATGTTGGTCGTTTACTAGAAACACTAGGAAATATAGAAGTTGTAAGTCAAGAAGACGAGATATATAAAGTTGATGTACCATCTTCCGGTCAACGTGGTGCAAGACCTGCATCATATCGTTCAGTATTACGATACGTAAGACAATATAATATCTATAGATCATATGATTTTATTGAAGCTAAAAAATCACAAGTATTTTTAGAACCAATAAAACTACCAAAAAAATTAGTAGAGGTATTGATTGAAAATTAGTTATGGTATCACAGTTCACAATGAAGCTGATGAGTTAAATAAGTTATTAGAAGTATTAAACAGAAACATAGATAAAGAAGATGAGATAGTAGTCTGTGTGGATGGTGATGATGAAAAGGTAGAGGCTGTATTAGGTGAGTATCTATCTGAAAACAAAGCTATAGTTTATAAAAGAAAACTCGATGGTAACTTTTCAGACCAAAAGAACTCAGTTATAGAAAATTCAAGTGGTGATTATATCTTTCATATAGATGCTGATGAATATCCGAATGAAATATTAATACAGCAATTAAAACAGATATTAGAAATTAATGATGTAGATTTATTATGGATACCAAGAGTGAATACAATTGATGGTATGGAACAAAAGCACATTGATAAATGGGGTTGGAGAGTTACAGAGAATGGTTGGGTTAACTATCCTGATTATCAAGCTAGAGTGTTTAGGAACAGAGAGGATATTAGATGGACACGACCTTTACATGAATTTATAGATGGCTGTAAAACATATTCACATTTACCACCACAAGAGGAATTAGGGTTATATCATCCAAAGACAATAACAAAACAAGAAAAACAAAATATGTTTTATAATAAAAATTTTAGTAAGGAAATGAATGTAAGAAGATGATAAAAATAAAGTTATATGAATTAGAAATACATAGAAATGAGACTACATTCAGACCATTTCTTATGGCACAAAATATATTTAAAGATGTTGGAATCGAGTTCACAGATTCTGATGATTATGATTATGCTTTTGTTGGTCAGGCTAGTATTATAGATAAAAAGAAACCATTAAGACAATCTGTAGATGAGGGATTAGAGTTTTTATCTAAAATTACAGGTGACTATATGATTGTGGATGGTCAAGATGCTACAACATTGATAGGAACGATAGATGTGTTTCGAGAATCAAATGCTTTATTATTTTTAAAGAATAGTTACTTAAAGGATTTTGATTTATATAAACAAGGTTGGGCTAATGGTAGATATTATTGGGGTAAAGGTAATTATTCGGTTCCTGATATTGATGATTTAAAACCTAGAATGAAATTAACTGGTTGTAATTGGTTGCATACTATCCAACCACACTGGTCAGAATACGATGGTGAAAAGAAATATGATGTTTCTTGTATGTTTGGGTATCCAACTAAAACGCCAGTTTATGAACATGATGTATGTCAGACAGACTACTACGATCCTCACAGAAAGAGTCTAATGGACACGTTAAGAGACAAATATAAGATAGCTGGTTTAGTAGATGGAGAACGGATTCATATCAATGAATATTATCAGAGGATGTACGATTCTAAAATTATTATGGCTCCACTTGGTTATGGTGAAATGGCACCTCGTGATTTAGAATCTGCTCAGTTTGGTAGTGTGTTGGTTAAACCTGATATGAGTTATATATTATCAGAACCTTTTATATATGAAGATGATGTAACTTACATTTCTGTAAATTATGATTGGTCAAATCTTGAAGAAAAAATAGATTATGTACTATCAGATTATAATAACATAAGAGAAAGATTAGTTCAAAATATGAAAAATCAATTCTTAAAAAAATATAATTTACAAAATTTAGTAGTACATATGTATGATATATTTAAAAACTTAAACGGAGTGGGGCAGGAAAATTAACATTTATATTTTAACATCTGATAAAGGTATTTCAACCATTGAAGGATTTCAATATTGTTTTAACAAGTATTGGAGTAGTAATCAGAAAGTTACAATTCTTGGATATAAAAAACCAGAGTTTGAATTACATGATAATTTTAAATTTATTTCATTGGGTGTGGATATAGGTGCAGATTATATTGGTGGTGATTTAATTAAGTTTTTTAATAGTATAGAAGATAAAAACTTTATATTTTCAGTTGATGACTTTTTTCTAATACGAGATGTTAATATTGAATTGTTAGACTTTATAGAAAAAGAAATTAATGATGTAGGTAGATTTTCATTGACCGACCAAGTTAGTAATAAACCACACACAATAATAAAAGAACATAATGGATTTAATGTTATAGAAATGAGTCAACATGCAGAATATAGAAAGTCTGCAGTTTGGTCAATGTGGTCTAAAGATTACTTTTTAAAATACTTTAAAGATAATATGAATTTATGGCAATGGGAGTTAGATACAACTTGTCAAGGCGATAACCATACAGTAATTGGTACAACTGGTAAATACGTTGTACAATCATGTCATCTATATAAACAAGGTAAACTAAAATCAGATTGGTATAAAGATAGTGAAAGTTCAGATACTATGTTTGATACTGATAGAACTGTAATTTCTAATATGTTATCAATATGAGAATCTTAATCACAGGAGGAAATGGTTTAGTTGGTAGACATTTACGAGAGACTCTAAACCATCCAGTTAGTCCGAGAAGACATATTTATGATTTGTTGAATGAAGAAGATGTTAACAGAATGTTAGAAAAATACAAACCCAAAATTGTTATTCACTTAGCAGCTAGAGTTGGTGGTATAGTAGACAACATTACTAATCCAGTTGACTATTATGAACAGAATATATTAATGAATACAAATGTACTTAAATCATGCCATGAACATAATGTGGATAGAGTAATTGCAATAGCAACTTCTTGTAGTTATCCAGATGTAGTTGAAAGTTATCCAATGGTAGAAGATAATTTCTTTGATGGTAAACCACCACACGATAACTTTTCATATGCAATGTCTAAGAGAGCAATGGTAGCACATATAGATGCTTATGTTAAACAATATAACAAGAGGTGGTGTTATCTGATACCGTGTAATTTATATGGTGAACATGATAAGTATGAAGAACATCATAGTCATTTCATATCAGCTTTGATTAAGAAAATATATGAAGCAAAGGATAGTGTAGATATATGGGGGAGTGGAAAACCATTGAGACAGTTCATGCATGCTGAGGATTTGGCTAGAGTAATAAAGTATATGATTGATAATGATATAGTAGATAACTTTAACGTAGCACCAAACTTTAATTATTCAATAGAAGAGATGACTGAGATAGGGTTGAAGGCTTGTGGTAAAGAAGATTTAAAAATAATTTATGATGATACAAAACCTGATGGTCAGTATAGAAAAGATATTGACTCATCTAAACTACTTTCAGTATTAAAAGGTTTTAAGTTTACTTCATTGGAAGAGGGGATAAGGAGAGTTTATGATAACTTTAGTAAAAGATACAATTGACAACAATGACATAGATAGGTTAATAGATTGGTTAAAGACATACCCAAGATTAACGAAAGGTTCAGTTACATTAGAGTTAGAAAGAAAATATGCTGATTGGTTAGGTACAGAGTATTCTATATTTTGTAATTCAGGTTCCTCAGCAAATCTGTTAATGTTATCAGCTATAATAGAAAAGTATAATTCTAAAAAGGTAGTTGTTCCATCAGTTGCGTGGGCTACTGATTTAGCTCCTGTCATGCAGTTAGGATTGAAACCATTATTATGTGATTGTAATATGGATGACTTGTCAGTAGATTTAAATCATTTAGAAGAGATATTTAAAACAGAATCACCAGATGCTTTATTGTTAGTATCAGTACTTGGTTTAGTTCCTGATATGGGTGAGATAACTAGATTGTGTGAAGAATACAATGTCATTTTGTTAGAAGATACTTGTGAATCTATGGGTTCTCAATACAGAGACACTAAGTTAGGAACTTTTGGTTTGATGTCTTCTTTCTCAACTTTCTTTGGTCACCACATATCTACAATTGAAGGTGGATTTGTATGTACAGATGATAAAGAACTGTATGAGTTATTAGTTTCTCTAAGAAGTCATGGTTGGGCAAGAGAGTCAAGTGTAGAGACACAATTTAAACTACAACAAGATTGGGATGTTACAGATTTTGATTCTCTGTATACATTTTATTATCCTGGTTATAATGTTAGGTCTACAGATTTACAAGCTTACATCGGATTGACTCAAATAGACAAATTAGAAGATTGGGGAAAGAAGAGAGAAAATAACTTTGAACTGTATCAAGAATTAATTAGAAATGATTATTGGAAACCTAAATATAATTTACATAATTTTACTTCTAACTTTGCATATCCAGTAATACATCCAAAAAGAGTTAGTATAGTAAAAAAACTACAAGAAAATGATATAGAAACACGACCAATGGTATGTGGTTCAATGGGAACTCAACCTTTCTATGTAAAACGGTATGGTAGGTTAGAACTCCCCAATGTTACAGAAGTTGATAAGTATGGATTTTACGTTCCAAATCACCCTAAACTAACAAAAGATGAAATTGTTTTTATTATACATACAATAAATAAGGAGATTGATAATGGGTAAGAGAGCTCTTATAACAGGAATAAATGGACAAGATGGTTCGTATCTATCTGAATTGTTACTAAAAAAAGGATATGAGGTTCATGGTATTCTAAAAAGAAACTCAGTAGCTGAAAATCAAACTGCTAGATTG
>Ga0209634_1002558_pt1 | contig 12665 bp, 7 predicted proteins | sample LinPmetageLP40_FD_184043 | JGI IMG/M metagenome (GOLD analysis project Ga0209634, IMG submission 184043) | Marine viral communities from the Pacific Ocean - LP-40 (SPAdes) (version 2) | ecosystem: Environmental > Aquatic > Marine > Oceanic | place: Pacific Ocean | collected 2010-08-26 | reverse complement strand
ATGGCACAGCGATAGCAGACCCGCCCCAGTCAGCATTTCGCTGTGCCATTGTAAGTATTCCAAAAGGACCATCAAAACCGGCGCGGCTAAATAGCTCCATAAGATATGTGTCATAGTCCATTTGGTCAGAACGAAGATATCGCAAGTTACCTTCGATTCCCGGCAGCGCATAAGACAAACCTACTTTGGCGTACTCTCGTAGCTCTAGCCCTAACGCCGCTAGGGGCAGAAAAGCAGCTGCGGTTATAGCAAATAAAGGTAACGTTGCCGCCACCCCCATTGCAACAACGCTTTTCCCGTTATATTCCTTTGCGCGAATAAATGCTTCTCGTTGAGCGCCTTCAATAATTACTTTGTTAAACGCATACAAAAAACTTTTAAGCTGCCAAATTAACGCAAACCGGGGGTCATTAGCCCAAGAAGGACGCTCTGCTTCATTTGGTCGTAGTACCGAACTCTCAACAAAACGAACTAACCCATTTTTTATTGCTTCACCTTCTGGGCCAGCAAAACTAAACTCATTTTTTTCCCACGCTTTTACCTGCTCAGCAGTTAGCCCAAGCTGACGCAAATAACGTTCTGACCTTTCTGTCGGATGGTTAGCATGTTCAAGAATAAATTGTCGGCCCATGCCTGCGGCAAACTCACGGGATAGATCAGTAAGATAAGAAAGCCCTGTCCACTTAAAGAATTTATCTGTCGCTAATCTTACTTGAGGGTCTAGGTGATCACTGTCTGCCTGAGATAAAAATGCGTTTGAAACTGCTTCGGGTACAACGACGCCAATGTCTGCGGCTAGTCGTTTCGAAGCTTCCGGGTCATTCATCGTTGCGCGAATTTGTTTTAGAGCCATACCAAAGCCAGCAAACTCTCTAGTATTTACAATTGAACCAGCAAAGTCAGGAACAGACGCCAAAGACGCAAATGGTAACAGCGTCATAATGTTCATGGTTTGCAGATAACTGCTAGTCTTTCTCCAGAACGGTATCATCGGCGTATGATGGCCTAAGTACCCGTGGATAATTTTTACCGCAATTTCTCGTTGCTCTGGAGAAACTTCGTCGAGTTCCGCTAAAAGAAGGGATTTTCCAGAGGCATCTTTCGTGTGTCTATCCCACTCAATGCGCTTTGTTACTCTATCTACATAACTGAGAATTGCAATTTCAGGGTCTTGCAATAAACCATTCTCTGCCAAAACGTTAACAGGAATGTTTTTAGTTAGATTAATACTTTTAACGGCGGCACTACCAGTGTCTAAAAGGGCGACATCATCAATATCTAATCCGTCAGGATTGTTGTCGGCTGACTGTTGAAAACGGAGAATCCGTTGCAACGCATTTCGCACTTTTTTCTTATCGGCATCTGGCTCGTATTGAAAAATTAATGCTTCTAGCTTCGCCGGGTCTGCCGCAACTTCTGGTAAATTTAAAAAGACCGGAAAATAATTTTCCCTAAAACCAATGTTGGTGTTAGATGGGGCTATATACTCGTCATGTATTTCTTTGAGCGCCAGCCGCAACTGCTTGGCTTTTCCGGTAAGCTGGTCAGTTGTCAAAGTAGTATCTTGAGCCAAAACAAACGCAGTTTGAACTTCCGCTGTGTTCCAGTCGGCCCCTAAGACCTCAAAGAACTTAGTACGCAAAATACGTGCTGCCCTTCGCCGCTCTCCAACAAAACCTAAACCTTGTTGTGCGTCTCCTTCAGCTTCAGTGTTTGAGCGGATATAAAACATATCTGCTACAACACGACCGGCAGTTGTATGAAGCAGTGTGTCCGCTGTAAGAAGAACTCCCGCTACTTTAGTTAGTTGAGGATAGGCAGCAGTTACTCGTTGTAGTATTCCGTCTAACCACGCATCAAACCTAGCCAGCAGGTTTTTGTCGTATTGAGAAAAATCGTTTTTAATTTCTTCACGAATAGCCCCTACAATTGTTTTCTGTTCCATTGAAGCAGATGTGGGCTGCACTATCGTATTAGGGTCAGCCGTAGCTTCCGTAGCTGCTGCATCTTCAGACTCTAAACTTACGGACTCATCAATGTTTAATGCAGCTAAACCAGCCTCATAACCAACAATTTCTCCTTGCTGATTATATTTAGGAGACATGACGGTTTCTCTGTCGTTTTGCCGCGCTTCAGTAACACCTTCCATATACTTATCAAACTCAGGTGTTATTTTGTTGAACCGCCTAAAGATTTTGTGGTCTTTTAAGTTGTTCCATAAGCCCATTAATTTTTGCGCTAACTGCTTAAAATGGCTTTCTGCTAAATTTTTTGGCTTCTCTATTAATTTTTTAGTCCAAGCAGCAACTTGATCGGCATACCATTCTTCAAAGTTTTTATCTTCGTTAGGGCTGTTCCATTGATCTATATTCTCTCCACCTTCAACAGCACGATCTTGGTTGAACGCAGCTACCAGTTGAGTACGCAACGCAGGGTTTGAACTTAGCTTGCCTGACTCTTCTTTAAATAATGCATGTCCAAATTCGTGCGCAAGAGCTAAAGCGTAAGCCGCTGTGTTTCTTACGTCTCTATCGTCGAGAGTTATGACATAAGCATCGCCTAGTTTAGCCGCTATTGAAGCTTTGCCTTTTTTGGTGTTCTGCAACCGGCTTACTAGTTCAGGAGTAAGCGTTTTTGCAGCAGTTGTATTATTCGTCTTTGTTAAAAGCGTTGTATAAACGACATGCGATAACAGCCCCGCTGTAATAGTAGAAGGCGTTGCGCCTTCAGCATTACGCACAAAATCAAAGATTTTTATACCCTTATCAGTAAGGGCATTTTTTTCCAGTGCGCTACTTAACCACTGAAGTACGGCATCTGCATCAGCAAAATTCAACTTCTGTAAGGTCATTACAAAGGGATTGTTCTTCTTATTTGAGTCACGCAACATCAACTTGCCGAGGCTAGTACGGACAAGCGCCTGTAATTTATTCATGCCTATTATTGCAACGGGCTTTTTCAGCTTTAACCGAGCAGCCAAGAACCTAACAAACGACAGTAAGTCTTTGGTTTGCGTTTTTTCACTACCAATCTCACCAAACGGAAAAGTGACGCTGTTCCCGGCAGTAGTACCTGTAAAAGGAGCTTCGTTTTTATTTGTAGTTGGTGCTCTTCCTTTCGGCCTTGATCTACCTGAATCAAACAAAATGTCATACTGCATAGTTGTTGCATCTAAGACATTGCCCGCATTCCTTGCAGCTTGCAGCGGAATATCCATCGGCTCTACGCCTGTCTCATCCATCCGTCTGTTATAATCCTCCTCGGCGCTTACCGTTTCAGTTTCGCCTCTGTCGGGATTATCGCGAGTAACCAGTCCGACTTCTGAGTTTGCAGTGCTTCCAGCAAAATCCATTACTTGTTGATCAGGGTTAATCCTTGCAGCTTCTTCTAGATCAACGTTTCTTCTGCTAATTTCATTGCCTTTTTTATCGAGCGTAACGATTACCGTGGTTGTCGTAGGCGTTGCATCAACTTCTACAGTTTGCTCCGCACCCGTTTTACCCCGAGGCTGAGCAATTTGACGCAATCTGACTGAACCGTCTGCGTCAACAATAAGATTAGCTAGGTCTTTAGGCAGAGTTTTCTTTGAGTTGGCAAGGTTGTTTAGAACGTCTTCAATCGGGACGTTCTTAATAGCTACCTCATACCCCGCTAACTGTAATTCGGCTAGGATAGTCAAGAACCCGTCTCGGGAATTTTTTATTCCCTTACCAAAACCAGAGTCATCTCTAACTTCATTTATCCTTTTCCCAGCAGCTACTAAGTCTGAAGGATTAACTGTCGCCCATTTCGCGTCCCCCTTTTTACGAAGTTGAACCGTTCTGAATCTTTGAAGCGAGGCTTTTGCTTTACCAATTGATCGTAATAAAAATGGACCCAAGGCCAATTGAACAGGCTCTGATTCCTTTGTGAAATCCTGAAAAGTATATGTGACTGAGTCCGGTGTAGCAGTAATCTGTATAGAATGCCCATCTTCTCGCGGAACAATCTCAACTATAAAACCCGGATTAGACTCAGAAAGTTTTACGGCAGTGTTTAAGACGCTTTTAGACATGCTCCCAAAAGTTGCAGTTTTCCAATCAACCTCTTCCCCAATTACTTCCGAATAAGCGGCACGCGCGGCATCAATGCCTTCAAAAGTATTACTGAAAGGATCTACGCTCTGGTATATTTCAGCAGTCTGACCATCCTTGTTAAAACTGTGAAACCTTATGTCCCCTTCAAAAACACCGCTTCCTACTTCCGCATCTCCAGCGTTATTTCCGTCAACGTCATCTTCAAACGAGTCAAACACATTATCCTGTTGCGCGCGTTTAGTTCTCGCAATCTGAGCGTCTTCTGCGGACATCGTAGTGATAGAAGCATTTGGCGCTTGAGTTTTTGCATTGGCTAAAGCAACTTCTAGGTCTTGAGAATTAGTAGTCTGTTCAAATAGCACGTTACCGTTAGCATCTGTAGCTTGAACCACTAAGGTATCGACATCGGTTTTTTCATGGCTGTAATGCAGCGCAGCTGCAAGAGATGCATTAGACGCAGACGAATCCTGAACTGCTTTTACCACCTCATAATTTGTAGAAAGGATTGTCCCCCGACCTCTTACATGCGCCACATAAGTGTCTTTACCATTTATACGCAATTTAGCTATTCGGCCTACGGTTAAAGTAAACGAATCAGCAAGGTTCTTTGTGAAGTTCTCGTACTTACCCGCGACCCACACTGCCTCGCGAGGGTTATCGTCAGAAGTCATTGCTGTTATTTGAGCATCGATGTCGCGGCTTGACTCAGGAGTGGTTTCGTCTGCGGGACTTTGATTAAAAGCATCTGCTGCTCGATCCTTTACATCCGACGCCATTGTTCTAGCGGTATCAAATATTTCTGACTGGGCTGCTAGAGCAACAGTTTGATCTTTAATGTCAGACGCCATTGTTTTAGCAGTCTCAAAAACTTCCCCGGCCTTTTCTTGCGCTTCCGCTCTGAGATCAACTGTGTTTGCATCTAAAGATGACGCAGCGCCCATAACTTCTTTTACGCCTTGCACGGCAACCGAGCCACCGCCGCCAATAGCACCGCCACCGACAAACCCAATAAACAACGCGTTTAACCTACGCAAATTTGCATCCGCATCAGTAAACGAATCATCCATGTCCATCCGGTTGCGGATCGCTATTTCTTCTTGTAAGAACTCTGTGCCGCCTTCTATCGTGCCGCCTTTAACGACACCGCCACCTAACGCCGCAGCCAAGCGCCCCATAACTGAATTAGCGCCTACCGATTTTGATTGCGCTTTATTAGCGAGAAGTTTTACAAGACCAACTTCGCCAAACACACCAATCGCAGCTTGTGGAACAGCTACTGCAAGCGCGCGACGTGCTTGACCCGCATCAATATCGCGACCTGACTCAAGCGCCTCACTTACGTTTTGACCGGCCAACGGAACAAACTCGCTTGTTCCTGCTCCTAAAAGCGCGCCTGTCTTTAAGGCTCTACTCCTCGCTAGACGCGCATCAGACAGTATTTTTGCCAAAGATTCCGCAGACGCTTTCTCACCGGCAGCAGTAACTTTCGCTTTGTCCGCCGCCTGTTTTCTTAAAAAAGCATCGCGTGCAGAACCTGCCGGAAGATCAAAACCTGCTATTCTGCCAGCTTGTAACTCCGCAGCTTCTTGAGCAGCTTCCCATGCACCTTGAGCAATCTTGCGTTCATCGGGGGTAGCAGTTTTTCTTGCTACGGCCATAACAGAATCTTTAATTAAATTCTTAACGGCAGACCTACTGCTTTGTTTTAACGTCGCCTGACCTAATGCCATTGCAACACTGCCTGTACCTGCGCCTACAATAGTTGTAAGCAAACTAGGTATGATCTGCCCTACTCCCGCTGCACCTTGCTCCAACACACCTTCAATAGTTGGTTGTTCCCAAACCTCTCCAAAGGTATCCATATTTTGGAGGGGGATAGCGGCAAACTCTTCGCGTATACGGGCGTTCTTTATGCGTGTTTCTGTGCCTTCTTTGTCGCCTGACAAAGCCTCAAGCGCAGCACCCATGTACAAAAAATCAGCCGCTTGCTGTTGCGCGCCCTGCCGAATCCCTCGCTGAAATGTTTCAATTAGATTAGTCGAAGATACAACGCCTAACTCGGGGGCACCTTCTAGATTTTGTGTTAAGGGAGATCTTCGAAGCGATGCTACCGTGGCAGCTTGTCCCGGTTGAAGATATTGTAATGCAGTATTTTCTGGCGATGCTGCCTCGTCGGAAGGTTTAGTAGACCGCATAAACTGAGCAATAAAATCATTATCAACGGTGCTAGTAATAGCCCCGGTATTATTGGTAGGCGAAGGAGAAGTAACAGGAGCCGTTGTAGCTTGAAACTGCGTGATTAAATTAGGCTCTACATTCCCGGCGCGCGCCTGCTGCAACATATCAGCCGAGTACATTTGAGCAGCATCAGGTGTCTCAAACCGCACCATTGCTTCAATCATCTTTTCCCGAGTGTTGGGATCAGCTAAATCAATGGTTTCGTCAGGGCTAATCCCCATCCTATCCGCAACAAATTTTGCATACGCAGGAGTAGGATTATTATCTTCTGGAGGGGCAAAACGCGAAATTGCGTCATTGAGATTATCAATCCCGTGTTTTTTGCCATAGTTTTCTAATACGCGATCAGCGGCACGAAGGCCATAACTTGGGTCTTCGAATTGCGCATAATCGTTCTCATCGCCACCCGTTTGACCGACCCAATCATTTGCAGAGTTGTATCGAATATTCAGCCAGTTATTATTGCGAACCCCAAGATTCGACATTTATGCTTCCTCAGTCTACTTAGGTTATTTATCTTCTGCTGCTAAGCTATTCGCTTCTGCTTGGAACGCTATCATGCTAGCAAGTGTGCGATCATCACCTTGGATATCTGCTATGGGGACAGCACGTCCTCGCTGCCCTTTTTCATCTACATAAGCCACGGAAACGGGCTTCCCGTTTTTATCGAATTCGGCAACTCTTAGTTGTGCAAGATCAAAATCTGACACACTTTGTGGCGCGTCTTTATTAAAAAGTGACCCCCACCAGTCTGCTCTGAAAGCATCAACTCCCTTTAGATCTACCATACCCGTTCTGGCTTGCGCATATAGACTAAGATAAGGATTAAATGCGTCTGCATATACTCGCGCTGCTTGAGGCGTTATTGAACCCCGTTTCATTTTTGCTCGAAAACCTGCCGCTGCTCTTGTAAACTGTGTCAGATTTTCTTTAGAAAAAGTTAACTCACCAGACGTAAAACCACCGCCTTCTGGATCGTCTCCACTGACTCTAATACCGAAAATTTCATCAAAAATTTTCGTATACTTATCAGCGTCACCAGAAGCTGCCTCAACGCTCGCAAGTACTTTACCATCCAAAGTTTCCCTCTGCTGAGCCAAAAACTTTTGCTGCTCAAGTCTCGCCTTCATTACTTGTGCACGTGCGGTGTTACTGGCAGTTGTCATCTCTTGTTGTTGCTGACTACTAAGCTCCTGATCTCCGCGTTCGATGTAATTTATTAGGTTCTGCGCTAACGCTGCGGCGTCTTTCCCTGCGCCCATACTACCTGCCATTATCCAAGCAACGTTCCTTGCCTCTTTAGCCGAGATAACACCACTCGCCACTATTTCCTGTAGCTGCTGGGGGTTCTCTACTTCTTCTTTGCCTATGAAAGTTCTTACCGCCTCTATTTGCTCGGCAGTTGGTTTCTCCGTACCCGCCATAATTGCTGTGCGAATATTGTCAGCAGTAAGTTCAAACGACGGCGGCTCAATTGAACCTAGCGCGCTTGAAACCTCTTCTCCCGTTGGATTTTTTCCAGTACTACGCTCGTTAGTTCTAACTAGCTGAGTGCCAATCTGACTACCCGTTGTCGCGCTCACAATTGGTTGCTTTTTATATATACCGTCTGGGTCTGCGGCTTTTATAGCCGCTTCATTCTTGTCTTGGTAAGGCGTAACAGAAAGCTCTTCGCTATCTGCGCGAGTTAGTGCATCATCGTCGCCAAGAAAACTCGCCATTGCACGAACGCGAGGGCTATCCTTAATAGCGTTTACTGTGTTTAAAACGCCGTTCCAACTACCTTTGATAAGATCTTTTACCGCCGCAACAGAACCACCACCTACTTGTCTTACAAGATCAGAAGTTGCTTTTACAATTTGTAAAGTTTCTAGAATTGCTTCGCGCTCTTTATCATCAGCGGCTTCCCATTTTTCGCGCGTTACTCCTCTATCTGCTAATAATTTTGCAATTGAACCTTCCTTGGTAGGATCTTCTTCGGGGTTTGCTTGATACCAGTTTTCCTCTGTCTGTTTTTGCCCTTCGGCTACAATCTCATCTATTTGCGGACCCAGATTTAATTTAGCGGCTATCTTGCGCAGCGTGGGAATATCTTGCGTTTTATTTATAAGATCACCAAACATGCGTAACGCTGTAGGGTCTTCTATTTGTTGGGAGCCAGCATCTAGTAGCGCCTCAGATATAAGGGCTATTTGATTTTGCTCTTTAGCCTCTTCAACACTTGATGACCCCGTTTGAAAAATGCCAGCGTTGTCTTCTAGACCACCATAGGTAATCCCAGCCTGCCACCGCGACTTTAAATGCGAGTTGAGATCCTCTTTTGAAATCTGAGTAACAAGAGGGTCGCCATTAGAAGTAGCGCCATCAGTTAAGGGGACAATTTGCCCATTATCCATCCGGCGTAGTTCTATGTTGAAGTGACCCTCAACTGTAGGGGATGGTACAATTCTATGAAGTGCGGTTTTTTGAACTTGTCCGTTTTCATCCGTAAATGTTTGGTAGTCCGGGCGAGTTGCTAAAAGCGCCGTGACATCTTTTACGGCATTGGGATCGTCAAATAGTTTAGTAAAATCTTGGCCTGCTGTAACGTTTCCCGACGCCTGCGCAATGTTACTCATAACGATCTTATAACGATCTTTAAGCTCCTTCTGGTTCTGCGTGTAACGCTCGCGCAGGTTTGCTTCTTCCACGACATCTTGTTGCCTATTAGCAAGCTGATTACGTCGCTGCATTTGATCGTTTGCTTGAAAGCCGCGAATCCCCGCCTCTATACCGCCTAGTAACCCTACTGCCATCTAACTTCTCCTAAAACGCAAACGCCATAATCGCCATAGAACCAAGGCTACCTAGAGTGCTATAAGTCTGGGCCTTAGATGCAGCTTTTGCCGATTCGTATGCGTTTTGTCGTTGCGTATGATTTGCAGCAGCAGACCCCATCTGACTTAAAGATGACCTGTTAACGCCCTGCCCAATATTTATTAAGTCTGAAAGCGCACCTTGATTGGCTTCTTTTTGAGCGATGCGTGAATTATTCATCGCCTCAACCCCGCCTAACGTGTTTGCACGACCTAACGACATTTTCTGTTGCTGAAGTTGCGCGGGAGTAAGTGAAACGCCATACCTGCTTGCGTTACGATCAGACACCCCTTGCATAAGACCTTGTGCGGTTTTAGTATCCTCGCGCGCTTGATCAATTAGGGATGTATCATTTTGCGCTCGATCAAGGAGATTTTCTTCAAACTCGCGATAGTTGGCGACGTAATCTAAATAATCATTACGCGTCATTGCAGCAAATGCAGCCTCTGGATCACTCACGTTAGGCAGTGCTCCCATCTGACTTTGATACTGTCCTGCTAGTCCAGCAGGTAGACTAATGCTCATGCTTAATCCCCTTGACTCCAGTTCCAGCGATTACCTAACCCGCTTATGTTATTACCTTGCTTATCGACCGGCGAAAAGAACCCCCCTGAAACGTCTTCCATAATAGGTTTTCCAGTTGCAGTATCTATTCTATCGCTACCATCAGGATTTTTAGCCGCTTTCGTGCCTTTCGTACCCATATTTTTAGCGCCCTGTAATACAAGCGCACTGCCTATCTGCCCCGCAGCACCCCATTTCGCGAGCCTCTTTGTTTGGTTTGCTTCCGCTTTTGCTAAGCCTTTAGATGTGCCAAGGTCTGCGGCTTTCGCCATGCCTGACTGAGCATCTCCCGCTTGACCTTGCGCGACACCTAATACACCAAGCTGTTTCTTATTTTTTATATCTAAACCTTGCTTGTTGGCAAGTTGCTGCTGACTTGAAAATGCTTGCGCCATATCACCCGCGTTTCCGCCCTGTGACACTTGATCGTACATCTTTACCCGAGACAGTGACTGCATCACGTCAGCATTAGCACGACCCCTAAGAAGGTTTGTGTTATCTTCAGACAAAGACTCGTCGCGCATTCTTTGCAGTAACGGATCATATTTCTTTTTAAAATATGCGTTTTGCGCTTGTGCGACTGCTGCGGACGCTTGTTCAGCCGCAGACGGTTTGAACTCACTCGCTTTCGGACCCTTTCCCATTAAATCGCCTCGTAAATTCTACAGTTTCTAATTCCCAATTCTGTCGAGCAAGATAATCTTTTAACCCCAACTGATCCGTGCGTAACTTCAAACCGTCAAAACCCGCTAACATAGCTTCCCGCTCAAAGAACTCTTGATGCTTGATAGCATAAGCATTACCTCGATTTTTCGCCCATGCTATCCAGATATAACAAAACGTCTCTTGCGCTAAGACATCCCTTTCTTCTGTGGTAACGGTAAAACCTTCGCTAGTTATCCATAGCTGCGCGTCACCCGTAATACATGCTGTGTAAACATCTTCTGCTCTAAAGCGTTGATTAGGGGAATTTGCAAGCACTACCCTGACGCCTTCTTTAACCCAATCCCACTCTCTTCGAATATCCCCGACTACTGGTTCAGTGCCCAGCGCGCCAACCTCTGTTGCGATAGCGGGTTCTCGTAGTAATGCCACCATAATTTACCTTTCTAGCTACTCCATCAATTCGCTTTGCTCGTATCCGTGCATCCTCCATCCCAGAGGAAAACAACGCTCCATACTGCATACCTGCGTTAATATCTGACCAGTCTTTATTGGGCATCCTCAACAATCGAAACAACGCGCCATTTACAATGGTGTCACGGTAGTCGTTCATGATGTCGTCATCGCAAGACACGCTGTTGTGCGTGGGTTTTAAAACCGCCTGCACAATAGTGCTAGCCGCTTGAGTCGATGACGGTATAGGCACTAACCAGAAGATAGAACTTGTCTGCTGTACATAGTATTTCGGGGTGCCTGTGTAGCCGGTGTCTCGCCACTTAGGCAGCTTCTGCTCCAGTAAAGAGCTAGTTACTGGCTCAAGCGACTGTCCGCTATGAGTAACCCACAAAATTTTGTGGACAGCGGTTCCAGAAGGAGCTTCAAGATCGTATTCGTAAGCATTACCAACGGTAGTTACCGCATCAAGTTCTCGTTGATATACGCTGGCTTTTTGGCATAACTCAATGACCGCAGATCGAATGTTCGTTTCAATTAAATGATCAGAACAACCCCCCACCATCGGCAAGATATCGGGGAGTAGCGTCTCATAGGAAATCGCCATGTCTTAACCCCCGCGCTCAATATTTGGGTTGGTAGCCGCATCAACCTGTCCTTTGCCAGTAACAGTTGCGGTAAACAACTGATAGTGGCTAGCGCCTCGCTGTTGATTAGCTGCGTACTCAGCATCTTTCATGTACGCCATGTAAAGCACGTAGTTCATGATGGCATTAGCAAATATATCAGGTATCGATATATTGTCGCTCAAGGCAATAGTTGCTGGGTTATTAGAGTAAATAATTTCTAGGTAAGCATTACCCGCAACACCCGGATAGACGTAGAAGTTTCTAGGGTTAGAGTCCTCGTAAACATAATGCTTAACAACGTTTGTATGAGCAGCTGCACCAGACACATTTGGATCATGCCAGTCCGGGGTTTGACCGTTAAGCACCTCAATGTCTACAAGACGCACAGCGCGTTTGCCCGTGCCGCCGCTTGCAGCGGACATGTTCCGAATAACTTTTAAAAGGCGATTTCCCGCTGCGGGTATAGTTTGTTTTGTGCCCGTTGCCAGCGTGACTGTTGTATTAACTGCACTCGCATCAGGTTTTATAAGCGCAATCTCCCGCTGCGCATCATTGACCCATAACACTAACTCCGAAACGACCGGCCATCTAACGCCTGTCGTATCTTGTAATACAGTTTGTACGCGATCAATTACGCTTTGTACGGTTACTGCCATGTTAATACCTATGAATTGAGGACAGATTCCCACGCAGTTGCGCGTTCATCAGTTGCTACTGTGCGGCCCATTATTTTATTTATAACCGCTGCTTTTGGAGATCCATCAGCCTTAAAATTACTGGGATCACCTTCCTCTAATAGTTGTGTCAAAACATCTTCTAAACTAGAACTTAATGCCGCAGGCTTTTCAGCAGAAGTTACGACGGTTACACCGACCTGCTTCGCGCCCATTTGCAGAGCAAGTAAACCAATTTCGTCAGAGACTTCTATTTCAACTTTGGCGGTTACGCCAATCACTGCTCCAGCAAGAGTTTCAATGCGTAGATCTTCGTTGCTAACAATCTTCATGAATTATTACCTTTTTCCTAGTATAAAAAGACCTCTCCCCCCCGAAGGGAGGAGAGGCGTTACTTCGCTTCTTACTGAGCGGTGTCTAAGCAGATAACGCCGAAATCTTGGACGCTGCTAGTGATATCGCTGTTGTACTTGGGCTTGCGAAGTCCAAAGATCTTGCCAACCGAAATACCG
>Ga0209634_1002554_pt1 | contig 12674 bp, 16 predicted proteins | sample LinPmetageLP40_FD_184043 | JGI IMG/M metagenome (GOLD analysis project Ga0209634, IMG submission 184043) | Marine viral communities from the Pacific Ocean - LP-40 (SPAdes) (version 2) | ecosystem: Environmental > Aquatic > Marine > Oceanic | place: Pacific Ocean | collected 2010-08-26 | reverse complement strand
GGCCGGGGGGTGAATTTGAGCCGCGACCCCCGGGCCGCCCTAGTCAATAATCATATGTCTCCAATTCGGATTGACTTTTGATTCGGTCACTGCAATAATCCATCCATCCCCAATCCCGACCCCTCCTCCGAGAGCGGCTTGTACTCCCCCCAGTGCAGGCCGCTTTCTTTTCTATGAACTAGCAATTCGCTTGCGTTACTTTCGTTCTTGTGATACCAATGTTCTCTCACAACTGACCTGTGCGTAGCCCCCGGAGGGTCATATCAGGGTGTGCCCACCTCACAGGACAGATAATGCGGCGATTAGAAGGGATGCCTTAAATCCCCCTTGAGCGATTGGTCGTTCGGTGGGGATGGTATGGCTTCAAAAAAGCCCCCCCCCCTAGGAGGATCAATGGGTTTCTCAAGACAAATCATGGAACAGTGGGGCCTAAAGACGGCCACTCCTGAGTTGCGTCGTAGGCTTGAAAAGGCTGGAGACAACTGGGTGAGACAGAAGGCTCACCGGGTGTACATCGACCTAGCGGCGGGAGTCATCGATTCCAGCGAAGCGGCCGGGTTGGTCGATAACCTTCACCGAATCAAGGTTGCTCAGGTGGACAAAGCAATGTCCAATGGCCACCCAAACGCCACCCCCTAACGGGGTGGCTTGTTGGTGGCCTTGTAAGCCAATAACTTGCCGAGATGGGCGTTGTGACATAAGGTTGTCCTATCAACTGCCCGGGATTCTGTCGATGGAGCCTGCTCGAAACAAAGCCCGGAACGAGTGGTACGCGACTCTCCGCGAGGAGAACCGCGGGCTTTGGCATGACTGCCAGAAGAAAGAGTCTTCGATCATTCTTGAGCAGCGGGCTCTTCCGAAATCTGAGCGTCTGACCCGAACCCAGATATGTGACATCGTGGATGCGATGACCACGATCAAGGATGACCCGGAGTTCTACAAGCGGGTGGAGTCTTTGCGGTCTGAGTTTTCAACCAAAGCATCCCTCGCTGCCAAGAAAAAAAGACAGGCCAAGAAAGTAAAGGAAAGAGAAGATCCTCTGCCCAGCAGTGGGCCTCGCGTTGATGCTGATATGGTCTCGGCGTCCGCGAGTGAAACGCCCCTCGGGGGTGAACTACCGCCCTCGGGGGGCGTGGGGGTTGTTGGTAATCCCCGCGACATCCTTTGGGCGGTTGAGTACTTAGGCGATGATGCGGTTGATCGCGGAGACGCTCCGTCTGGCACAGCGTGGACCCTGCTCTGTGCCGGGCGGAAGTCTCCGGACACCCTGCTTCGGATCTATCAGGGGGTGTGTGTTCCAAACAAGAAGGAACTCGAAGACGCGGCCGACGAGACAGACGCTTTCGATCATCTTGATGATGTTCTCAAGCGAGTCATAGAGATTGCGGAGGCGGCGGTTGCCTGAACTCCGCCACATTCCGCCAAGTGAAGCGGGACCAAATGCTAAGTATCGACGCGCACTTCTTGCCGAGGCCAAGGGTGATGTCAAGTTTCAGTCTTGCCTGAAAGAACTGTGCCGAGACGATGTCTCATTCTGGATCAGCACGTTTGCCATGACGTACGATCCGAGGCTCAAATGTCCAATGACGCCCTTCGCGTTGTATGACTTCCAGAAAATGGCTTGCCAACAAATTGAGGAGGCAGTGAATGATGGAGAAGATTTGTGTATCGCAAAGAGCCGCGACGTGGGTGCTTCTTGGCTATGCCTTGCTGCTCTCTTGCATCGCTGGATCTTTCGGACTGATCAGGCGATTCTTCTTGTATCTAGAAACGAGTCTTACGTTGACGGCAGAGGGAATCCGAAATCGTTGTTCTGGAAACTCGACGCAATGCTCGGCCATCTTCCGGTCTGGATGTTGCCGAGATACGACCGTAAAAAACTGAGTCTGAAGAACCACGATAACGGAAGCATTATTGATGGCGAATCAACGACCGGAGATGTTGCTCGCGGTGATAGACGGACAGTTGTACTTCTTGATGAGTTTGCCGCATTCGCAAACGGGGACGACTTCCGGGCGTTGTCTTCCACGCGAGACGTTACGCCGTCCCGGATCTTCCTATCGACGCCGTGCGGTTCTTCAAACGCCTTCGCTACGGTCTCGAAGAACTCGTCCGTTCGGCAGGTGAGGCTTCATTGGGCCGATCACCCCGTAAAAGGGAAGGGGAAACACCGAGACCTAAAGGGTCGGTGGCGATCTCCTTGGTATGACAAGGAAGTCACCCGGTGTTCCAGCCCGATCGAGGCCGCTCAAGAACTTGATATTGACTTCGCTGGTTCGACGGGGGCCTTCTTTGATCACCAACGCCTCGACATGATTGCCAAGAAGCACGTTCGGCCTGCACCTTCGCGAGGCGAACTTGTGTTCTCTGCTGATTGCAAAGACGTTGAATTCGACAAGACAATTCGCGGCAGGCTTTACTTGTGGGCTGACTGCAAAAGTGGATCAAGTCTTCCTAGGGACCGGCGTTATGTGATCGGACTGGACATCGCTGCTGGAACTGGTGCTTCGAATTCATGCATGTCTATTGCAGAGAGCAAGACCAACGAGAAGATTGGGGAGTTTGCCTCCCCTGACATGAGGCCGGATCAGTTGGCTAAATATGCGGTCGCACTTGCGAACTGGCTCCGAGATGAAAACGATCGTCCCGCGTTGCTGATATGGGAAAGCCAAGGCCCCGGGCGGATCTTTGCCGATGCCGTGGTTGAATTGGGCCATCGAGAGATTTGGTACAGGACATCCGAGAACACGATCGATCGAACGCCAAGTAGGTCCATGGGGTGGATGCCCACTCGTGATAGCAAGCAAGCACTGCTCGGTAGATACCGCAAGTCATTGTTTAACGAAGAGTTCGTCAACCACTCCCGCGAGGCGATCGATGAATGCAGGGAATTCATCTACGATTCGACCGGCGGAGTTCAACACGCACTATCGATCAGTGTGTCTGACAAGAGCGGGGCGAAAGCAAATCACGGCGACCGCGTCATCGCTGACGCTCTAGCCTGTCTGGCACTAGGGGGGAATCGCCACATCCAAGTGCCCAAGGCCACGGTGTTACCGGGCTCCATTGCGTGGCGTAGAAAAGAAGACGCCAGAAGGCGGATTACATCTAGGAACATTCGATGGACATGAATAACTACCAGCGTCTTCAGAACGCATTCGAGTTTTCTCGTGACAAACTGACTCCGTTTCGGCAACGCAGGCTTCAGTCTGTTCGTGCCTATACCGGCGGAAACTACGGGGACGGCACGAACGACAGGGCACATCCCGTCAACTTGCTTGAGATGGCTATCAACATCTACCGCCGGAATCTGGCGGCACGGCGGCCGAAGGTTGACATCACTCCGATCAGGCGTGACTTGGCGATCACGGCGAAGAAAGCCGAGATGATGCTGAACGCTGTTCTGGATGAGATGGATTTCGAGAAGTCTCTTTCTGCGGCTGTTATGGATTCGTTGTTTTCAGTTGGCATCCTCAAGGTTGGGCTGACGACTGCGAAAGCAAAGCATCTTTCGGGGATCACTCATGACGCAGGGCTTCCCTTTGCTGACGCGATTGACCTCGATGACTTTGTCATAGACATGCGTGCCCGGACGATGGAGACTGTGCAGTTCATCGGCAATCGTTTCATTGTGAACCGGGACATGGCGATGGAATCCGGGCTGTACGATTTTGATGGCAAGGAGCCCGCCGAAGCAATCCAGTCTCCCTTTAACGAGTACGGCGACCAGAAGATGGAAACGCTGTCTCGATCTTCCAGCCTTGTTTATGACAACGGCCGAATGTCTCCCGTGATTGAGATGTGGGAGATTTACATGCCGTTCGAGGGTCGGGTTGTCACCTTTGAATGCGACCAGCAAGGAATCCCCAACTTCTCACACGCGGTTCGCTCTGTTGACTGGGAAGGTCCCGAAGTTGGTCCGTACCACCTGCTTTCTCTCGGGGATGTTCCGGGGCAGGTAATGCCTATCGCCCCGGCGAACAGCCTTGTTGATCTGAGCGAGGCGATGAACCGGACGATGCGGAAACTGGTTCGCCAGAATGATCGATCGAAAACGGTTGGAGTTGTCGCGGCGGGTGCCGAGGATGATGGCGAAAGAATCATCGAGGCCAATGACGGGGACATGATCCGCAGTGATCGACCGGAAGCGACCCGGGAGTTGAAGTTTGGTGGCGTTGACCAAGGAACTCTGGCTTTCGCTCTGCAACTCCGGGACCTCTTTAATTACACGGGCGGAAACCTAGACACGATTGGCGGTTTGAGTTCTGTCGCGAATACTCTTGGTCAGGAAGAATTGATTAAGGCTTCGTCCAGCCAGAAGATTCAGGACATGCAGGCCCGGGTGACTTCGTTTACTCAGGATGTTGTGAAGTCGATTGGTCTCTGGGCTTGGTATGACCCGGCACGGACTTATGTTCTCACTGAGGATCTTGGCGACACGGGCATTTCGGTCGAAATCGAACTCAAGGCGAAGGACCGGAAAGAATCAGAGTTCTTTGATCTGAACTTCTCTGTTCAGCCGGGCAGCCTGCAAGAAACATCAGCCAGTGAGCGTGCATCGACTATGAGTGCATTCATGAATCAGACCTTGGTTCCGATGGCACCAATGATGCAACAGCAGGGGTTGCAGATTGACATCACGGCTTATGTTGGCCACATGGCCGACTTGACTGGCGTGAAGGAGATGAGCGATTTGATCACGCCGGTTGGTGTCGCTCCCGATCCGAACAATGTCCTTGGCAAGGCGAACACGTCTCCTCCGGGAGAGGGCAAGCCTCCGGTTACTCGCCGGGAGTACATTCGCCGTAATGTCCCGACTGGCGGAACCCGGGAGTCGAGAGACAATCAGATGATGCAAACCTTGGCGGGTTCTAATCCCCGTCCCGGGTCAGAATCCATGAACCTCCCCATGCAGGGGCCACTGGGATAAGACATGCCTACATACTGCTATATAAACAGGTCTACTCAAGAAACCACTAGAATCACCATGACGATCGCTGAGATGCTCAAGCGTCAAGGCGACACGGATGACATTGAGATCAATGGTGTGCCTTGGACTCGGCACTATCAAGGCGAGTCTAAGGACCGCGTTTCAACGTCTAAGGGGTGGCCTATGTACTCGAACGCTCTTGGAACCCACCCTGATGAGATCGGCAACCTCAAGACTGAACTGGCGAACAAGGGCTGTGGTGATGTATCCTTCCACAAGGATGGCGGCATGATTCTCGACAACAATGCCCAGCGTCGGAAGATTCTGAAGGCTATGGGCAAAGCGGATGCAAATGGATATGACTGAGCAAGAACGCAATGAAGGGCCTCGGGCTACGTTCAATCATCAGGATCCTTACGAGGTTCCGCTGATTGACGGGACTCCAGCCCCAGCCGAAACCCCTCATTCAGAGCCCGAGCCCGAGCCTCATAAGGCGACGGCTCCGGCTGACAACGAATCAACTGCTTCGGCGGACGCTGACGATGAAACTATTCCGTCTATTCCCGTCGAGATGAAAGAGGCCCTCACCGATTACATCGATGAGGATCTCGCCGCCAACGTGAAAGCGTTGGTTGAAAAGGTGAACTTCCTTGAGTCGTCACTCCAGCAGGAGCGTCGTAAGACTAAAGAAGTGAGCCGGGCTGCTGAAACAGCCGACAAATTCTCTGGTCTTTGGGACTCAGAGTCAGGTCAGTTTGCCGACGTACTGGCAGACCCATCCGCACGTTCTCGCGTCGAGGAGTCATTCAAGATTCTCGAAGCGGGCTACAAGACGGCCGGGGCTGCTCTTCCGGCACCAGCGGATCTTTTCCAGAAGGCCGTTTCAAGTGAGTTCGGATCCTCGATGGTCGAGGCTCGCGAAAAAGAAATTACCGAACGAGTGTCTCAGCGTCAGTCTCAGTTTGTCAGCCGTGCGAATTCGGGAGCCCAAGCAACCGAACGTCCGGAGGACAGGGCGGCCCGAGCGGTTGCTCGAATGATGGCCGACCGTGGCATTCGATGATTCAATAGGAGGTAGACAACCATGTCTATCAACGCATCTGATCTTGGTGATCTGATCACCACAACGCAGAAGGAACTCGGTGAACTCAGGTACACCGACCTTTCGACCGATGTGCAGTTCTACACTGCTCTCTCGCGTCTCTTTCAAGAGTCGCAGGTTTCGTACGAGGCTGGTCCCAGCATCCAGTGGAACCTGATGACCTCGAACAGCGGTGCTGCCAAGCAGACCGGCCTGTTTGCGGTTGACAACCTCAACGTGTCTGACGTGATGGCGACCGCCGATATCGGCTGGAAGCACACCACTGTCAACTACGCCATCGAACGTCGCGAAATCGCAATGAACCGCGATCCGCGTCGTATCGTTGACCTTGTCAAGGTGCGTCGTAACGACGCGATGATCAGTCTCACTGATCACCTCGAAGGTCAGTTCTGGGGCAAGCCCGCCAATGATGCCAGCCTCGACATGAACGGTGTCGATTACTGGATCTCTGACAACAACAATGCCAACCCCTCGGCGAACGCCGGAACCTTCGGGTTCAATGGTGGCGTTCCGGCTGGTTTCACGACCGTTGCGGGTATCAACCCGACCGACGTTCCCCGGTGGCAGAACGGCCTTGGTTACTTCAAGTCTTCGGACGTGACTGACCCGGTTGCGGCCTTGACTGCTACCAATGCCTCGGGCCTTCCGAATGACATTGGTCTTGCCAAGGTCATGAAGGAAGCGTACGTCAAGTGCGACTTCAAGCCGATTCCTTCTGCTCCGTACCCGTCGTACAACGGTACTCCGGACAAGTGGGGCATCTATTGCAACTATCAGACCTATTCAGGTCTGGAAGTCCTCGCGAGCCGCTTGAACGACAAGATCGTTTCGCGTGACGTTGCGAGTGATGCTAACGGTGCAGTCTCGTTCCGCGGCGTGCCCGTGACCTACGTTCCCAAGTTGGACGCTGTGACGGTTCCCAAGGTGTACATGCTCCAGTGGGGTGCTTTCCGAAGCGTCCTTCTCTCGGGTGAGTACATGAAGGAAACTGGCCCGGACACCGCTCCGAACCAGCACACCGTTTTCACTACTCATGTTGACTGCACGATGAACATGCAGTGCGTCGATCGTCGTCGCAACGCCATTCTCATCGGTAACGCGACTTGATCAAGTCCCTTTTTTAGGAGGTAGACACCATGTCTACGATTGTTACATACAACAGGGGCGCACAGGGACTTCCGGTCGCTGAAGGCTCCACCGATTCCCGGCTTCGATTCTGGGAAGATTTCGACGGAACGACTTCCCAGTTCACTTACACTAATGGCTTCGCCCCGATCGCCGGTGGCGGCGGTGTCATTCTTAACGCAACCGTCGCCAGTGCTACAAAGGCGGTTACGCCGAAGTTCGTCGGCGACCTTACCACCACGGGAGACTCGGTCTCGTTTCTTGCCCGGGCCAAGTTCTTGGGTCGTGCAACCGGGGCTGAGATCAACGAACTTGGGTTTGGTTTTTCAACTGCCTCGCAAGCAGTTGGAACCGATGCGGTTCTTTTCGGTATGGAAGTTCACAGCCACCTGCTCCCGGCGAACGACGCTTTTGCGTGCCGGGTGGACACGAACGTCGCCGCTGGCGACAGCGGGACGCAGAGCGGAAAGGTCCAGTCGGTCAAGGGTCTTGAAGACTTTGACTCCACGGAGTACTTCACCGTGGGCGGCTTCATGATCAACGAAGGATCCCATTACAGGGCGCAGTTCTTCGTCAATGGCGTGCAGGTCAAGGAAATTCGTGTTCCCACCGCAGGCAGTGGGTTCACGGACGGCATTTGTTTGCTCTACGCCCACCAGCCCATCGTCCAGACGAATGGGGCTGCGTACGTTGACTACGTTGCCGCTGACTGCCCTCGCTGATTTTGTCCGCCACTCCGGGTTCCCGGCTCCCCCTCGGGGGGGCTGGGCACCCGTTTTCATAGGGGGTCGGAATGGCTCTTCCGAATTACAACATCTCATTCCATAAGGGTGAGACTTACACGCTTTCGATCACATACAAAGACAGTGCTGGCTGCCCTTTGGACTTATCTTCGGGGTTCGTTGCTAAAATCGACGGGCGTCTGACGGCAAGCACGGGTGATCCTGCGAAGTGGACTGCGGTGACAGGGGGAAGTGCGACCAACTCCATTGCCCTGTCAAACGGTTCTCCTAACATCAAGTTGACGCTTTCGGATGCGTACACCGGCGGGCTTGATGTAGGCTCTGGTGTCTGGGACTTGTACCTTGACAACACGGGGGCCAACCCGGATACCAGTGAGTATCTTTTGGGTGGTTCATACACGATTGTTGACCCAGTAACTCCGGGGGCTAGTTGATGAGCCAGCAGCGATTAGTAGTTCGTGAAGTTGAGAACCGAGTTCTTGAGGTAATCACGCCCGGTCCGCAGGGGCCATCGGGTTCGGCTGGGGGTGTGACAAAGATCAACGCCGGGAACAATGTCAGCATTACTCCCACCAACGGTCTTGGTGAGGTCACCATCAACTCTACCGGTAGCGGCAGCGGCGGGGGAACGGTAACCCAGATTATTGCTGGTACGGGCCTGACCGGGGGCACGATTACTACGACAGGAACGATCGCGGTCGATGTCGGCACGACTTCCGGGAAGATAGTTCAGTTGACTACTGGGTCAACCCCTAAACTCCCCGTCCTGAACGGATCCAACCTGACAAACCTGCCCGGAAGTGACCCTACTTCTAATTATGCAGGCCAAGCCACGATCACGACTCTTGGCACGATCACGACTGGGACTTGGAATGCGTCGGTTATCCCCGCAGCAAACGGCGGCACGGGATTGACATCGATCAGTACGCTTCTCAATTCCAACATTGCGATCGTTAGTGACACCACCCCGCAACTCGGCGGAAACCTTGATGTAAACGGCAAGGACATTGTCAGTGCCGGTAACGGTCCTATTGACCTTGACCCGGACGGTTCAGGCAAGGTTGTTTTCAGGGGGAATTCAACGAGGGGTTCGGGCCAGTTTGTCCTGAATTGCGAACAGAACTCTCATGGAGTCACTGTCAAAGGGCCACCCCACACTGCTGCTGCTGACTACACCCTCACGCTTCCGCCGTCAGACGGGGCGAGTGGTCAGGTTCTAAACACGGATGGCAGCGGCGTTCTCGATTGGACGACGCTTGGGACGGCGGCCACCAAGAATGTCGGAACGTCGAACACGAATGTTGTCCAACTTGACTCGACTGGACTTCCCGTGGTCAATGGCTCTCAGGTCACCAACCTGAATGCGTCCGCTTTAACGACGGGGGTTGTTGACTCTTCGAGATTGTCGCTTGACGTTAGAACCCTTAGTTATTCAGGCGAAATCGAGACGGCATCGGAAAAGGAGTATACGATTGACCCCTATGTTTCCCGGCCTCGGACGATCTTTCGGATTTATGTCAAGTGTGCTTCGGGATCTGGAACAGTCATCGTGAAGACCGACGGGTCTACCGTGAAGACAATCAATTTTTCCCAGACTGCGCAGAATGTGACTGCGGGTCTCGCTTCCACAAATGTCAGCCTCGGTTCAACGATTACGTTTGACATTAGCACCAACAACTCTGCCCTCGGCGTTGTGTTTAGCATCGAAACCTACGTCCCATGAGCAATCGCTGGCTGTTCTTCCCTGCTCCAGTTTCGTCTGGTCCAAAGTTCGTTTGGACCGGAACGACGACCGCAGCAAGCGGCAACACTCTGCAGGTATCCGGCCAAGTTTTCGCTGGTAGCGATGGCGGTTCATCGAATTATTTTGCAACTTGGGGACCAATCCGCCAGAACACTCGTTCGCCATTCTTTGAATTCTTGTTCCGCGTGAAAGGTGCTTACACATATTCGAGTGACTGGCTGGCGACTGTCCCGAACGGCCAATTGTCATCAACCACAATCGCTAGCGGTTCGAACATATTGTCAACGTCGTCTGCGTCAATTTACCAAACCTCCACAAGCGATACCATCGTGCGACTGCGGTGGACTCCCACAAGTCCCTCCGGCCTATCGACATTCTTCGGAATCCTCCAAGCCGGTGCTTCACTTTCAATCACTCTCGACTGGTAAACCATGATTACCATCAATCAATTTGCAAGTATCACGAGCCAAATGGCTCAGACCAACGCCAACCTCAACGCGCTCGCGTTCAACTACAAGGAAGTTGCGCCTCGCACTGAACTTGACGTTGCCCATATCGACCTTCTGGTCGCCCAAGCGCAGCAGATGATTTTGGCGGCGGAATCCCTAAAGACCATCGCGTATGATCCCACGCCCGAAGAGTCGGCTCCCTGACCCGGGGCTGTGATTCTCCGAAAAATCCAGCGAGAAGGTTGACGACGTGCCGACTTGGGGTATGATGAATCCCCATGACCACCAACGATCGAAACCCCGAGATGGATTACTACGCGAACACGGCCTTGAGTCACTCGCGTTTGAAGGAGATCCGCAAGTCTCCGGGCCACTTCCGCTGGTCCCTCGACAACGAGACTCCATCCACTGATGCGATGAATCTCGGGAGCCTCGTTCACGCGATGGTTCTTGAGCCGCACACGGTTGCGGGTCGCTTTGTGGAGATGCCGAAATTTGATCGTCGAACGAAACAGGGCAAGGCAGACCATCTTTCTTGGCTGAATGATCACCCCACCAGCATTCCTCTTCCACCTTCGGAATGGAAGACGGCGACTGCGATGGCTGATGCTGTCTTCGCTCATCCTGATGCGGCCGCGATGGTTGAGTGTGTTGAGGCCCACGGAACCGCGGAGGCTGAGTATTTCTGGGAAGACGGTAGAGGGATCGATCGCAAGGCCAAGGTTGATGGGCTTTGCATCTCCAATGACGAAACCATCCTTGTTGACCTGAAGACTACGATCGACGCTTCTCCCGACTCGTTTCGACGCTCGATCTTCAAGTATTCCTACGCCACCCAGATGGCGTACTACCGCGAGGCGGTCGCGTCTGAGGGCAAGTACAGCCCACAGACCGCGATCATCATCGCGGTTGGTAAGACGCCTCCATATGCGGTGGGCCTGTACAGGTTCTCAGAGGAGACCCTCGCGAAGGCTGACATGGTTGTCGATCGGTGGCTCGAAACTTATCTCCAATGCACACAGTCCGGCTCTTGGCCCTCGTATTGGGATATCCAAGACGTTCAAATCCCGGGCTGGTTTCTCACCTCTAACGGAGTAGACCAAGATTGAAAGAACTCCATCAATCGCTCCTCGCTGCCCAGAAGGCAGTGAGCAATGTCGGCAAGGATGCTAAAAACTCCTTCGCCAATTACGATTATGTTTCCGCCGAAGCAATGATCACTTCATGCCGGAGAGCCCTGCACAAGTCCGGATTGTCTTTCGCGAGAACAAACTGGGAACTGAAGAGCAGTGAGATCGGGGTGACGGTTTTTTCCAAGTACGTCCTCACCCACGCTGAGTCCGGAGAGCAGGTCGAGATGGTGAACGAGATGATCGTTCCGCCGAATCAGAAGCAACTTGACAAGGCGGTTCTTGCCGCACTTACCACTGGTTTGAATTACACCCTGCGTGACATGCTGATGATCCCGCGATGCGAGAATGATCAGCCCGAAGTTGATTCCATGCCTACGCCCAAGGTCGCACCCAAGGCCGCACCCAAGGTCGCACCCAAGGCCGCACCCAAGGCCGCACCCAAGGTCGAGGGCACTGATCGTGGTCTTGTCGGCGCGCTTGCTATGGTGTTCGGCATGAAGGACAACGCAGCGGAGTACGAGTTAGCACTCCTTGGCCATGCGGCGAAGAAGTATGACAGGGAGTTCAAGGCCGCTGACGAACTGCCGAACGAGTACATCAAGCAAGTGCTTGATGCTCACAACGTGAAGTATCGGGAAGCAAAGCCCGGTGAAACCGAAGATATCTTTGGAGGTAATGACTGATGGCATACGAGCAAAAAGACAACAGCGGCAGCCTTTTCCGTGAGGCTGAGAAGAAGTCTGATCGCTCCCCGGACTACACGGGCAAGGCGATGATCGACGGAAAGATGAAGCGAATTGCTGGGTGGATCAAGCAGACCAAGTCTGGCGGAAACTTCCTTTCTCTCGCGATCAACGATCCTCAGCCTCCCCGAGAGCAGACGCCTCCGGCCAGCACCGCTGTGGATCACGGCGACATTCCCTTCTGATAAGGATCGAGTTATGACCAACAAGTCTGATTGGTTGTCAATCACCGAGTTCGCGAATCGTCTTTGCCTATCAAGGCACACGATTGAGGGGCTCGTGAAGACCGGCGGCCTCAAGGTGTTCAACATTTCTCCGGGTAAGGAGCGTCCGACCTATCGGCTCCCCGAGTCCGAATTGGATAAGGCCCTTAACTTGATGAGGGCGGATCTCGGTTCGGAAGGTGGTTGCGATGTCGAGGCCGCTGTACGAGACCCCGCGTGATCGAGAGAACGAAGTCCGGGCCATCCCCGTCATTGAAGGAGCATTTCGCGGGATGGCCCGGAAACTTCCAGAGAATCACTTTGCCGACTTTGTGGTTTTAGACCACAGATCCAAAGTCATCTCATACGTTGAGTACAAGAAAAGGAACTTCGTTTGGGGTGATTACCCCACAGTCATGTTGTCGGTGACGAAGTTTTCAAAGTTGATTGCCACCCGCGACATCCGGGTGAGGTCGTTCTTCGTAGTTGAAGATTCGGCTGG
>Ga0209634_1002553_pt1 | contig 12676 bp, 9 predicted proteins | sample LinPmetageLP40_FD_184043 | JGI IMG/M metagenome (GOLD analysis project Ga0209634, IMG submission 184043) | Marine viral communities from the Pacific Ocean - LP-40 (SPAdes) (version 2) | ecosystem: Environmental > Aquatic > Marine > Oceanic | place: Pacific Ocean | collected 2010-08-26 | reverse complement strand
CGCTATCTTGTTGGCGAAGCTGGGGTTTATCTCACACGTATCGTCGATCGCAAGGACAGCTACGGCGAAACCTATCTGATTACCGATGGCGGCCTGCATCACCAGCTGGCGGCATCGGGCAATTTCGGCACGGTGGTCCGGCGCAATTATCCGGTGGCGATCGCCAGCCGCTTTGCCGCCGAACCGGAAGAAACCGCGAATGTGGTCGGCTGCCTGTGCACCCCGCTCGACCGGCTTGCGGACAAGGCACATCTGCCCCGCGCCGAGGTGGGCGATCTGGTCGCGGTGTTCTGCGCGGGGGCCTATGGCGCCAGCGCGTCACCCAGCGCCTTCCTCGGACAGGGGCCGGCGGCCGAAATGCTGGTGTGAACGTGGCGGGGTAAGGCCCGCGAATCCTGCGGTTTCTGCGGTTCCCGGGCGCTATGGCTAACTGTATGTTCACCTTTCTTGGGCAATAGTCTTCCCAAACAGGGGCCAACGGGCGCAATCGGCGTCCGAAACGGCCGTGGACAGATGCCGGGATAGATACATGCGTTTGAACCGACCAAGCTTGCTTTTCGCCGGATGCGCCGCACCCATGCTGATGCTGGCGGGCTGTGCCGGCGGCGGCAACACCGAGCTTCCCCCCGCGACTTTCGTCGCCATGCAGGAAGGCCCGGGCGAGGAATATGTGATCGGTCCGCTCGACCAGCTGACCATCCATGTCTGGCGTAATCCCGAACTGGGTGCGGAAAAGATCCAGGTGCGCCCCGATGGCCGCATCACCATCCCGCTGGTCAAGGACATGCCGGCGGTGGGCAAGACGCCATCGATGCTCGAGGAGGATATCCGCCTCCAGCTCAGCCAGTATATCGAGGATCCGCTGGTCTCGGTCATCGTCAACGAATTTGCCGGGACCTTCAGCCAGCAGATCCGCATTGTCGGCGCCACGGCGCAGCCGGCCTCGCTGCCCTATCGCGCGAACATGACCGTGCTCGACGCGATGATCGCGGTCGGCGGCCTGTCCGAGTTCGCCGCCGGCAATCGCGCCAAGCTGATCCGTTTCGACAAGCAGCTCGGCCGCCAGCGCGAATATGCGCTGCGCCTGACCGATCTGCTCAAGCGGGGCGACAGCAAGGCCAATGTGCTGCTGCAGCCGGGTGATGTGATCATCATCCCCGAAAGCACCTTCTAGGGGACTGCGGGGGCATGCAGGAAGTCGTCGAAGAACTTCGCAGCGCGCTGCATACGGTGTGGAACCGCCGCTGGCTCGCGCTCGCGGTGGCCTGGGCCGTGTGCATCCTCGGCTGGCTGGCGGTTGCGTTCATCCCCAACAGCTATGAAAGCCGGGCGCGGATCTATGTCGAGCTCGAGGATGTCCTGTCCGAGCAGCTGGAGATTTCCGGCGACGGCAAGCAGGCGATCACCAAGGTCCGCCAGACGCTGGTCAGCGCGGTCAATCTCGAGCGCGTGGTACGCAGCACCAAGCTGGGCGAAAAGGTCGCCACCGACAATGAGATGCAGAGCGCGGTGCAGAGCCTGACCGAGAACATCGTGGTCGAGAGCGAGCAGGACAATCTGTTCACGATCACTGCGACGGTCGGCAAGTCGAGCCTGAGCGATGCCGAGAACGCCGCGCTGGCGAAAGACGTGGTCCAGAAGCTGATCGATATCTTCCGCGAATCGAACATTGCGGGCAACCGCGGCGATGTCGCCGATACGATCGCGTTTCTCGACCAGCAGCTCGACGACCGCAAGGCCGAGCTCGAAGCTGCCGAACAGCGGCGCCTGGCCTTCGAGGCGGAACACCCAGACCTGATCGGCGGCACTGGGACCGTGACCGGTCGCTTGCAGACGATGCGCACCGAAATGCGCGGGATCGATGCCGATATCGCCGCGGCGCAAAGCGCGCTGGCGGCCATCAACGGCCAGATCGCCAGCACGCCGCGCAGCATCGTGACCGCCGGGGGCGGTGGCGCACGCGGGGCGTTGATGCAGGCGCAATCGAACCTCTCGGCCATGCGTGCGCGCGGCCTGACCGACAGCCATCCCGACGTGCAGGCGCAGCAGCGCCAGATCGCCTCGCTGCGCGAACAGGCAGCCAGCGAACCGGCGGGTTCGGGCGGTTCGCCCAACCCGGCCTACACTTCGCTGATGTCGATCCGCGCCGAACGCCAGGCCAATGTGCAGGCGCTGCAGGCCCGCAAGGCGGCGGTGCAATCGGACATTTCCGCGCTGATCGCCGCGCAGGCCAACGAGCCTGCCGTGGCGGCCGAAGCCAATCGCATCAGCCGCGACTACGAAGTGCTGAAGGACAAGTATGACGACCTGCTCAACGATCGCGAGGAAATGCGGCTGCGCGGGCAGGTCGAAACCGAACGCAGCGCGTTCCAGTTCGAGGTGATCGACCCGCCCACCGCGCCGCGCAATCCCGCGGCTCCCAACCGGCCGTTGCTGCTGCTGGGCGTGCTGATCGTCGGCCTCGGCGCGGGCGCGGGGGCCGCATTCGTCCTCGGCCAGCTCCGTTCGAGCTTCACCACCGCGGACAAGCTCGAGCGCTCGCTCGACCTGCCGGTGATCGGGACGATTTCGCGTTCGGTCACCGAAGCGGCGCGCAAGCACCAGAAACTCCGTCTGAAGCAATTCTTCGCCGGTGTCGGTGCGCTGGGGGCGGTATGCTTCCTGCTGCTGGTCGTCGAAATCGTCCAGGTCGGATCGGTGGCCTAAGGGAACATGGCAGTGAACAAACCCACGCAGATAGAGCCGTCGAACGATGATGATGGCAAGCCCAAGCGGGCATCGCTTCTCGAACGCGCCAGCGGCACCTTCGGCTTCGACCGGCTGATTCCCGCCGCGGTTCCGGCCAAGCTCGACAGCGACAAGGCGAAGAAATTCGCCCCGCGGCGGACCATCGAGGTGACGCCGACGCCCGCGCCGGCACCCGTACCGCAGCGCCGCGCGAGCGATGCGCATACGTCCACCGTTCCCGAGCCGGCGGTTGTTCCACCCGCCGATGTGGAACCCGACCGCCCGGTAGTCGCCTTTACCGGTCCGAAACGCGAAATCGTGCGCGCCATGCTGCGCGAGCAGGGCCTGATCGATCCCGATGGCGGGGCATCGACGCTGCTCGAGGAATTCCGCATCGTGAAGCGCCAGGTACTGGCCACCACCAAGACCGAGGGCAGCCAGCTGGCGCGCCGCGTGCTGGTCTGTTCGCCGCACCCCAACGAGGGCAAGACCTTCTGTGCGCTCAATCTCGCCATCGCGCTGGCGGGCGAACGCGACATGGAAGTGCTGCTGGTGGATGCCGATTTCGGCAATCCGTCGGTCATGGAGAAACTCGGCCTGCAGGAATCTGCGGGCTTCATGGACGTGCTGTCCGACCCTGCTGCGCAGGTCGCGGACTTCGTCGTCGGTACCGATATTCCCGGGCTGTTCGTCCTGCCCGCGGGCAAGCGCACCGGGCGTGACAGCGAATATCTTTCGAGCGAGCGCACCCGCGATGTGCTCGACCAGCTCACGCGCGGCGCGCGCAACCGGATCATCGTGTTCGACAGCCCTCCGGCACTCGCCGCGACGCCGGCTGCCGAGCTTGCCAAGCAGGTGGGCCAGGCATTGCTGGTCGCCCGCGCCGATCTGACCGGGCGCGCAGCGCTGGAAGATGCGGTCGACCTGCTTTCGGCCTGTCCCGACATCAAGCTGCTGCTCAACGATGCGACCTTCAGCCCGAGCGGGCGCAGGTTCGGAACCTATTACGGATATGGGGAGTAAGCCCATGATCTACCGAATGAAAACACCCTATCTGGCAAGCGCCGCGACGGCTGTTGCGCTGTTTGGCGCCGCGCCGCTGCAGGCCCAGTCCTACCAGGGGGCCGACAGCGGTTCGGCAGGCAGCGCGGCCGAAGGCGTGTCCACTGGCGGCGGTCGCACCAGCATCGATCCCTATATCGAGGCCAATTCGCTGGCGAGCTGGCAGATATCGCCGGGCAGCGATGTGGTTACCTACACGCAACTTGCCGCAGGGGTCGACGCCTCGATCGCCGGGCGCAACAACGGCGGCAGCGTGTCGGTGCGTTACGAACGCAATTTCGCGCACCAGTCCAACGGCGCCGATTCGGACACGATCACCGGCGTGGCGCGCGGCTTTGCCTCGATCATTCCGCGCGTCCTGACGGTGGAAGCGGGCGCGCTGGCCAGCAGCACGCGCGTGGATGCGCAGGGCCGTTCGGTGATCAATCCGATCGTCGACGATACGCTTTCGACCCAGACATACTCCGCCTATGCCGGACCCACGCTGCAGACGCGCGCGGGCGATGTCGAAGTGAACGCGAACTACCGTATCGGCTTTACGCGCGTCGACAGCCCCGATTTCATCACCGCCGCAGGCACCGCTGCCGACCTGTTCGACGAAAGCGTTTCGCACAGCGCCAGCGTGCGCGCGGGCACGCGTCCCGGCCAGCCGCTCCCGGTCGGTCTCGGGGTCGGTGCCGGCTATTACCAGGAAGATGTCTCCAACCTCGATCAGCGCGTGCGCGATGCCTATGTCCGCGGCGACGTAACCGTTCCCGTTACGCCGACGCTGGCAATCGTCGCGGGTGCGGGCATCGAGGACGTCGAAGTGTCGAGCCGCGATGCGGTGCGCGATGACGCGGGCAACCCGGTCATCGGCGACAATGGCCGTTTCATCACCAATGAAGCCAGCCCGCGGATCATAGCCTATGAAGCCAGCGGCCTCATCTGGGATGTCGGGGTCGTATGGTCGCCCAGCAGCCGGACGCAGCTCGAAGCGCGGTTCGGCCATCGCTATGACAGCGAAACCTTCTACGGCAGCTTCAGCTGGCGGCCGAGCAGCCGCAGCAGTTTGCAGATCGGTGTCTATGACGGCATCCAGGGCTTCGGCGGCCGGCTCAACAATTCGCTCGCTGCATTGCCCACGGATTTCACCGTCTCGCGCGATCCGGTCACGGGCGAGCTGACCGGCTGCGTCAGCTCGATCGACGGCAGCGGCTGCCTCGACGGCCTGCTCGGCTCGCTCCGCTCTTCGGTCTTCCGGGGCCGCGGCGTGGTCGGCAGCTACAGCCGCCAGATCGGCCGCATGACCGCCAGCATCGGCGCGGGCTACGATCGCCGCACCTTCATCGGCACGCCCGGCACGGTGCTCGAACTGGCCGACGGCCTCGTCGATGAAAGCTATTACGTGACGGCCGGCTTGTCTGGTCCGGTCGGCCAGCGCGGCCGCTTCTCGGTCAACAGCTATGCCAATCGCTTCGAAAGCGGAACGGCGGGCGCCGAAGACGTGACCGCGATTGGCGGATCGGCCAGCTACAGCGAAGAGGTCATCCGCAACCTCTCGGCGCGCGCGGCGGTGGCGATCTCGATGCTCGACAGCGATATCGCGCCCGACAATTTCACCACTGCATCGGCCCTGCTCGGCCTGCGGTACGATTTCTGATAGGACTGCGCAGATGTACGAAGAATATTACGGTTTCAGCGAGCGTCCTTTCCAGCTCACGCCCGACCCGGCGTTCTATTACGAAAGCGTCACGCACAAGAAGGCGCTGAGCTATCTCGGGTACGGCCTCAACCAGGGCGAAGGCTTCGTCGTCATCACCGGCGAGGTCGGCTCGGGCAAGTCGACGCTGGTGGCCCATCTCAAGCAGAAGCTCGACAGCGACCGCATGACCGTGGGCGAAGTGGTGACCAGCGCGCTCGATGGCGAGGAAATGATCCATGTCGCAGCGCGCAGCTTCGGGCTCGACGCGGGCGGCGACAAGGCTGCCGACCTCGCAGCGATCGAGATGTTCCTGCACGAAGAGGCGCGCAATGGCCGCCGGGCGCTGCTGATCGTCGACGAGGCGCAGAACCTGTCGATCGGCGCGCTCGAAGAACTGCGGATGCTGTCGAACTTCCAGCTCGGTTCGCACCCGCTGCTGCAGACGCTGTTGCTCGGCCAGCCCGAGTTCAAGCAGCTGCTCGCGCATTCGGACGAGCTCGAGCAGCTCCGCCAGCGCGTCATCGCCGCACACCATCTCGAACCGATGCAGCCGGGCGAGATCGAACCCTATGTCGAGCATCGCCTGCGCCATGTCGGCTGGAACGAGCATCCCGAACTCGACGGGAGCATGTGGGTCAAGCTGCACAAGGCGACCGGCGGTATTCCGCGCAAGATCAACCAGGTCATGACCCGGTTGCTGCTGCTCGGGTCGGTCGAGGAAAAGTCCCGGCTCGATGTCGAGATGCTCGACACGGTGGTCGAGGAAATGTCCGGCGATGCGGCACCGGCCGAAGACCATGTCGCGAAGCCGCGGCCCGACCGCGATGGCCGCGCGCTCGAAGCGATCGCCCGGGCCAGGCAGGAAGCGCGGCAGGCCGAAGCCACCGCGGCGACAAGCGGCGCGAAGGGCGGCAAGCCTGCGACGGATGCGGCCACCGGTGCGGATCCGCAGCAGACCGGCTTGCTCGATCACCAGATCCAGGCGATCGAAGCTGCCTTCGCCGAACGCGACAAGCATCTGCGCGCCATGCGCGAGGAAGTGGACAAGCTCGCCAAGGCACCTGCGGCAGGCGAAGCGTCTGATGATACCGGCGAGCGCCTGTCCGCCATCGAGGCACGCCTCGACGAGCAGGAGCGCTCGCTGCGCCATGTGCTCGCGATGATGATCGACTATTTCGAATCGCAGGGTTCGCGCGCCGCAGCGTGATGCCGGGGAGGGTGCGTTGAACGAGACTACCGTCGTCAACGGCCTGTCGGTCGATGTGGAAGACTGGTTCCAGGTTGGCGCGTTCGAGAACACCATCGCGCGCAGCGACTGGGATGCGCTCGAACTGCGCGTGGGCGACAATGTCGCGCGCATCCTCGACCTGTTCGATGAAGCCGGGGTCAAGGCGACCTTCTTCACGCTGGGGTGGGTCGCCGAACGCAACCCCGCCGCAATGCGCGCCATCGTCGATCGCGGGCACGAACTCGCCAGCCATGGCTATGACCACACGCGCGTCTTCACGTTTAGCCGTGATGAATTCGCCGCCGACCTCATGCGCGCCCGCGCCATTCTGGAGGATGCGGGCGGGCAGGCGATCACCGGATACCGGGCGCCGAGCTTCTCGATCGATTCGCGCAATGCGTGGGCGCATGACGTGCTGGCGGAACACGGCTATGCCTATTCGTCATCGGTCGCACCGGTGGTGCACGACCATTATGGCTGGCCCGAGGCCCCGCGCTTTGCCTTCGCGCCGGTTTCCGGAAGCGATCTCGTCGAAATTCCGGTAACGACCGCAATGCTGCGCGGGAAGCGGCTGGCGGCGGGCGGCGGCGGCTTTTTCCGTGTCCTGCCCTATGGATTCAGCCGCTGGGCGATCCGGCAGGTGAACCGCGAAGGACACCCCGCGGTGTTCTATTTCCACCCCTGGGAAATCGATCCCGGGCAACCGCGCGTAGCGGGCGCGCCGCTGCGATCGCGACTGCGCCACTATACCAATCTGTCCAAAATGGCGGGCAAGCTGTCCGGCCTGCTGGGCGATTTCGAATGGGGGCGGATGGACGCGCTGGCCGCGCGCGAACAGCCGCGGAGCCTGGACTGGGCGGCATGAACGCCCCGATGGTGCACACTCCCGTCATACGCGAGGCAGACCTTGCCGATCGGGGCGAAGCGGAAGCGATCGACGCATTCGTCGCGGCGAATGAGGGGGACGTCTTCCATCGTCCGTTGTGGCTGCAGGCCATCGCGCACGGCACGGGCAACAGCGCGCGCGGCCTGATCGCCGAACGCGGAGGCCGTCTGGCGGGCTGGCTTCCACTCAGCGACGTGCATTCGCCGCTGTTCGGCCGCGCGCTCGTTTCCAGTGGCTTCGGGGTCGGTGGCGGCGTGCTGGCAGCGCGGGACGACGATGCACGACGCTTGTGCCGCGCGGCAGAGGAACTGGCCGGCCGCCTTAGCGCGGCCAGCGTCGAACTGCGCGGGGGAAGCGCGCCGGCGGACTGGACCACGATAAGCGGCAAGCACGCCAATTTCGCCGCCGAGCTGGCGGCCGATGACGAGGCGCAGCTGCTGGCCATCCCGCGCAAGGCGCGCGCCGAGGTTCGCAAGGGCCTCAAGTACGATCTGACGGTTACCACCGGCACCGCCGAGACCGACCGCGCCGCGCATTATGCGGTCTATGCACAGAGCGTCCGCAACCTCGGCACGCCCGTGTTTCCGCGGACACTGTTCGATGCCGTGCTCGACCGGTTTGGCGGCGACGCCGATGTCCTTACCGTCCGCCAAGGGGAACTTCCTGTAGCCAGTGTGCTCTCGCTCTATCACCGGGGAACAGTAATGCCCTTCTGGGGCGGCGGCACATGGAGCGCGCGCGGACTGAGGGCAAACGAGCGCATGTATTACGAACTGATGACCCACGCCCGGCGGCGTGGGTGCACGAGGTTCGATTTCGGCCGCTCGAAAACCGGCAGCGGGCCCTATGCGTTCAAGAAGAACTGGGGCTTCACGCCCGCGCCGCTGACTTATTACGAATGGTCGCCGCCGGGCACCGCGCCGCGCAATATCGATCCGACCGATGCCGGCTATTCGGCGAAGATTGCGCTGTGGAAGCGGCTCCCCTTGCCGGTGGCGAACCGCCTGGGGCCGTGGATCGCCCGCGGGCTCGGCTAGCATGGGCGAAACACTGTTCCTGGCGCACCGCGTGCCGTTCCCGCCCGACCGCGGGGACAAGATCCGTTCGCACCATCTGCTGCGGGCATTGGCGAAGCGCGGGCCGGTCCATGTCGGCACCTTCGGCGAGACCGAGACGGACCTGGCGCAGAAATCGGCGCTCGCCGCGCTGGCGCGCACCCATGCGCTGATCGAACGCAAAAAGCCCCTGGCGCTCGCCGGGGTCGAGGCAGTGCTGAAACGAAGGCCGGTCAGCCTCACCGCATTCGACGATGCCGCGATGCACCGCTATGTCGCCAAGACGCTGGGCAATCACCGGATCGAGACGATCTTCGTCTTTTCCGGACAGATGGCCCAATATGTGCCCGACAGCTTCACCGGACGGGTGATCGTCGACCTCTGCGATGTCGATAGCGCGAAGTTCGAAGCCTATGCCGATGCTGGGCGGCGCGTCTGGCTCAACCGGCGCGAGGGCCGGCTACTCGCGCGCGAAGAGGAACGCATTGCCGCGCGCGCCGACCGGGTGCTGCTCATCAGCGGGCACGAGGTGGAACTGTTCACGTCGCGGCTGGTCGATCCCGGTGCAGCCACCTGCCTGGCCCTTGGCAACGGGATCGACGCGCAGATATTCGATCCGCAAACCGTCGCCCGGCAGCAGGATCTCGACGAGGGCGAGGATCCGCAGCTCGTGTTCACCGGGCAGATGGACTACGCTCCCAATGTCGCGGCGGCCCAGTGGCTGATCGACAACGTCATGCCCGATCTGCGCCGTGTCTACAGCCGTGCGCGGTTGCATGTCGTCGGCCGCGCCCCGGTGCCCGCGCTGACCAGACGGCATGGCCAAAACGGCGTCCGGGTCTGGGGCGAAGTTCCCGACGTGCGACCCTTCCTCAAATCGGCCGACCTCGTCGTCGCGCCGCTGCTGATCGCGCGGGGGGTGCAGAACAAGGTGCTCGAGGCGATGGCAATGGCGCGCCCGGTGGTGCTGACGCCGGGGGCCGCGACCGGCATAGAGGCACGGGACGGATGCCATTTCGCAATTGCTCCTGCCGACGGCGCAGCGATGCTCGCCCGGATCACGGGCCTGCTGGGCGATCCGCCCTGCGCCGAGGCGATGGGACAGGCGGCCCGCAAGTTCGTGATCGACGAGATGAGCTGGGAAAGCGTGGAACGGGCATTGAGCGAAATCCTGGCCTGCGCGGGCGCGCCGCACGATGCTCCGTAGTCCGGCCGCAGCTGCCACGCGCAAGGGCGCGTTCGCCATACCCGGGGCCATGCTGGCGCTCGCCGCGCTCGTGCTGGTGGCGCTGACATTCGCGGAATGGCGCGCGATGGCGCATCAGTGGTGGAACATCGACACCTACAGCCATATCCTGCTGGTCCCGCCGATCATTGCGTGGCTCGGGTGGATCCGGCGCGACGAACTGGCGCGGGCCGGGCTGCGGGGCTGGTGGCCCGGGCTCGCATGGCTGGTGCTGGGCCTCGCCGTCTGGTTCGTGGGCCGCGAGATCGCGATCAACACCATCGCGCAGGGCGGAGCGGTGATGGCATTGCAAGGCGCCGTACTGGCGCTGTGGGGCCTGCGCGCCGGGCTCGTGCTGGGCTTTCCGCTTGCCTATGCCTTCGTGCTGGTGCCGTTCGGCGACGAGGTCATTCCCCCGTTGCAGATGGTCACTGCGGAAATCGCCACCGCGCTAACCCGGTGGAGCGGTATCGAAACGGTGGCGAGCGGCATTCTCATCGATACGCCCGCGGGCTTGTTCATCGTTGCCGAGGAATGCTCGGGCGTGAAGTTCCTCGTCGCCATGCTCGCATTGGGGCTGCTGGTCGCGCATACCTGTTTCGCCAGCTGGAACCGCAGGGCGTGGTTCCTGATCGCCTGTGTCGTCGTTCCGATCATCGCAAATGGCATCCGCGCCTGGGCGACGATCTTCCTTGCGCAATATGTCGGCGCCGAAGCCGCTGGCGGGTTCGACCATATCGTCTACGGCTGGTTTTTCTTCGCGCTGGTGCTGGCGCTGGTGCTGGGGGTGGCCTGGCGCTGGTTCGAGCGCGAACCCGAAGAGGCTGGCTGGACCGCCGCCGGGATCGCCGCGCTGCCGCATGTCGCGCGGTGGGAAGGGCCGGGCGCAGACCGCAATCTCGTCCTTGCCGCGATCCTGCTTGCCGCAGGATGCTTTGCCGTCGCCGCGCGGCTGGTCTAGGCAGCCCCGCATGTGCGGCATCGCGGGGATTTTCCATTACGAAACGGTCAAGCCGGTCGATCCCAGGCGGGTCGAACGGATGGCCGATGCGCTTGCGCATCGCGGACCCGACGGCAGCGGGGTATGGACCGCGCCCGGAGTGGGGCTGGGACATCGCCGGCTGTCGGTCATCGACCTCGAAGGTTCGCCGCAGCCGATGCATTCCGCCGACGGGCGCGCGGTTATCGTCTTCAATGGCGAGATCTACAATTACCGCGAACTGCGGCGCGAACTGATCCAGGACGGCGCGCAGTTCCATACCGATGGCGATACCGAGGTCATTCTTGCCGCCTGGCGGAAATGGGGCCCCGATTGCCTCCACCGCCTCGAGGGAATGTTCGTCTTCGCGCTCTATGACTGCGACCGGCGCCAGCTGTTCCTCGCGCGCGACCGGCTGGGGGTCAAACCGCTTTATCTCGCGCGGCTCGAAGGCGGGGCGCTGGCCTTCGCGAGCGAGCTCAAGGGCCTGCTTGCCCATCCGCTGCTACGCCGCACGATCGATCCGCTGGCGATCGAGGATTACATGACCTGGGGCTATGTCCCCGATCACCGCAGCGTCCTGAAAGGCGTCGAAAAGCTCGCTGCGGGCCATTTCCTGCTGCTCGAACATGGGCGTACGCCGGAGCCTCAGCGGCAGTGGTGGGACGTGTCCTTCGCCGAGCGTGAAAAGGGCGGCACGCGCGACCTGTCGGCGCAGCTGCTGCACCGCATGCGCGAAGGCGTGGGCAGCCGGATGGTCGCCGACGTGCCGTTGGGGGCATTCCTGTCGGGCGGTGTCGACAGCTCGTCGGTCGTCGCGCTGATGAGCGAGGCCAGCAACAGCCCCGTGACCACCTGCTCGATCGGTTTCGATGTCGAAAGCGTGGATGAGACCCGATACGCGCGGCAGGTGGCCGAGCTGTTCGCCACCGATCACCACGAACGCATCGTATCGGCCGACCAGTTCGATGCGATCGACAGCATCGCGGCAATCTTCGACGAACCCTTCGCCGACGCCAGCGCGCTGCCGACCTTGCGTGTATGCCAACTGGCGCGGGAGCATGTCACCGTGGCGCTGTCGGGCGACGGGGCCGACGAGGCGTTTGCCGGGTACCGCCGGCAGATGTTCCATGCGCGCGAGGAACAGGCACGCTCGGTTCTGCCCCGCACCTTGCGCCAGCCGCTGTTCGGTTCGCTGGGGAAGGTGTGGCCCAAGGCCGACTGGGCGCCGCGACCGCTGCGCGCCAAGTCCACTTTGCTGGCGCTCTCGGCGGGCGGTGAGGCCGGCTACGCGCGCGCGCTCGCCATTCTGGCGCCGGAGCAGCGCAAGGCGCTGTATGGTGATACCATGCTCCGCGAACGCGGGGAGTACCGCGCCGAACGGCCGTTCGAAGAGACGATGCGCGATGCTCCCGCGCGCAGCGGGCTCGACCGGGCGCAATATGCCGATCTCAAGTTCTGGTTGCCGGGCGACATCCTGACCAAGACCGATCGGACGAGCATGGCGGCGGGACTGGAGGCGCGCGAGCCGCTGCTCGATCACCGCTTGATCGAGTTCGCGGCGCGGCTGCCGCAGCGCCAGCGCCTGCGCGGCACCACTGGCAAATGGCTGCTGAAGCACACGATGGAGCGGTATCTGCCCGAAGACATCCTCTATCGCCGCAAACAGGGCTTCGTGACCCCGCTGGCGGAGTGGTTCCGCGGTCCGCTTGCGGGAGAGGCGAGGGCGGTCGCCGCGAGCGAACTGCTTACCGGGAGCGGATGGTTCGCCCGCAAGGCGCTCTCACGCCTCGCGGACGACCATATTTCCGGCCGCAGCGACCATGGCCG
>Ga0209634_1002552_pt1 | contig 12680 bp, 7 predicted proteins | sample LinPmetageLP40_FD_184043 | JGI IMG/M metagenome (GOLD analysis project Ga0209634, IMG submission 184043) | Marine viral communities from the Pacific Ocean - LP-40 (SPAdes) (version 2) | ecosystem: Environmental > Aquatic > Marine > Oceanic | place: Pacific Ocean | collected 2010-08-26 | reverse complement strand
ACGATGCTACATGGTTTTTAGATGGTGTAATGGAAGAGTTTATACAAAAAGCTAAGAATATGAAAGGCTTTGAAAACGCCATTAGATCAGCAGAAAAAGGCCGAGCTATAGGTTTAGGCGTATTAGGTTGGCATACGCTCTTACAACAGAAGGGAATAGCTTTTGAAGGGCTTTTAGCTCAGTTTAAAACTAGAGAAATATTTAGTAAGATTAAAATAGAAACAGAAAGAGCGTCTCGTAAGCTTGCTGAGATATATGGAGAGCCTTTGTGGTGTGTTGGTACTGGTTTTAGGAATACACATCTAAGATCTGTAGCACCTACTGTTTCAAATAGTAAGCTAAGTGGTAACATATCGCCCGGCATAGAGCCTTGGGCAGCTAATGTTTTTACGGAACAATCAGCTAAAGGAACATTTATAAGAAAAAATAATGAACTTAAAAAAGTATTTAGGAAAGTTGGTATTGATACCAAGGAAACTTGGGATAAAATTCTGGAAGATGGTGGATCCATTCAAGGAATTAAAGAACTCGATGGATGGTTTTACGACCACCTCGGACGATTAACTCAAGAAGAAGGTGAGTCTGTTAAAAACGTTTATAAAACGTTTAAAGAGATAAACCAACTGGAGTTAGTTGGACAAGCTGGAATACGTCAAGATTATATTGATCAATCAGTGTCATTAAATCTAGCATTTCCGGCGGAGGCTGAGCCAAGATGGATTAATAAAGTCCATTTTGAAGCTTGGAAAAGGGGTATAAAAACTCTTTATTATATGAGAACTGAATCAGTTCTAAGAGGTGATATAGCTGCTAAAGCTATGGATCCAAACTGTATATCCTGTGATGGATAATTAATAATTAAAACTAAAACAATGGCTAGTAAATTTACTTTTGCGGATGCAAAAAAACAAATTAAACAATTAGAAGAAGAGTTAAAACAAAAAACAGAAGAGCTTAAACAAAAAGCTGGTAATGTTATATTAGATACGTCTGATAATGTTTTTACAAATGCAGAGTTAAAGAAGATTAGAATATTAGAACTGTGGGCAGTGTTAGGTCCTATAGCTGGTATTATAGTCGGATTAATATTAGGTTAATATTAGAAACAATTAAAGGGGAGCTTGCCGTAATGGTTTGCTCCCCTTTTTTTATTGTATTACCCCCCATAATCGCCAATTTTAGGCCCAGGAATTGTTTCTGCACTATTTTCTTCTTGTTCTTCTAGTGCTTCTTGTGCATTATTTTTTGCATCTTCTTCTGGATTTGTTACATCTGTTTTATTTCCAGATACACCGTAACCTTCGCCATAGTCCCGCCATGATTTTGCGTCTGCACCAGTTGAGCCTTCAATACCTCCGTTTGAAGTTGGATTTGGTTTTCTTTCTTTTGGTATATATGGAGTATCATCTGAAGCTAAATTTTTAGCTAATTCAACAAAAAATTGTCTACCACGCTCTCGACGTTTATCCATACCTAAACCTTCTTTTTTTCTTGCGGCTTGATATTGTTCGTTGTTAGTAATTTTTCCATCTTCATCAAGACCACTTTGATCTAAATTGTACTTTCTTTTTACTTTACGACTTATTTGTTTTTCTCTTCTAACATCTTTTGCAAATTCTCTCTTAGTTTGAGGAGCTTTTTGTTTTTTATCTTTATCTTTTTTATTTTGGTTTTCACCAAATGCCATTCCTAATGTTCCCATAATTAACTTACTTGTTTTTCTACTTTGTTAGCGGCGCGCTCCCAAGGTAGCTTGCCAGATCCGTTTGGATATTGATTTCCATTATACTCTATTTTAGTACCAATACGCTTATGTTTGTTTCCTTTCCAATAAACAAAATTGTCATCATAGTCTAATACACCTTTATTCATGTCAGCTATATGTTTTTTTTCATGAGCTATTACTTTTTCTTTTTGTTTACCTTTTAATTTAGGATCTATTTCAATAGTACCATCATTATTTGCTCTACCTAAAACTCCGTCAGGTAAACCTTTATTTATAGCTGTTCTTTCTTTTCTTTCTTTTCTTTCTTTTCTTTCTTTTAATGGCTTTAAAGATATAAACTTTTTAGCTTTTGGAGGATAATCTACACCAACATTATACGGTGACCATCCTAATGATAAAAATACAGATTGCCAAGCTTCAGTACTGTCTTGTGATGCAGCTTTTAAGTTTTCTATTTTTTTAAACACACGATCAGCAGGTAAGTTTGTTAATCCTGAAACATAATTAGCAGCAGCAAAACCTTGATAAAACGGATCATTTTTATATTGTCTCCATGTTTCAAATTTTTGTGCTTCAACTATATCACCTATTTTTTTACTTATAGGTGGAGATATTGAAAGACCTTTTTGTACTAACTTTAATGATCCATCATAAACTCTCTGTCCTTTTTCTCTTTTTTGTCTTTGATCATAATATTCCATACCAAGATTTTTAAGAGCAGCTACTACAGCACCTGCGTATCCCATACCTCTAAGTATACCATCGGCAACTCCATTTACAGAATACATTAACTTTTTATTTTTATCTTCTTTCTCTTTTTTATCTTCATATTCATCATCATCTAATAAAAAAGAAAATAAACCTTGTTGTAAAGCGGTAAATATAACATTTTGTGCAACACCATAATAAAGTATTTTTGAAGCATTAGTTTTCCAATCACCTCTACCATTAACTAAATCTGATGTAGCTTTTCTAGTTTCACGAGCATACTGTAGTGGTGTATTAGCAAAAGCTAATATAAGTCTACCTATGTCTGATGCTTGTTGTCTAGATACCTTATCTACTCTTGATGATTGCTGAGCTGTTTCAGAAACTTCTTGAAACTCTAACATAGCTTGAGCATTTGCTTCAGATTCTGATAAACCTTGTTCAATTAATTGGTTATACCTATTGCGATACCAAGTAGCACCACCAAATGCAATAGCATTACTATCACCCCATTGTGTAGGCTTAAACCCTAATTCAAGAACTTTTTTATTTAATCTTAAGAATAAATTTCCTGGATTAGAATCAGCAATATCAGCTAAATTAACTTCAATAGCCATACCTCCTCTTCTTTCTTTTAAAAAATCAGAGTTTAATATCATGACATAATCTTTCATAAATTGAGGTACATTAGCCATAGCAATACCCATTTTAATAGGATTATTAAAGTTCCAGTTCATGTAGTTGACAATAGACATTTGCTGTAATATAGCAGATCTCATGTTAATAGACATAACCGCACCAACAGATTGATTAATCCAGTTCATTGCTGAATTAAACTCTTTGTCTTTACCTTTCTTACGATTTTGACCAGTTTCCATTCGTTCAAGAATATTACTAAGCGCATCAGTATAATCATTACCATATATTTGCTTAATAAGCTTCATGTTTTGATCAGAAAATATTTGATTTTTATTATTAATAAATTCTTGTAAAAATTCTGTTCTTTGAGCTCTATTAGAAACAACAGCCATATCTGTAGCTATACTACCTCCTAACCATTGTTCTGGTATAGGTGGATACCCATTGTCTAATTTAGTTATTTTAGATATTTCCTCTGCATAAGCTTTTAATTCAGGATTACCTTCAACTAAAGCTATTAAGTCTTGAGTATCAGCTTTATTAAGTCCTAAATCTTGACCAGCTTTATCATAAAGATATGCACGCACAGCCTGTTCATTAGTATATATACCACCTAAAACTTCTTTACTAAGCATTTTCCTAAACTTAGAAGGTACACCTAATGTTCTATAATTTTTAAATCTTTTATTTACTTCTTTAAAATCATTAGCTAGCGTTACTTTTGCTGTAGTATAAGCACTTATGCCTTTAGCAAAAGGTGTAAGTAAATTGTCTTGAAACCATTTCATTTGTTCATCACCTAGCTTACCTTTGCCTTGAAAATATTTAAGCAAACCAGCAAAATCATCAGCACCTGGAGGTATGTATATATTTAATCTACTTAATAACTTACCTATCTTAGATCTTTTTTTGCCTCTTATAAGTGAATCCATTTCGTCTTCAAGAGATCTTTGACCACTTTCTTTTGCTTGTTGCACCCTCTTGGTTACACCTAATTTATTTAATATATCAGCTACGGCATCAACATTTGCTTTAACGTCATCTGCAAAAAATACATCATTGTATCCTTCAGAAACTTTTTCAGCAACCCACATTGCTTTAGCACCAGGTGTACCATTAGCTAAACCTGTTATATTCTGCAACGGTATACTTATACCTAATGTAGATCTTAAAAACTCTTGTATTGCCTCAGCTGATTCAGCTGGTCTAGCTGTTAATACAAATACATCTCTATTACCTTTAGCTTCAGTAAATCGCTTAGCAAGTGTAGCCAGAGGCCCTTTACTACCATCTTTTACTTGGTTAAATTCTGAATAATCAAAAACTGCTCCCGCGTCTTTTAACTCATTATATTGTTCAGCAAATTGTGTAGCATCTAAACTACCTTTAGTGCCATCTGCGAGCGTGTATAGTACCTTAGAATTAGTCTTAGCTAATGTATCGTCAAAATCAAATACTCTAGCTTTTTTAACAGGAGCTTTATCATTAGATGCTATGACTTTAGCTTTTCTAAGTATATTTAACTTGTCAATAATTTCATCAGTTGTTAAACCTTCTATGTCTATGCCAAATTCATTTAATAAAGATTCATCGTTTTTTCTAGCTTTTTCTTGCATATCAGCAACTCCTTTTTCATTCATCATCATTAATCTTACTTGCGCAGGATTTTTTTCATTTTTGAATTCTTGAGTTGATTTTGAAACAAAGTCTGACCATTCTTTAGCAGACATATAATCTTTTACTTTTTTATATCCATCTGCAATAGCTATTGACAAGGCTTTACCTCCTTGATATGCTAATTTAGTTGTTCTTAGTCCACCTATAAGTATATTTACAGGCACTGAAGCAAAGTTTGTTTGCAACGTACCTTTAGTTCCAGTAAGTTCTGTTAACTTAGCTATAGCTCTATCAATTAAGTTTTCTACTTGATCAGAGTTATTAGCTACAGCAGCTGCGTTTGAAGCTGCAACAGCATCAGGAGTACTAGCGCTTTCAACGTTATTCTCTTCAGCTATAGTTTTTCCTGTTTCAGGATTCACTATAGAATTTAAATCAATTCCTGCTTTAGCTAACCTTACTATTGGATTATCTAATATACTAAAACCTTCAGGTAAAATAGAATCTAGTTTAGCGTTGTCAATACGCTCATCATCTCTTTTAGAAAGTTGTGTTTGATAATAATTATCTTTAATATAAGGCATTATTTCAGCAACTTTATTGTTTGCTATAGCCCAAATTAATGTTGCACCTATTACAGAAGCTGGAGGATTATGTTCTTCTCTAAATTTTTCTCCTTGTTTTTGTTTAAAACCAACACCATATTCCATTAATTTAGATTTATATCTAAATGGAGCGGCAATTTTTATTATACCAGTAGTGGCTTGATAGCCAGAAGATATAAATAAAGAAGCTAATTCTATAGACATCTTATTTTCTGCAACTGAGTTAGCTAATTTATTTGCAAAAAACTCTAAAGCTTTTAAATTTATTTCCCCTTGTGCTTGACCTTCACTTGTAAAGGCTTTAAAAACATTTACACGTTTTGGTTTTTTTACACTATACTTATTATCAAAAGTTTTAGCTAACTTTAAAGCTCGTTTGTAAGCAGGATCTTTAGTTCCATAGTACAAACCTCCTCTTGCTGGTAAGTCAACATAAACACCATCTACTTTTCTTCTAGCAAAATTACCAAATTTAGAACCTTCAAACATCCAACTTGGTATTTCAGAAGCAATAATAGCCGCTTCCATTTCTTTTTGTTTTTCTAGTCTGTTAGAATCGTTAACAGTAGATCTATTTATATTTAATAAATCTGTTACTTGATTTATACTTTTAGCAAAAGATATTTTTTTTAATTGGTCTATTAATTTTTTAGTAAAACCTTTTGGTATATCTTCTGTTTTATCAGCAGCTTCTTTAAAATCTTTATTTTGTTGGTCTTTTTGTTGTTGCTCAGCAAATTGTTGTCTGAACTCAGTATCATTTTCTAATAGATTAATAGCCTCACGAGCGCCCATAGAAACAGCCAATGCTTCAATTAAATGCATTTGTCTATCAGATCTAGTGTTGTTAGCCACCTCTGGAGCCGTTACGTATGCTAAAAATCCTTTTACACCTAATTCTTTAAGTGGAACTTTTTGTAAAACACCATTACTATCTCTTTCTAAAAATTTAGCAACTTCAAAAGGATTTACAGAATTTCCATCTTTATCTTTACCTCTAGCTTTACGCATAGATTCAACTGACATTGCATCGTAAAAAGCGTCAGGATTTTTTTCTATAGCGTTAGTTAAGCCTTTTATGTTTTTAGTATCTTTAAGACCTAATTGTTTTTTAAGCTCTGTGTATAAAGCATCTTTAAATGTTTTAGCTATATCAGATTTAAATTTAATAGCATCTACGTTTTGTTTAGTTGTTGACAAAGCTGTTTTAGCTACGTTCTTTATTAAATTTAAAAGCTCTTTACCTACACCTAAAGCAGTTGATGTTTCTATATTATCTACTTCAGCATCAATAGTTGTATCCTCTTCAGACATAACTCTTTGAACTTCCATGCCTTCTAAATCTTTAACATACCTATCGTTGGTAACTCCTTTGAAAGCTCTATTAGCTCTTCTAGGTAATTGTTTTTGCAACCACGCTGCTAATGGAACTCCTTTTTCAGGATTATAATCTCTTAAAAGATCAAACATTTCTGCTTCAACTTGAGCTTTATATAAGTTTTTAGCTTCATATTTATTGCCTATTATCATAGCATCTGGAGCTAAAGCAAATTTAGAATTTACAACCTTGTTAAGTAGTCCTTCTTGTAGTTTTTTAATTTGATTATAAATTTTACTAGAAAATATATTTTTACTACCTTCTCTTGTTACGCCGCCATCTTCAACTCCTTTGTCATAAGCTTCTTGTGTTTCTTTAGAAGATTTAACATTACTTTTAGATATTTTTTCATCTGTTTTTTTAAGATTTTCTTTTGATTTTTTAATTTCATTAGTTTTACTTTTCCATTCAGATGTTAATTTTTGTTTATCTGCTTTAAATTGTTTTTCTGTTATTTCTTTTTTATCTAATCTTTGTTGAAGATTATCTAAGTTTTCTCCAAATTGTTTATTTAAAGAATCAATAGTACTAGTAGGTGCATTTTCTTTATCAGCAGCTTCTTGATAAGGTGCCATAAATAATATAATAGGATTTTCATCTTGTTTATCATTTATTTCTCTTCTAACTTTATCTTGAGCTTTTGTAGTTTCAATTCCTGTTTTTTTAGATTGTTCTTTATCAGCGTCTTTGGCTGCATCTAAAGCTTTTTGGTATTCTTCATTAGTTCTACCGTCAGCAGTTTCAATAATAGAATTAGCCTCTTGTTTTAAAGATGTTATTCTAACTTCTAAACCTTCAATTATATTTGCTTTTTGTTCATCAGAAAGATTATCAGCTTGCTCTGTTTTAATAATATCTTTTTGTAATCCAATTACACTTTCATTTATAGAAAAAACATTATTACGTTCTTGTATAGTAGTATTTTTTAACTTAGCATAAGGATTTTTTACAGCACTTGCTATTTCCTCTTCATAAACAGCTTGAGCAGCATTTATAGCTTTTATTTGATCATCTGTAATATCAGCCTTAAATTTTCTATCTTCTAATTCATTTATTTTTCTTCTATTTTCTTTAATAGTAGTTTTATCTAAATCAGATCTATTGTCATTTATTCTAGTCATAAGGTTATTATAACCTCTTGATCCTGCCCTAGAAAATCCACCACCAAACGCGCCTTTATAAAGAGTTTCTCTACCAGCTGGACTATTCATCCAAGAAAGAGTTTGTAAAGCAGCTTGTTTGTTTGTTTTATCTCTAGCAATTTGATTTATATATTCTTGTCCAGCACCTTGAGCTAATTCAGTTAAACCCTCAACTCTTCCAGCTCCACCCATTTGCCAAACTCCTCTTAAAAATCTATTAGATAAATTAACTCCTATTTTAGATGCTTGCTTATTAAAAGCAGCGGTCATACCTTTTAAACCTGCTTTTTCTAATTTATACATAAAAAACCCAGCTGTTCCAGGTAAAAAAGTTTCACCTTCTCCTTTTCTCCATAATTGTTCGGCGCTTATTCCTTTTTCGTCAGCTTTAGAATCATTATAACTTTTAATAGCATCACCTATCATTATAGGAGCTAATATAGCCGCTCCACCAAATCCTGCACCTGCTACAGCACCACCAGGACCACCAATAGCACCACCAATAGCACCACCAACAGCCATTCCAATACCTTGTTGAATTCTTGAAACTGTAAAACTAGATACAGCATCGAATGCAGCTGCTGTAGCAGTATCTATTTTATCATATATATTTTTTTGTTTTTTTATGTCCCCAAAACCTAAGACATTTTTGCCCATTAATCTATTTCTTTTATCTATTTCTCTAGATGCTTCGGCTCTAATTTTTTCATCTTCAGTTATAACACCATACAAGTATTTCATATTTTCTTCACTACCAGCTAATTGACTTATAGCGTTAGTAACGGTTCTAGCTCTACTTAAAGCACTTTTTCCTACAAATTCGTAATTAGCAAATAATTCATTTTCTTTACGATTTTTTTCAAACGCTTCTAATTCTCCTTTTGAAAAACCTTTATCGTAAATGTTTGCTTTTTCAGATATTTCTCCTTGAAAACCTTGTTCACCCTGCTTAGGCGCTTCTGCTGGAACCTCTAAGTCTGGCCTTATTTCCATCAACTCATTCCAAGCATTTTCATTTTTAGCATTATACTCTTCTAACGTAGGTCTTTCTGGATCTACCTCCTCTTCTTCTACAACAACCTCTTCTTCAATTTGTTCAGGTTGATCTAAACTAAGTCTGGGAGATCCCAATAAACCAGGTACCGACTGCGATTCCGTAACCTTTTCTTCTGTCACTGCATCCGCAGTCTCTTCTTCTACAGTGACTTGTGGCTTTCCCTCTTCTTCAACTTTATCTTCTACATTAATGTCTACTTCTACAGCGTTAAATTTTTCTTTATATTCTTCAATAGTTATTCCCATCTGCTCTGCAGCAGCTGTTATTTGTTCTAATGAATATGGTATTCCATTTATTTCAAACATATTTAATATTTTATTCTGTTGGTGCAAATAGTTTATTAGCTTCTTCAAGTATTTTTCTATAAGCTTCTTGTCGAGTCTTGTCTGTTGTTGCTGATTTAGTCTGTCCTTGTGAAGCTAAAAATCTAGCTTGCATGTATTTTATATAATCAGCTTTTCTATTTAAATTAAACCTTACCGTACGATCTCTTTTTCTAGCATCTGCTGCGGACTCTATATATTGATCTGCTTCTGGAGATGCGGGATCTACAGTATCTGGCATTTGATATTTTTTTGGAATTCCTTTTACTTTAATTGTAACTATACCTTCTTTAGTTATTTCAGGTGCTCCTACTGTTGCATTTGAAGTATTTTCTAAATAAATATCTCCAGCTTTAACGGTGTTTTTAAACTTTACTGGTTCATATCCATTAGCTCCTTTAAATTCTGCTAATGTTGATATTTCATTTTCTACAAACAATGTACTATATGGATCTTCTTTAGGTTTATTTCCATCTCTAATATCTTGTTCGGCTTTTTTTATTTGCTGTTCTTTATAAAGATTATCTAATTGTTGTTTTCTATCGTCTACAAAAATACTTTGCCCTTTATTTACAAAACTAGTAAGCATTTCATATTCTAATCTATTTGCATATGTTTTACTTTCGTCATTAGGATCAACAAAATTTAATTCAGAGGCTAGTTTATCTACTTCTGCAGTATTAAAGCCCATGTTATCACAAGCATATGCTTTAAGTGCATTGTTACCAGCAACAGTTCCACTGTTACCACCTAAACCATTTTTTAAATCTTCAAATCCATTTTCTAAAGATTTTACAAAATCTTTGTTATCTCCACTGTAAATATTAGCATCTTTAGCTGTTTTCATTAAAGCTGCATAATCATATGGAGGTACTCTACCTTGAACTCTAGCTAAATTTTTTATTTCTTGAACTGGAACATTTATTTCTTTACCGTCAATGCTTTTACCTTTTAAGTAAGTTGAAGTACCCTCACCTTCAAGTCTTAAGCCATTGTCTTTTGTAAGTAAAGTGTTAGAAAAATCTAAAGCATTCATTGGTTGATATGAAGATAATTGACTAGAGTTTAATAATTTTTCGTAACCTAAAACTCTGTTTGTAATATCTGTTTTTGCACCTTTTAAATAACCAACTTCTGCTAATATTTCTGCTTTCTGTCTTGCTTTATCACTTTCTGATAAACTTTTATCGTTTGAAACTTTGTAATAAGCATCAGGTAAATAGTTTGCAGCATCTTGAAAGTGAGCTTCAATATTATCATATTCACTCATTTTAGGAATAACTAGTCCAGTAGCTTCTTTAAGCCTCAACTGTTCCATTCCATAATCTTCCATAGCTATTTTACGTTGTCTATCTTCTTCGTCTCTGCGACGATCAACGGTAGCTCTACTTTGAGCTATAGCTTCTTCTACTGCAGTACCAATTCTTTTTGAAGTGTCTGCGTAATTACCTGTTCCGTAGACTTTTGCCCACTCTCCTATTGTTGCCATATGCTAATTATTATATCCATCACCAAAACTTCCACCTCCTATTAAACTTCCTAAGCCAGGTGCCGCAGCACTCAATAAACCTCCTATACCACCAACTAAATCTCCAGTAGCAGCGGCTCTAGCGTCTTTAGCTGCTTGAAATTGACCAGCTCTTCTATTTAACGTATCATTATCTCTTCCATATTCCATTGACTGTACACTCATATCTCCTTGAGCTGCTAATTCTTTAGCCCTAATATCTGTTTGTGCAGCAAAACGATCCGCAGCTATTTTATTTCCAACGTTAAATTGTTCTCCTTGATTTTGTGCTGCCATGTTTGCAAGCGCAAACTGATTAGTAGCTCCAAATTCTGTTCTAGCAAATTGATTAGCTGAAGCTGCATTAGCTCTTTCTCTAGATGTATCAGCACCAAACTGAGCCATTGTAAATTGATTAGCTGATTGCGCATCAAACCTAGCTGCTTGATTTTGAGCATCAGCACCAAATCTTGCGGCTTGGTTAGCTGCTTGTGCGTTAAACTGAGCTGCTTGATTTTGAGCACCAATATTAAATTGACCTTGTTTTAAGTCAAATGAAGATGCCATATTGCCCTGTGCTAATTGTGCTCTTTGTAATTCAGATTCACCACGTGCACGCATCATTTCATTTTGTCTAACCTGCTTATCTATATCAGCTGATATACCTGCTTTAGACTTTGCAGCAGCCGCAGCTAACGCGGTAGCACCACCAGCACCCGTACCTGCTTGTGCAGCAAGATCTTGTGAAGCTGCTAAAGATTGATCTGCTTCTTGTGCTGCTAATTCTGAACCCGCTGTAGAAACTTGTAGGTTATTATACATGTTAGTTAGACCTGTATCTGCACCTCTAGCTAATCCCTGTACAGTAGTTCCTTTAGCTGTAAAATCTTGTAATTGATCTCCATATCCCTGAACTTTATCTGAATATCCAGTTGCTGAGCCAATATCAACTTGTCCTACATCTGTACGAGCACCCATTGTGCCTACTGTAGCATTATTTTTAAAAGCATCAAACGGTGTGGGTGTGTATGTTCTACCAGACAACCCCGCCATTTTATTTTGAAAAGTAAAGTCTTGTACAACATTTTCAGCTGCTTCAAAATCAGTTTTACTTGTTTTTTCTGTTTCGCGTCTTTTTTTGCCTCCAAAAAGTGAGGCTACGCCTTTTGCTACTGCTCCCATTTAGTATTTCATTATTAATTCGTAAGACGGAGTTTCATCGCAATAATACTCCGCTTGTTTATATTTATCTAATAACATACCTTCTTTTGCCCAAGCAAATGCGTATTTATAACCCATGTCTTCAGCAAAATCAGTTGTAAAATCTACTAAGAGTTGCAATGCATCACTTCTGTCTGTGTCTTGATAAGATTTATCACTAACTACTACAGCTGGAATCGCAGTCTTACTGTTTGTCATCCATAGCCACATGGCTGCAATAGGATCATCTCCTTTGCAAACCATAAAGCCACCTAAGCCTTGTCTTTTTTCTTCTTGTTTGTCACCTACTTTAAAAGAGCCAGGTAACATATCACGAGGGAAGCCTTCGGCTTTATAAGCTTCCCACCACTTTGGTATTAAATCCCAATCGGATTCTTGTAATTTTCTTACTTGTAATTGCATATAATATAATTGTTTATTTTTATTGTGAAGAGTATACTGCTTCTGAATTAACAGAAAACAACTCAGCATAACTAGCCGCAGCAGGTGCAGGTAGCGTCAATCTCATTGAAGCAAAAGATCCTTTAATACCAGAAACAATTTTATTATCTGTTTGTGTTAAAGTACCATTTACTACAACATAATTAGGTTCTGACGAACTTATTGGTGCAAAATACTTGCCTTCTTTTGCTTGAAAAGGAAAATTTACTATAGCCATATTATGCGTTTTGAGATATTGTTATACTTCCTGGTGTTAGTCCTGTTACTCTAGGATTAGTATTAGTTACAGAAATACTTCCACCTCTTGCTGCTCCTG
>Ga0209634_1002551_pt1 | contig 12680 bp, 14 predicted proteins | sample LinPmetageLP40_FD_184043 | JGI IMG/M metagenome (GOLD analysis project Ga0209634, IMG submission 184043) | Marine viral communities from the Pacific Ocean - LP-40 (SPAdes) (version 2) | ecosystem: Environmental > Aquatic > Marine > Oceanic | place: Pacific Ocean | collected 2010-08-26 | reverse complement strand
GTCTGCCGATGACCCTGACCACTGCGGTCAACGAAATGATGAGCGGTGCCTGCCTGTCGCTGCAACTGGCCCCGCTGATGAGCCAGGGCCAGATCGAAGCGCTGGAGCATCACGCCAGCGCTGCCATCAAGGAACTGTACCTGCCCAAATTGATCAGCGGCGAATGGACCGGGACGATGAACCTTACCGAACCGCAGGCCGGATCGGACGTGGGGGCGCTTTCGACCAAGGCGAAACCCAACGGCGATGGCACCTATGCGATATCCGGACAGAAGATTTACATTACCTGGGGCGACAATGATTTTGCAGACAATATTTGCCACCTGGTGTTGGCGCGGCTGCCGGATGCACCTGCCGGAACCAAAGGGATAAGCCTCTTCCTGGTCCCGAAGTATCTGCCCAAGGATGACGGTACGCTGGGCGCAAGCAACAGCCTGAAGGTCGTCAGCCTGGAGCACAAGCTGGGCATTCATGGCTCACCCACCTGCGTCATGCAATACGACGATGCAACGGGTTGGCTGGTCGGGGCCGAACAGGGTGGCATGGCGGCGATGTTCACCATGATGAACAACGCGCGGCTTGGTGTCGGCGGGCAGGGCATCGGCGTTGCCGAAGCTGCTTATCAACACGCGCTATCCTATGCGATGGAACGCAAGCAGGGGAAAACGGCGCGGCCCGATGGCACCGGTACAATCGTGGATCATGCTGACGTGCGACGCATGTTGATGACGATGAAAGCCGAAACATTTGCCGCGCGGGCAATCGGGTTAAGCTGCGCGATGGCCATCGACATGGCAAGCGCTACGGGTCAAGCAGAATGGAAGGCACGCGCGGCATTTCTTACACCGATCGCCAAGGCGTTCGGTACCGATACGGGAATGGCTGTCGCCGAAATGGGGGTGCAGGTGCATGGCGGCATGGGTTTCATTGAAGAAACCGGTGCTGCTCAGTTCAGCCGCGATGTACGGGTAACGGCGATTTATGAGGGGACCAACGGCATTCAGGCCATGGACCTTGTGGCACGCAAGATGATGGACGGCGGCGAGGCCGCGAACCGGTTGCTGGACGAGATCGAAGCAAACGCCGAAGCCGCCCGTGAGGTATTCCCGAATATGGCGGATGCGGTTTGGCAGGCCTCTGAAACGCTGCGCGAGGCGACGGATTGGCTGACCGAGCAGACCAACATGGACACGCGGTTTGCCGGTGCCGTGCCTTACCTGCGCGCCTTCGCCAGAGTTCTGGGTGCACATCTCCATCTCAAGGCGGCGTTGGCGGACAAGGGTGGCGCACGGGAAAAGCTGGCCCGGTTCTATATCCTGCGGCTGTTGCCTGAGCACGTTGGTTTGTTGTCGCATGCGCAAGCCGGCGAAGCCGATCTGTTCGCCCTTTCCCCAGATGAATTGGCCGCATGATGGCTGATACAGCACTTACAGGGCTTCGCTATCCATGGGAAACACCCCCTGCCGCCGGCGAAGCGATCGAAGTGGCCCCAGGGGTGTTGTGGTTTCGGTTGCCGCTGCCGATGAAGCTCGACCACGTCAATGTGTATGCTTTTGACGAAGGGGATAGCTGGACCGTTATCGACACAGGTTTCTCGTCAAAGAAAACCAAGGCAATCTGGACTGACCTGATCGCAGGCCCGTTGCGGGGAAAACCTGTGTCACGCGTGATCGTGACCCATCACCACCCGGACCATATCGGGCTGGCGGGATGGTTCCAGACCGCACACGGGGCCGAGCTGGTCACCACCCGTACCGCCTGGCTGACCGCGCGCATGCTTATCCTTGATCCGCAAGAGGTGCCCCCCGCTGAAACCCTGGCGTTCTACCGGCTGTCCGGCATGGATTCCGATCTGTATCGGAAACGCGCGTCAGAGCGGCCATTCAACTTTGCCGATATCGTTGATCCGCTGCCCCTGGGATTCACACGGGTCAAGCAAGATGACAGAATTACCATCGGCGGCCGGGAGTTCGAGGTCCACATCGGAAACGGTCATGCCCCCGAGCACGCCACCTTCTGGAGCATGGACGACAATCTGGTGATTGCCGGTGATCAGATTTTGTCGTCAATCAGCCCGAATGTTGGGGTGTATGCGACCGAACCCATGGCCGATCCAATAGGGGAATGGATCGAAGCCTGCGAACGGCTGGCGCTGCTGGGCCGCGATGATCATCTGGTTCTGGGCGGGCATAAACTTCCCTTCACAGGGCTTCCGCCACGCATGCGCCAGTTGATCGACAATCATCACAGTGCCTTGAAACGGCTGCTTGTGGCCATCCACACGCCTAAATCTGCTTCGGAATGTTTTTCCACCTTGTTCAAGCGCAACATTGGAGAAGGCGAATATGGGCTGGCACTGGTTGAAGCGGTGGCCCACCTGAGCCATCTATATCAGACCGGCCTCGCCACGAGAAGTTTACGCGAAACAGACGGGGCTTGGGTGTATCAAGCAAAGGCGTAGGGAGATGGATAACGAGATCAAAACCGCCGCAGAAGCCTATGAGGCGGACATGTTGCCGCGTTTGCACGAAGTTCACGCCGACCCTGATAAGCGAAAGGCGTCGGAGCAAAAAGTGCCCAGAGGCATGACCGACAAGCCCGCGGTGCAAAAGTCGCCAGCGCAATGGGCATACGAACGGGTCGTGCTATACCTGAAAAACTTTGAAGAACAGCTTGATAGCGATCACGAGGTAGCCATGGGATTCGCGGGAAACGACGCCGGTGTCCTGCGGATCGAGGGCATGGGATATTTCGACCCCGACATGGTGACGTTCTATGGTGCCGACAGCGATGATACGCGAATGCAGCTGATTCAGCACGTGAGCCAGTTGAACGTTGTGCTGCGTGCGCTTCCCAAGGCCGCGGATTCAGCACCTGCAAAACGGATCGGTTTTCGTCTTGTGGAGGAACTGGAGGCAGAAGGGCTGGCGGCGCGGGATAAAAACACCTGAGATTTGGGTCTCATGAGAACGTGACACGGCCCTGTGAATGCAGTATCCACCTGATCAAATCACACGGATGCCAAAATAAAGGATTACGCATATGGCCAAGCATGAACACGGTTCGATGGATATCACGACCCAGGAAAAGACATTTGACCGCTTTATGAACTATGTCAAATGGACCACCATCGCAATCATTGCCATACTTGTTTTCATGGCGATCTTCGCGCGGTGATATCGGCAAAGTTCAGGTTATAGGAAGTAACGATTATGCGAATGTGGTTGGCGCTTGCCGTTGTTGGCGCGCTCGCAGCTTGTGCAAATGACACAGGCATCGACAACACGCCAGCCGAAGTCGCTGCCGCAGCTTATGTCGCCCCCGGACCCAAATCCATATCGCTGATCACAGTCGTGAACAACCGTTCGGGCAGCGGCGGGCATTCTGCGCTTGTGATTAACGGGTCGCAGCAGGTTATCTTTGACCCTGCCGGATCGTTTCGTGACCCTCGCGTTATCGAAAGAGGTGACGTCTTGTACGGTATGTCGCCCAAGTGGATCTCTGCCTATAAATCGGCCCATGCACGCAGCACGTATCATATCGTCACACAGCAAATTCCGGTGACCGAGGCGCAAGCCGAACAGGCCCTTAATCTGGCGATGGCCAACGGCGCGGTTTCGGGCGCGTTCTGCTCGAACGCAACATCATCATTGCTGTCCAAGGTGTCGGGATTTGAACAGATCAAGACAACGTTCTTCCCGGTAGCTCTGCAACAGCAGTTTGCGACGTTGCCGGGCGTGACGACGACCAAGTATTACGAAGACGATGAAGGTGGCATTACGGACGGGGTTCAGGCAGCGATGTTAACCCAATAACCATAGTAACGTATAAAGCGTGATTGCCCCGCTGATGATGGCGAGCAGCACGTTTTTCGTCATAACACCGATCGCCAGTGCCGCTGCCGCTGCTGAAATGCGCGGCAGATCCGGCTGTCCGTTGGTAGCCGCCGGCCAGATGACCTGAGGGGCAACCAGTGCGGGAAGAATCGCCACAGCCGTATAGCGCAGGTGCCGCAGCAGCCATTCAGGCATTTCGCGGTCGCCTACCAGCCCGGTAAACACGAAGCGCAGCCCGAAACTGCCTATGCCAAGCCCGAGGATCACGATCCAAAGCGTTGTTCTGTCTATATTTTCGATCATGCCGTACCCTCGCTTTGTTTCGCGGCCCGCCTGTCCAGCCACAGTTCGGCACGGGCTCCGGCCAACATCCCCGCCAGCCCCGCAATGATAAGACCCATCGAATAGGGGACCCCTGCCGTCAATAGCCCCGCTCCTGTTGCGACAACAGCGGCGATCACGTGCGCGGGCGTACGGAACATTGGTGCAATCATCGCCAGAAACGTAATAGGCAGCGCGAAATCAAGTGCCCAGCTTTGTGGAATTTGCGCCCCAAGCAGTGCCCCTATCAGTGTGAACAGATACCACATCGGAACCACCGGGGTCACGCAACCGAAGAAATACGCCATGCGCTGCGGGATCGTCATCTGGGGTTCTTTTTCGTACTGCGCCATTGCGCAGACATAGGATTGATCAACGGTCATGTACGCGGCCAGTGCCCGCTGCCACAAAGGGGCCGCGCCGATATAGGGTGTCAACGACGCCGAATACATCGCCATGCGCAGATTTACCGCCAATGCCGACGCAAGGACGATAGCTGTGGGGGCGTGTTCTTGCATGAGTTGCAACGCGGTGAACTGGGCCGCCCCAGCAATGACCACCACGGAAAAGGCCAGGGTTTCAAAGACGCTTAACCCCGCTTCGGTCGCAAGAATGCCGAAAAGTGATGAAAACGGGATGATCACTAGAACAAACGGCGCTGCGTCTTTAAGACCTTTGCGAAAGGCAGATTTGGTGGTGGTGATGGCCATGCGTTGCCCCTAGATTGCTGGCACATGCTTAACTGCGGCCCGGGGAGGATGCAATTGTCCGTCAAAACTGATACCGATGCGTATTTGATCGCACCACAGCCGGGGTTGGCGCGGCTGACCCGATCTGTGGTAGGGCGCGATCATACCGGGGCTGACACCACCATCAGTGTTGTAGAGGAACGCCCGCTGACGATTTTTCTGAACTCTCAGGAAATCGTTACGGCCATGACCATTGGCGATTATCCGGAATATCTTGCGTTGGGTTTTTTGCGAAATCAGGGCATGTTGCGTGATGGCGAAGACATCACAAGCGTCGACTATGACGAAGACCTTGAGGTTGTCGTAGTCCGCACGGCGCGCAAGACCAACTACGAAGAGAAGATGCGCAAGAAAACCCGGACGTCGGGTTGCGCTGTCGGTACCGTCTTTGGTGACATGATGGAAGGGTTGGAGAACGTGACTCTGCCCCAGACACCGGTGCGTACATCGTGGCTGTACAGCCTCAGCGCGCAGATCAACCGGACGCCCAGCCTGTACCTCGAAGCCGGAGCGATCCACGGCACGGTCCTGTGTCAAGGCAGCAGGCCGCTGGTCTATATGGAGGACGTCGGACGTCACAATGCGGTCGACAAGATTGCGGGGTGGATGTTGTCTGAATCCGCGAATGCCGACGACAAAATCTTGTACACCACGGGGCGACTGACATCCGAGATGGTGATCAAAACCGCGATGATGGGTATTCCGGTGCTGGCTTCACGGTCGGGGTTTACCGCATGGGGCGTCGAAATTGCCCAACAGGTCGGGTTGACGTTGATTGGCCGGATGAAAGGCAAGCGGTTTATCTGCCTTGCCGGAGAAGACCGTTTGATCCGCGATGCCGACCCCGACAGTGTGCGGGATGAGCCCAAGCGTTCCGGGCGAAAGGGAAGCGAATGAAGCAACCTTTCGGAGTGATACTCGCCGGTGGGCAGGCCACGCGGATGGGCGGGGGTGACAAGGGGCTGCTAAAGCTTGGAGAGCAAAGCATTTTGACGCATGTCATCGAGCGGCTGTCACCGCAAGTGGCCGGGATGGCGCTGAACGCGAATGGCGATGCGGATCGTTTCGCAGGTCTCGGGCTGCCGGTGCTTCCCGACAGTATCGAGGGGTTTGCAGGTCCGCTTGCCGGGGTGCTGGCCGGGCTGGATTGGGCTGCTGCCCAGGGTGGGGAAACGATCGTCACGGCGGCCGCCGACACCCCGTTTTTTCCCGGTGATCTGGTGCCGAGGCTCTTGCTTGCCGGCGAAGGCATGAAAAATCCGCTGGTATTGGCTGCCACGCCAGATGCCGCGCGCGGCAGGGCGCGCCACCCCACATTCGGGTTGTGGCCTGTCGCGTTGCGAGACGACTTGCGAAGTGCCCTGGAGGGTGGTTTGCGTAAAGTGGTGATGTGGACAGAACAGCACGCGGGGCGCGAGGCGCTTTTCCCGCATGCAGATGCATTTTTTAATATCAATACCCCCGACGACCTGACCCGGGCAGAGGATATGTTATGAGGCTTTACGGTATTGTCGGTTGGAAAAACGCCGGGAAAACCGGCTTGATGGAGCGGTTGGTGACTGAAATTACCGGGCGCGGTTTTTCTGTATCCACGGTCAAGCATGCCCATCACAGCTTTGATGTAGACCACCCGGGAAAGGACAGCCATCGCCACCGTGTCGCCGGTGCCCGAGAGGTGCTGCTGGCGTCGCGGAACCGTTTCGCGCTCATGCATGAGCTGCACGGCGAAGATGAACCGACTCTCGAAATGTTGCTGGCAAAGCTTTCGCCGGTCGATCTGGTGCTGATCGAAGGATACAAACGCGACACCCATGCCAAAGTCGAAGCGCACCGTGCAGTGACCGGCAATCCATTGATCGCCCCCGACGATGCGTCGATCAGGGCCGTAGCCAGTGATACGCCTTTGACGTTGGACAAGCCGGTATTCGACCTTAACAATACCAAAGAGATCGCTGATTTCATTCTGGCCGAGGTCGGGTTGTGACGGCATTTGAAACCATCGCAATGGTTGATTGGTCCGGCGGCAATGATACCGGCACCAATCCACGCGAAGACGCGATTTGGGTGGCGGTATCACGGCTTGGTCAACTGGAGACTCCGGTTTATCTGCGCAACAGGGTCGAGGCGGAAAAATGGCTTGCCGGGCTTATCGATGCGGAAATGCAGGCAAGCCGCAGGGTATTGATCGGCTTTGACTTTCCCTTCGGTTACCCCAAGGGGTTTGCCGCTGCGCTGACCGGGCAGGCGGACCCGTTCGCGGTTTGGGAATGGTTTGAACGGCAGATCCAAGATACACCCACGCTTAACAATCGTTTCGATCTTGCAGGGCAGATTAACCAGGCTTTGGGGCAGGGCCAGGGGCCGTTCTGGTCCAACGGTTTACGCAAGCGAGACATCGCCGGGCTGCCGCGGACGAAAGCGGGGTATGTGAACCCGTTTCCGGATCGCCGCGCTGCTGAGCTCCGCGCCAAGGGGAGCTTTACCTGCTGGCAGATGGCGGGTGCCGGTGCGGTCGGGTCGCAAGTGTTTACGGGGCTACCCGTCTTGTCCAGGCTGCGTAACCGATTTGCGGGGAGGGTCGCCGTCTGGCCGTTCGAAGCGCTGGACAAGCCCGTTGCATTTGTCGAAATCTGGCCTTCCCTGACAGTTACGCCCGCGCCCGAAAACATGATCAAGGATGCCTGGCAGGTTCAAGAGACCGTGCGACAGGTTGCGGCGCTTGATGCGGATGTGCTCGCGCGGATTTTGGATGTGACCGCCCCCGAAGAGGGTTGGATATTCGGACTGGGGTTTGAAACGCTTTTGCAGGGCACGCGCCCGTTGCGCAACGACTGTTTCGCCTTGCCCCCCGGTGTCCACTGGACCCCGGTAGACGAGGCACTGGCCAACCTGAAGCAACGCTTGAGACCGGTCACCACGACCGAACAAGTGTCTGTGGATACCGCTTTGGGCCGCATCGCAGCTCAGGATGTGATGGCAAACCGCGCCAACCCGCCGCTGCCCAATACTGCGGTCGATGGCTATGGCTTTGCCGGGGGGCGGGGCGAAGGTGACCACGAACTGCCGTTGATGCAGGGACGCGCCGCCGCCGGTGATGCGCCGGGTAAAGTGCCCGAAGGCCGGGCGATACGTGTCCTGACGGGGGCAGCATTGCCGGCAGGCGTCGATACCGTGATCTTGCAGGAAGACGTGAAGATTGTCGCGGGTACCGTCCGGTTTCACGGCGCGATCAAGCAGGGCGCGAACACCCGGAAGGCGGGCGAAGACGTACAAAAGGGCGACCGGATCGTTTCGGCGGGCCGCAGGCTTGTCCCGGCTGACCTGGCGTTGCTGGCGGCCACTGGTACGGCGTCGATTGTTGTGCGCAAACCGTTGCGAGTGGGCGTCATTTCGACGGGGGATGAGATCGTTCAGCCCGATCATGCCGCCGCCGATGGTCAGATATACGATGCCAATCGCCCGATGTTGATGGGGTTGATCGCTCAGTTTGGATATACGGTGGTCGACCTTGGACATGTTGGCGACAACAGAGCCGCGCTGCGGGCGCGGTTGGATGCGGCGGGCGGCACCGTCGACGCGATCCTGACCAGCGGTGGTGCCTCAGCGGGCGACGAAGACCACGTATCCGCCCTGTTGTCCGAAGCAGGGGCGTTGTCGCTGTGGCGCATCGCGGTCAAGCCCGGTCGACCACTCGCCTTGGGGATGTGGCAAGGTACGCCGGTGTTTGGTTTGCCGGGAAACCCGGTGGCCGCGATGGTCTGCACGCTGGTATTCGCCCGGCCCGCCTTGGGCCTGATGGCTGGCGAAGACTGGAAGGAACCACAGGGCTTTGACGTACCGGCGGCCTTTGCCAAACGTAAAAAGCCGGGACGCCGCGAGTTTTTGCGCGCCCGCATTCGCGATGGCCGGGCGGAGGTTTTTGCATCCGAAGGCTCGGGACGCATCAGCGGGTTGAGCTGGGCCGAAGGATTGGTCGAGCTGCCCGATGAGGCCATTGACGTCAAAGAGGGCGACTTGGTCCGCTATATCCCCTATGGATCATTCAGCGGCTAGAGACTTTCAGTCGAAGGTTCCGGCCACCCGCCCCAACAGCATAAAGGCCCGTACAGTGCGCGTGTCGGCCAATGCCGAAATCTCGGCGTCCGAGGCTTCTTTTTCAAAAGCGGAAAAGGCGCGGTCGAAGCGACGCAGAAAATGGTGGCCTGCATCGCGAAAGATCGGATCCTGCTTCATCCGGGCATTGGTCAGGGCCAATGAAGACCGGTCGCGGATACCGCCAAGCGCGGCTATTGTGCGCCCGCGTGCGCCTTGGGCAAATTCACGCCAGACTTCCGGGCGGGCACGATCAGGTATCAAATCGTCCATATAAATCCCGTCCTGGCTGAGCAGTGTCAGGATATCCTGAGCCGCCTGAACCAGCTGCGACGCATTACGATCCTTGAGCGCTTTGCGCAGGGCGGCAAAGCCTTCTTCGTCTTCGGCCGTTTCGGGAAAGTTCAGGGCGCGGATGAAATCATCGTGCGACAGCGGTTGGCTCAAATCGCTCGCTTGCGTCCCTAGCGCCAGCGTAGGCTGGTCCTCGGTGACGGGGGCCTTCGCCGCTATCGCCGGGCGCGCCGCCGCGTCACGACGGGTTTGGAACATCGCCAAGGTGCTTTCCGTCTTGCGCGCGGCGGCTGCAATCTCGTCAAGCTTGCGCGAGACCGACGAGTCGCCATCAATCGACTGCCCCTGTTGCTGAGCGATATACGCATGACGGATCGCGTCGATGGCGGCTTGCAAGCGTCTGCTTTCCTCGCGCATCACGCGGCTGGCACGTGCCGCTGTGGCTGCGACCCAGATCATGCCTACGGGCAGAAACACCACCAGCATCGTCATCAGAAAACGCAGCCCGCCATCGCTAGTGTCGGCAGGTGCGGCGGGGGGCTGCATAAGAAAAAAGATCGCAGAGACAAGCAGCCATACGGCGCTTAGGGCAATTGCGACGATTTCGATACTTGAAATGGCGTTGTGTTCTGGCCGTGTATAGACCCCAAACGGCGTGGATCGCGCCGGTTGGCGCGGTGCCTGATTTTGGGCGGGAGGGGTATCGGTCATGACAAAAATTCCAGCCTAGACGAAAAGGACCTTGAGAACCTCATAAGACTTTTCACCCCCTGGCGTACGGACAGTAACACTATCGCCTTCTTCCTTCCCGATTAATGCGCGGGCAATAGGTGACTTGATGTTCAGCAGGCCTTTTTCAATATTGGCTTCGTATTCACCAACGATCTGATAGGTCTTTTCGTTGTCTGTCTCTTCGTCGACCAAGGTCACCGTCGCCCCGAACTTGATAGAGCCGGACATCTTTGTCGGGTCGATCACTTCGGCCAAAGATATGGCACCTTCCAACTCTTTGACGCGGCCCTCGATGAATGACTGCTTTTCCTTGGCTGAATGATATTCAGCATTCTCGGAAAGGTCGCCGTGCTCGCGTGCTTCGGCGATGGCCTGAATGATCGCCGGACGTTCCACCGACTTCAAATGCTTCAGTTCTGCTTCCAAAGCGGTATGACCTGCTCGGGTCATCGGGATTTTTTCCATGGGTGCGTCCACGCAATGAGGGTCACAGCCCCGGACCCGAGTCCGAAGGTGTAACCGATTTGAATTGACCTTTAACTGACCTAAACTGAACGACGATTGCAAGAGCGAAGTCGGCGGGTCTGCGGCAATCCGCGTTCAGGCATCGTATTGAACAAGCTCATACTCGATGCCATCGTGATCATGAAAGTAAAACCTGCGGCCGGGATTGTAATCGGCATGGTTTTTTGGCGTAAACCCTTGAGCTTTTACAACAACTTCGGCCGCTTCCAGGTCATTGACCACGATACCGATGTGGTTGAGCCCGCCGGTCGTATGATAGCTGCTTACCCCGGATTTAGCCCCTTCAGGCGGCGTAAACAGCGCGACGTACTGTGTATCATTGCCGATATGCACGGTGTGTCCCCCGCGGCGATAGCCGGCCCTTGCCAGCGGACACGCCAGCCAAAGACCCTGGTCATCCATGCGGCAGTGGCTTCGGGGTCGGATACGGTGAAATTTGCGTGTTCTAGCTGTGCAGACATTGTCGGTCTCCTGTTTATGCTACGTTGACCCTGAGGTTTGTAATTTCTAAACCTAACTTTAGGTCAAGAAAAATTTTGAGGTGATACATGGCGCTGAATGAGGGCCTGTCGATCGGTGCATTGGCGCGGCGCACGGGGTTGGCTGTTTCGGCGATCCGCTATTACGAGGCGCAGGGGCTGATCAAGCCTTGGCGTAATGGGGGTAGGCAGCGGCGGTTCAACCGCGCCGATCTGCGACGGTTGAGCTTTGTGATGATTGCGCAGCAATTCGGCTACACGCTCCCGCAGATCAGACAAGAGCTCGACCTTCTGCCGGACGGGCGCACGCCGACCAAGGGCGATTGGACGAGGATCAGCAAATCTTTTCGCGCAACGTTGGACCAGCGTATCGAAATGTTGACGCGGTTGCGCGATGATCTTGACGGTTGCATTGGCTGCGGCTGCCTGAGCCTGAAAGCCTGCGCGTTGTATAACCCACATGACAAGGCCGGCGAAAAGGGGCAGGGCCCGCGGTACCTTATGGGCGACCCGCGCAGCTAAGCAATTTTGCATGGCGAAACATTATTGCTGCATCCGCGACATTTAGGATGCAAACTGTCGCAACGACCCAATTTTACGCCGTGTCGTGATTGCAAAGCCAATCGCGCTAGTTTAGCCAAATCCAAACCCGTTTTCTGCCCGAAGAGGAGCCCCGAATGGCCGAAGTTGAACGCGAAACAATGGAATATGACGTCGTAATCGTCGGTGCGGGCCCTGCCGGGCTGTCCGCCGCGATCCGTCTAAAGCAATTGGATGCCGACTGTAATGTGGTCGTGCTGGAAAAAGGGTCTGAAGTCGGGGCGCATATTTTGTCCGGCGCGGTGCTGGACCCGATTGGCCTGGACGCGCTGATGCCTGACTGGCGGGACAAAGGCGCACCGGTCAAGGTGAAGGTCAAGGAAGACAACTTCTATATGCTCGGCGAGGCAGGCAAGATACGGGTTCCGAACTTCCCGATGCCGCCCCTGATGAGCAACCACGGCAACTATATCGTGTCGATGGCCAACGTTTGCCGATGGATGGCAGAACAGGCCGAAGAGCTGGGGGTGGAGATTTTCCCTGGGATGGCCTGCTCCGAACTGGTTTACGGGGAAAACGGTGAAATCAAGGGCGTTGTTGCAGGTGAGTTCGGTATCAGCCCGGACGGCATCAAGGGTGACAGCTATGAACCCGGTATGGAATTGCACGGCAAGTATGTTTTCCTGTCTGAAGGGGTGCGCGGTAGCCTGTCCAAGCAGGTGATTGCGAAATATGAACTGGATGTGGGGAAAGAACCGCAGAAATACGGTCTTGGCATGAAGGAAATCTGGGAAATCGACCCGGCCAAGCATAAAGAGGGTACCGTAACCCACACCATGGGCTGGCCTTTGAACAGCAACGCCGGGGGTGGATCGTTCATTTACCACATCGAAAACAATCAGGTCTATGTCGGGTTCGTCGTCCATCTGGGATATAAAAATCCTCACGTATTCCCGTATATGGAATTCCAGCGCTTCAAGCATCACCCGATGGTCGCGGAACTGCTGAAGGGCGGCAAACGCGTGGCCTATGGCGCACGGGCAATCACCGAAGGTGGTTTCCAATCCATGCCCAAAATGGTCGCTCCGGGTGTGGCACTGCTGGGATGTTCG
>Ga0209634_1002548_pt1 | contig 12683 bp, 9 predicted proteins | sample LinPmetageLP40_FD_184043 | JGI IMG/M metagenome (GOLD analysis project Ga0209634, IMG submission 184043) | Marine viral communities from the Pacific Ocean - LP-40 (SPAdes) (version 2) | ecosystem: Environmental > Aquatic > Marine > Oceanic | place: Pacific Ocean | collected 2010-08-26 | reverse complement strand
AACATCTTTTATGGTTAGATAATTGTTACAGAATTCTTGTCATAAGTTGTTTTATAATTACAATAAGTATATTTATGAGACCTAAATAGTATTGTATCCTTTATTTAACCTTTCCTTTTTTTTTTTCGATTTGTTGTATAACATATATACAAGTATACCAATAATAATTAAAAAAAAAATATATATTATATAACTCCTATTTTTTTTTATAATACTTTTCGGTTGAATTGATGCTAAACAATTTTCACCACCTTCATAACATGGATAATTGTTAACAGTAAAATCTTTAACAGAAGCCCATGAACAATGACTCCCAAGTAAATATGAACCAAATGCCACATTCGCAAATCCCATATTTCCCCAATATTCGCCCCATGAATTTCGAATAATCCAATATGATTTATTATTTTCATTTCCCCATCCTACAACAGATACAGCATGATTTATAGTTGTTGATTGTTTAGTTTCTTCTAATATTCCACGAGTATAATTAAATAGACCATTATCATCTATTTCACAACTAATTGGACCATTCATTAACTCTTTTTTCATAGAATCAATTCCAGATAACCCCCCATAGTCAGATATGGTAGCATTTGGATAATTTGATAAACCAACGCATTTTCCATTATTATATGGATAATTAGAACATGTTCGAGCCACATTTTCAGGAACACATTCCCAGTTTAATAATGGACATATTCCATAATTTATATCACTCGAACATGCCATATATGGATTAGATGTTTCATATGATATTCCAGTTCCAGTCATATCTGATATATCTTTTAACCATTTGTATATATCATCAATTGATCCTCCTTTACAAGAACCAGCATTACCACAATTTAGCACATGTTGTACTGATAAATTGATATCAATCCCCTTTCCACCCCTCTTTATTTTAATTCTATCTGCCAATGATGATAATGACGCATGGGCCCAGCATGAACCACAATATTGTGGTATATGTTGATTTCTATTCATAGTACAATAATTAGTACCATTATAATCACACCAATTCAACTTATTCGGTGGTTCACTAATTAATGAATTTACACTATATAGTACTAATAAAAATAACATATTAGTTATTATAATAATAATAATTTTAAATAATTAAATGTATAATTACAATTTTAAATCATTTAAAGATAGATATTAGATATAAATTATTAATGAATGAGATGCAAAATGTTGATTCTATTACAGACAATGTAGAAGAAATAGAAACATTTAAATTCCAGGCCGAAATAACACAACTTATGAGTATTATTATAAATACATTATATTCTAATAAAAGCATTTTTCTAAGAGAGTTAATATCAAATTCATCAGATGCTTTAGATAAACTTAGATATATGTCATTAACAGATCCAGATGTATTAAAATCTGAACAAAAATTAGCGATTAATATCATTCCTGATAAAGATAATTCGGTATTACATATTGAAGATACTGGTATTGGTATGACAAAGGCTGATTTAATTAATAATTTAGGAACCATCGCAAAATCTGGTACAAAAGGTTTTATAGAACAACTAAGTAAAAAAAATGATATGTCATTAATAGGACAATTTGGAGTTGGTTTTTATTCCGCATTTTTAGTAGCAAACACTGTAACAGTAACAACTAAACATAATGATGATGAGCAATATACATGGAGTTCAACTGCAGATGGTTCATTTACAATTAAATTAGATACAACCCAAACATTAAAAAGAGGAACTCGGATTACATTATATTTGAAAGAAGATCAAAAAGACTATGTTAAAGATAATATTATTAAACATTTAGTTCGAACACATTCAGAATTTATTAATTATCCTATATCATTAGCAAATTTAAAACAACGAGAAATAGATGTAATAGTTGAAAATAATGAAGAAGAAGATGTAGAAGGAGTCGTAAAGGATGAAGAACAACAAACAACCGAAAAAAGAACGGAAACATATTCAGAATATGAAGAATTGAACAGTATAAAACCTTTGTGGACAAGAGATAGAAATAATATAACGAATGATGAATATACTAATTTTTATAAAGCAATTAGTGGTGATAAAGAACCACCATTAGCCGTTAAACATTTCAAAACAGAAGGTGAAATAGAATTTAAAGCTATAATGTATATTCCTAGATATACGAATGTGGATGTTGTAAATAAACGAAAACAAAAACAAATAAAACTCTATGTGCGTCGTATATTTATAACGGACCATTGTGAAGAATTAGTTCCAGATTGGCTATCATTTATTGTTGGAATTATAGATTCTGAAGATTTGCCATTAAATATATCTCGTGAAATGTTACAAAAATCTAATATAATGAAATCAATTCGAAAACATATTATTAAAAAATCAATCGAATTATTTACAGAAGTAATGTCTGATGACTATACTTATAAAATCTTTTACAAACAATTTTCTAGAAATATTAAATTAGGAATCCATGAAGATCAATCACTTAATAATAAATTAGGGAAATTATTACGATATAAATCTGCTAAAACAAATGATGAAATATCATTAGATGATTATATAACTAATATGAAACCAAATCAAAATGAGATTTATTATATTGGTGGAGAATCTATAGAAATACTAAAAAATTCATCTATTGTAGAAGGTGTTACTAGTAAAGGGTATAATGTATTATTTATGACAGATCCAATTGATGAATATGTTGTGAGATCATTGAACAAATATAATAATAAAGTATTACAACTTATAACAAATGAAAGTTTTGTGTTACCACTTTCTAAAGAAGAAGAAGTCGAAAATAAAAAGATACAATTGGAACATGATGTATTATGTAATAAAATGGTACATATATTGAATGGGCGATGTAGTAGAGTAATAGTATCAACAAAATTAAATAACTCGCCATGTAGTGTTTTTACAAATGATGATAGTTGGTCTATTAATATGGAACGGATTATGAAAACACAATCTTTATCTAATAATCCAGAACAATTTTATATGGTATCTGAAAAAAATCTTGAAATCAACCCAAATCATCCTATCATTAAACAATTAAAATACAATTTAGAAACGGACAATATTAATGATCTAAATACTAATATAGTAAATCTGATGTATGATTCAGCATTAATTGAAGGTGGTATTACATTAGAAAATAAATTATTTTCTCAGCGTATTTACAACATGATTGAAATGGGTCTTGGAACATCTAACAAAAATAAAATGAGCAATAGTGATGCTCTAGAACTATCTAATATTAATGATACTATTGGAGAAGAAGAAATACATAAAACGCGAGATAAAGGTTCAAAAATGATTGAAAAGGTCATCAAAGAAATAGAACAAGAACCAGATGACATAATTGAAAATGATAAACCTATTTTATTAGAAGAAGTAAATGTACAATCGGAAGAAGAAGTTAAATTAGATGACCCAGTTTTAGATGAGCCAGTTTCAGTTGAACCAGTTTTAGATGAAATAGATGAAATAGTCGAGACAGTTTTAGATGAGCCAGTTTCAGTTGAACCAGTTTTAGATGAAATAGATGAAATAGTCGAGACAGTTTTAGATGAACCAGTTTTAGATGAGCCAGTTTTAGATGAGCCAGTGTTAGTTGAACCAGTTTTAGATGAACCAGTTTCAGTTGAGCCAGTTTTAGATGAGCCAGTTTCAGTTGAGCCAGTTTCAGATGAACCAGTGTTAGATGAGCCAGATGAAATAGTTGAACCAGATGAATTAGTTGTTCCAGATGAATTAGTTGAACCAGATGAATTAGTTGTTCCAGATGAAATAGTTGAACCAGTTTCAGTTGAACCAATTGACTTAGTTGAACCAGTTTCAGTTGAACCAATTGACTTAGTTGAACCAGTTTCAGTTGAACCAATTGACTTAGTTGAACCAGATGAAATAGTTGAACCAATTGACTTAGTTGAACCAATTGAACAAAAAAAAGAATGTAATGATTCGGATACTGATTTTTATTTACACCCTTGAAGATTTAAAATGAACATATTATTTAATCTAATTATATAATATGCCTAAACATCATAGTGAAGATTATAAAATTACTGCTGTAAAACATTATGTTAATAAATCTAAAAATTTATCAAAAACTTGTAAAATATTTGAATGCTCTAGAATTAGTTTGAAAAGGTGGGTTAATAGATATAAAAAGGATAAATCAATAAAAAGATATAGTAGAAACCCTGTATCATATAAAATTACTAATGAACAAGTTAAATACGCATTAACTTTATTGAAACAAAATGAACAAATTACTATGTTTGAATTAGCAAAGTTAGTAAAACAAAAATACAAACATTTTGATATAACACCTCAACATTTAGGCCAAGTTATAAGAGATAAAAATAGAACACGGAAACGAACACGACATGAACATTTTCCCCAAACAAGATATCGTAAATCAATAAATAAAAAAACAGAATTAAGTAAATTCTATAAAGAAATTAAAAAATATCCTATTGATAAAATAATTAGTTTGGATGAAAGTTCTATACAACCAGCTATGATACCTGAATATTCAAGATGTCCTCTTGGAAGAAGATGTATAGTAAAAACAGATGATAGTTATTTTTATAGAAAATTTACTCTATTATGTGCAGTTAATAATTCAAAATATGTAGGTTGGAAATTATATGAACAAGGTGGAATGACAAAAGAAAGATTAGTTGAGTTTCTTAAAGAAAATGTATTTGATAAATACAAGGATAATTTAATAGTTTTAGATAATGCTGGATCACATAGAAACGAATATGTAAAACAAGCAATAATAGAAAGTGGTAATAAATATTTATTTAGCGTACCTTATACACCAAAAACAAATGTAATCGAGATGGTATTTAATCAAATAAAACACTATCTAAAATTAAATAAAAAAGTATTGAAATATCCAGAATTAAAAAGAGAAGTAGGAAAGGCAATAAGTAAAATAAAACCAATAAATTATAAAAATTATTTTCAATATGCTTATCAAAAAGAAACATATCCTAAATATGATAGAAGTAAATCTACATTAAGAAAGAAACCTAAAAATTATAAACTTGATAAATAACTTAAAAATTTAACTAGAATATCTAATAGAATTATGCGTCTAAAAAGCGAACTATACAAAAAAGAACAAGAAGAAATGTGTGAAAAAATTATAGGAATATTAGATTTACCTGAAACTAATACTATAACTTTATATGAATTGGATAATGATAAAGAAAAACAAAAAAAAATAATAGAATTAATACCAGATATTCGTAAATATTTTAGTTTTAATAGTATTAAAGCTGTTGGAGAACCACATAAAATTAAGCGTCCATGGTTGTCTATTATTAAACAAATTACTAAGCTAAAATATACTATTAGTACAAAAGACTATAGAATTAAAGTTGGTGATAAAGTAGTAAGGAGTATTCTGTATAGAATAATTCCTTTAAGTGATGATAAATAAAGATAAATAAAATTGATTTGAAAAAGGACTTAAGATGTATTATAAAATCACAACTTCACTATGTCTAATAAACCTAAGAAATTTAAAGTAAAAACTAAGGAAGCAGACCAATTAGCAGAGGTTGAGTCTGTACAACCAAAAACAGAAGATGAAACATCCAAGTTGAAAGCAGAGGCTGAAGCTAAACGGAATGCTGAAGAAGATGCCACAAAAGAAATAGAAGATAAATATAAATATTTTAAAACAGAAGAGAATATAAATAAAATTATAAAATGTCAAAGATTATTTCGTATTAATAGATATATTAAAAAGGTTAAACCAAAAATTGAAAGAATACTTAAACTAAAAAGGAAGGAATTTGTATATGAAGAAACTATATTTGGGGTTGAAAATAAGGAAATTATAAAAAATTTAAAGATTGCACATAATATTAGACAAACGCAAATGAAAGAAGGTGATATAGCACAAGTAGTATTGGGTAATTTTTACGGATGGAAAGATTTGGGAACAGGACATGAAACAGGATTAGATTTATTAAAAGAAGATAATAGTGCTATTATTGAATTAAAAAATAAATGGAATACTTGTAATTCTTCAAGTTCTAAGGCTTTGTGTGATAAATTATCAAATTATAAAAAAAAAAATACAAATACGAGATGTATATGGGGTGTTATTAATCCAAAAGATATTAATAAAAATAACTCTTCAAAATTTGAATATGACGGCGTCATTATTGAAAAATTAGAAGGTAATGAATTATTAGATTATATATTTACTTATAAAAATTATAATTATAAGAAGGATATATTATATTACATTAAAGAAATTATTAATTCTCTATAGAATCTTTTTAATACTATCTGCTAATGCTTCTGCTAGTTTTACTGGAACAGCATTACCAATCTGCATATATTTGTGTGATGTCTTTCCTTTAAAAATATAACTATCAGGAAAGGTTTGAATTCTTGCATATTCTAAAATCTGTAAAGGTCTTGTTTCTTTTGGATGACATCTTTCAGTTTGTTTTTGAGATGGTGTAGTTAATAAAGTAAGGCAAGGTTTATTCATATCCAACCTTTTTGCAATACCTCTTTTTCCTCCTCCAGAATAATAACTTTTCATCATATATTCTTTTTGTATTTTTTCTGGAAGATCAACCCAACACCCACCTTCTGGTACTAAATCTAATACCTTAAATTTTTTTTCATCATATTCATATCCTTCACTTGGAGGACAATCTTCTAACACATCCTTTAATACAGGTTTATATTCATATGGTGTTGGATATTCATATGTTTTATTTAAATCATTTCTTACACCAATAATTATTAATCTCTCTCTCTTTTGAGGAACATTAAAATCATTTGCATTTAGAACTTTATATTGTGTAGTATAATTTCCTATTTCATTAATTTTTTCAATAATTGTTTCTAAAGTTTCACCCTTATTATGAGTTTTTAAACCTTTAACATTTTCTATAAGAAATATTTTTGGTTTAAGTTTATTTATCATCTTAATAAATGTTAAAATCAAATTACCCCTTTTATCTTGTAAACCTTTTCTTTTACCAGCTTGTGAAAAAGATTGACAAGGAACACCACCCATCAATATATCAACATTATTAATATAAGGTTCTAAATCTAAATCTTCCATAGATTTATTTATAATTTTTGTATTTGGGTGATTAACTTCTAATGTTTCGCAAAAGGTTTTGTTAATTTCATTTAAAAATAATGGTTTAAACCCTTTATTCATAAATCCACTACTTAAACCACCGCATCCTGAACATACTTCAATAAATGTGGGGATTTTTTTCATTTTAATCTTAAATTTCTTAGGTTTAGTTTGAACTTGAGAACTATTTTCAGACATTTTATATTTATAATTTATAATTTATTATTATATTTTAAAATCAATTTTTAAAAATATATAATTGCGTTAAAATACTTAAAATAAAAATATTTAAAGATAGTATATTAATATTAATTATGAAAGATCCACCAGATAAATACCAAGATTACTATAAATGTGTAAAAGTTCCATTGAAACATGTAGTTAAACATTATGATATTAATCAACCTAAAATAAATGACTTGGTAATTAAAGCCCATAAAATAGTAATTCATACACTACAATTTATGAAACTCTATTTAATTTATCATTATGATCTAAATAATGAATTACCTACTATAGATAAACAATTTATTAATTGTTGTATGAAAATAATTTGTGTTGAAAAATCCAGCGGAAGACCACCTAAAAAAGAAATAAAAGAATTAAAAGATAAATTATCACTATTCTTCAATAAATATTATAAACCAACAATGCAAAATGAAGAACTAGACTATACACATATGAATACAATATTAGATTATTTAACAATTGATATTATGACTATGTACGAAAATAATATTAAAGAGCATTTTGTAGAATATTTAGAAAGATATGTTAATGTAATTTGGAAAAAAAAGTATTTATCAAATAAAATTAGAAGTATTAAAAAAACAAAAGAAGCTAGAAATTATAGTATTAATCAATTAAATAATCAATTACGAAAAATTAAGTATGATATGTTAAATGTAGAGAATACTAATTATAAATCTAAAACAGTTTATCATAACTGGATTAAAACACAAAAGAAAGTTATACTACCTGATAGAAAATTCAAGAAAGAAAATGTTTATTATGATATACAATGTAATCCTATAGATTATCTACCATGTATGATTTATATGATGAACGAAATAGAAACAGAAGAATTGACTATATATAATGTTTTTTCATTAAGAAGTGATATTATACCAAAACATATTAGAATAGATACAACTACATTAGTGCATACTTTACTAACAAAAAAATATGGTAATAAATCTGATTATTTATTCAAAGGTAATCTTAAAAGAAATGAAGATAAAATATGGAAATTCTTTTTTAGAACAGAAAGACAATGTTTTACTAAAAAAGATTATTCTTTTCATCATATGATAGAAACTGATGGTATTAGTTGTAGTATTTTATTATTACGGAAAGATTTAGTAGGGAAGAGATTTAGGACATTAACCAATAATAGTAAGGAACTATATATTGATAGTCTTGATAATTATGAAATGTTACAAAATAAGACTATAGTTGGAGTGGATCCTGGGAAATGTGATATTATCTATTGTGTTGATGGAGATACTAAAGAAGCACAAAAATTTAGATATAGTCAAGACCAAAGAAGAAAAGAAACAAAAGCTAAAAAATATGCTAAAATAATTTTAGAATTAAAACAGCAAAAAATAAACAATAATACAATTATAGTATATGAAACAGAATTATCAAAATATAATAGAAAAACATTAAATTTTAACAAATTTATTGAATATATTACAAAGAAAAATGAGATAAATAAATTAATTATTGATTTCTATAATAGTTTCATATTTAGAAAATTAAAACTTAATGGATATCTTAATAGAAAAAGAACTGAACAAAAAATGGTTAATAGATTTCAAAGTCAATTTGGAAATCCAGAAGATACTATAATATGTTTTGGTGATTATGAACAAAGAAAACATATGAAATATAAAGAACCAATAAAAGGTAGGGGAATACGAACTTTATTTAAGAAAAATGGGTTCAAAACATATTTAGTTGATGAATTTAGAACCAGTTGTAAATGTTCCAAATGTGAAGGAGGTGATTGTAATAAATTTATGATTCGTGAAAATCCTAAACCTTATAAAAATAATCTTGGACTTATCCATGGGTTGATCGCTTGTAATAAGTGTTCTAATGTATGGAATAGAGATTGTAATGGTGCAACTAATATCTACAAAATAGCAGAAAGTCATATAAATAAAAATATAAGACCTAGTTATTTATGTAGAGGCAATTTATCAGGTGTATTAGACGGTACACCAAAATCAAAATTTACACGCTCTGAAATGGGCAAACCTTGTTGAATTTAAATTGACTTAAAATATGTTCATTTTAAATCTTCAAGGGTGTAAATCAAATGGAATATTCGATTCAAGCATCAGTTGATACTATTGTATCAGAATCCACCAATGAACCAATAAATTAAAATATTATTTTATAAATTTGATATTGATTTTTTATTATTATTTAAATTAATGAATACACTTATTTATACTTTGCCACAATTGTACAAAGCAATTGTTGTAGCAAGACCATCAAAAACATGTAAATCACCTTATTTAGCAGACATTCAGATTATAACTCGAAATAAAATTGGCAAAATGGTTTTCAATATAAGATCAAAAATTGTTATGGCACACACACCAGCATTAGGATGTGCTGGATTAGTGTCATCGGGAAAAATAGTATACGTTACTAAAAAAGAAAATACAAAAGCAAAATCAAAATATACTATATACCAAACTGAATTAGAAGAACAAGGAAAAAAAATGATCATTGGGGTAAATCCAAATATTTGTAATACTTTGTTTGAACATATATTATTAAATAATGTATTGGAAATATTTACAGATTACTCTATTAAACGAGAATATACAATTGGTAAATCAAGAATAGACTTTTTGTTGACTAAAGAAAAGAAATCGGTGTTGTGCGAAGTTAAAAATGTATGTTTAGCCTACTATGAAGATATTCCAATAAAAGAAATAAATAAACGCGATTATTCCAATCATGATATAAATTCTAAAATAGCTATATTCCCAGATTGTAATCGCAAAATACAAAAAAATCCGATAAGTCCAAGAGCAATAAAACATATTGATGAACTTATAGAAGCATCTAAAAATGGATATAAATGCTATTTAGCATTTGTAATACAACGATATGATTGTTCTTATTATAGCCCTTCTAAATTAGATCAAACCTATTACAAAAAATTACAATACGCATATAAAAATGGATTTCTTGATATTATTCCAATTCAAATAAAATGGATTGGATCACATGCTTATGTTAATAAAATATTGGAACTAGATAAAGACTTTATACACTAAGTTGATAAAATGATATATTATTCATAAATGCCTCGATTCCACCCATAATAGAACTTCTTCCTGCTTTACCACCTTGTTTACCTAAATATGGGTCAAAAATATACCAATTTGATTTTTTTTGTAATTTGTTCCAATGTTGGTCTAAAGCATTTCCAGTTTGATGTTTTTTTTTAAATACTCCATTATTTTTTCTATTAAAATTTACCATTTCTTTTTCCATTTTATTCTTAGATTCAGTTAAATCCAATAACAATCTATTATAAAATCGTTTATTAATAATATATGCAGATGATGTAGATGCTCTATTCACTTTTTTAACATGTGTATCATCAATATCCTTTAAAGATTTAAATGCGGTTGTTAATTGGATTATATCATATTTAGGGTACTTTTTTAAAAAATGATTTATTTTTGCGTCTACTTCTTGTTGTGGTTTATTAAATACAAAATCGTCTTCAAATACAACTACATCATTCAATTCCATTTCCTTAGCCTTTTCAATTGTTTTGATATGGCTTTTACAACACCCAATATGACCATTATATTTATTTCTAACAGCATCTATTCTTACTATTTTATCTTCTGGAATGTTCATTTTATACAATTCATTTGTAATCTGTTTTTTTCTATCTTTTCTATGTTCAAGATTTATATAAAAGTATTTATCAAAACTCTTTATTCCATTGTATGAATTAAATGATTCATTTGTCCCCTTACATATCATTAATGAAATACATATAATTAAAAAACATAATACGAAAATAATTATTTTCATTATTATTAACAACTATTTTTTATAGATACAACTATTATTTAAATGTATGTATATTTCAATGAAAAATATTATACTATTTATTTTTATACTTTTTATTCTTTTAGTAATGTACCAGAAATATGAACAGTTTTCAGACAAAAAAAGAAATTTAGTATTCACATCTGCTGGAAATAACACAAATTTCTATAATTTATGGACTAATAAAAATAGAAATTATGATATATGGGTTGTATATTATGGCGACAATCAATCTAAATATAATTTATATAAAGATAATGTTGATTTTATAGTAAAAAGGAAAGGATCAAAATTTCAAAATTTTCATTATATTTACAATAAATATAGATCACAAATTGATAATTATGAAAGATATTTTATATTAGATGATGATATTATATTCAATACGAATGATATTAATAAAATGTTTAATATTTCGAAAAAATATGATTTATGGTTATGTGGACCAACATTCAAAAATGATGGTAGTGGAAAAATTTCTCATGCTATAACAAAACATATACCAAATAACTTTTTAAGATATTGTAATTTTGTTGAAGTTAATGTGCCATTATTTAATAAATATGGACTAACTCAATTAATGAAATATTACGATCCTATATTAATTGGGTGGGGGATAGATTATTTATATATATGGGCATTAACACACAATAAATCTATAAATGAATATAACCGAAAAATAGCTTTAGTGGATAGTGTCACATGTATAAATCCACATGATAAGAAAAAGAATAATAAACGAGAACTAAATAATATTCAAGATGTTGATAAACGAGCACATTTTTGGGATACAATAAAAAAAAAATATAATATTGGTAAAATAAACAAAATTATTTATCATTCTATAAAAGTTGAAAATAACTATGTATTATATAATAATAACATAAATGCTGGATTGTCCCATTTAACTTCTAATCTAAATGCTATTATTAAAGAGGCTTATTTTAATAACGAAACTTTAATAATTCCGATGTTTAATTTGGCAGGAAAACATAATAATGGAAATGCTATAAAATCGAATCTTTCAAAATATTATGACTATAATAATCTTACTGTAAATAATAAAAAATTTGAAGTCATATTAGATAAAAATTCAATAAACACTCAATCTATTAGAGTAGTAAATTTAATGAATCAACTATCTAAAAATGATAAAAATATTATTCATTCAAATAAAGAAATAAATATAAATCTACCATATAATAAATCTATAATTAATAAAGCCAAACAAATTATTAATATTTTGCAAAAGTTTATGTGTATACATATACGCCGTGGAGATATGCTTAAATTAAAGAAAAATTTGAATAATGATACAAATGCTGATAGCATAATACATAAAATTCATAAATATAATTGGACACACAATATTTATATTATGACAAATGAAAAAGATTTAAGTATATATAATCCCATAATGAAAAAGTACAAAAATAAAGTATACTTTTATAAAGATTTCAATATATTAAATACAA
>Ga0209634_1002546_pt1 | contig 12685 bp, 13 predicted proteins | sample LinPmetageLP40_FD_184043 | JGI IMG/M metagenome (GOLD analysis project Ga0209634, IMG submission 184043) | Marine viral communities from the Pacific Ocean - LP-40 (SPAdes) (version 2) | ecosystem: Environmental > Aquatic > Marine > Oceanic | place: Pacific Ocean | collected 2010-08-26 | reverse complement strand
GACCATGGCATTGTGAACGCCACAACCGGCCAATGCGGCCATGATGTGTTCGATAGTTGATACGCTGCTTCCTGCATCGTTGGCGATGATCGTGCAAAGACGTGACGGTGTCACCAAATTCCAACGTGCCGGGATCACGCCGTCTGCTCGTTGGACATCAATACGTTTGAAGATGATGCCCGAGCCAGCTTCCGCCGGCCTGACGGTCATCACAACCGGTTGCCCGCCGTGCAGTCCCACTCCTTTAAAGTGGACATCTGTGAGAAGTGTATGTTGCACTGACTGCTTCCTTGGTTGCCTGATTTTACGGCTGCGGTTCTTTGTGCCGCGGTATCTTGTGATGCGAAAATAGTGTCCGCATCCAAGATCCCCAAATCACTCTTTATGTCTATCTGTCATGAACAAGAGAATGGGGTGAACACTGCCAGCCCGTTGCATTACGTGGCGCAGTTGAGTGTCTCAGAGCCTCAAAGCGCAGTGTCCGCTTAGAGCCCAGACCAACAAAGGCTGCATGACGCACGGAAGTCCGCTATCATGCGTGAAACGAAACGAGGGTTGCCTTCGCCATTTGCGCATAACGTCCAAATACAGTTTTTCATTGTTTGGTAGATAAATCTGTTAAATACTTAGACGAGTATCTGAATGAGAGCTTCGATGGTGCGCAATTTTTTATCTGCAATATCTAACTTACTCGATGCTCTTGCAAAGAGCATCGCTGGTATTCTGGCTTTGATCGCCCTTGCAACGCTTTGCCTCCCTGCGCTTGAGAAGGCCGTATCCACGTTCATCGCATGGCGTTTCGGTGCCGTAGGGTACGTCTACTATGAGATAGGAGAGGACAGAAAAGGCGCGCTGGACGTGACTGGAGATGGAAACCTGAGGCTTCTTTCTGCTGACCGCTATCTCTTTGATGACATCAAGTGGGGTGACAAACTGCAATCATCTGATGCAGCTTCATTTCGCATTGGACCCTCTCGTACTGAGCGAAGCATATTTGTTTTGGAGAAACCAAATTGCGTTGTAGTGTTCTCGAAGAGCAAGGAAATCGACGTCACAGACGCGATCACGGGAGGCTGGCTTTATGTCGGTACAACAAGCTGCGGCCTTTTTAACTAAAATCCATGGACCACTGACTACTTGATTGAAAATACTATGGGAGACTTAATATGGGCCGAACAATTATTGAACAAACTATCTTGGTAGATTCCGTAACCAATCAATATTATCCAGAGTTACAGGACCAACCGAAAGGTATAGAGTTTTTTGAAGAAATTAAGGGGTTTGTCGATTCCCGCCTTTATGAGAATGGCAGTGATAAATCAAATTTCATAGATACTGACTCCCGAATTTGTCGCAGTAAAATAGACATATATTTGACTCAAGAAATTTACTTCGAAATTAACGGTCACAGAACAGTTGTCGAAGAAGAGGCTCGAATTAAACACGAGATCACTCATGCAACAGGCTTTCGGTATAACCCTAAGCACTGGAACAATGTTGTAGCTGGGATTTTTGGGAGATCTGGGTTTCCTTGCACAGACGACGACACCAATGAGCACAGATCGAAGGCAGCGGAAGCCGTCGCTGCAGTGAAAAAACTATTAGACGAGATGAATCAACTGGGTTTTCAAGTCTATGCCACTTCAGACGTTGTGCATGTTTATGCTGACTATTTGCGGCGCAAAGCGATCATAAAAGCTCACTCTCCTGAAGGCCCGTATCAAGATGAGAACGGTGTATGGCATATAGCCCATTGATGGCGAATTTCCGCAGAACGTGACGACCGTTTGTTATGCTGCCCAGTGAACCGGGCATTCGTGCATGCGAAGCAGATGTAACTTTTGTCCGCATAGCGGACCTCCAGTGCAGAAGGCACCCGAAGATTTTCCGGGAGCTTTGGCTGGACATAGCCTCACGCCCCACAGGGAGACCGGCCACGCGTTGCAACTCTAAAAGCAAAAGGCTGGTGCCCACTGGACACCCCCACATTCATGGGCGTTTTACGTATTTCGTGGCTTCACAAGGCACACGATCATCAGCACGACTTATCTGCCAAAAGATGCTCTATACGACGAAGGGCCCCTCCCGGAGCCCCTGTTCTACAGCTTATCTGTTTCAGCTCTCCAGCTACGTTCAGTAATTAATCCACCGAGATGTCGTAGCTCCGGTCGTTTTTCGTATCCAGGTAGATATCGAGCTCGTCCTTAAGTCGGGCGCTGATCTCCTTGATGGGGTGCTTTGACCAGTCATGAAGGGAGCGCATTGTGATATCCCCATCCGCGTGGATGTTCGTTTCAAATGCGGATTTTTCGTCGCCGTTGAAGCCATTGGTGATATGAGCGTAGAGCTTGGCCACGGCTTCCATAGGAGAGCGCCCCCAAGCGGTCAGCATCCGGTTTCCGGGATTCAGATCCCCGTTACGGCCGAACACATATGCCTCTGCATCACCCTGTTTCTTGATATCGGGAAGGAATTCTTCAATCGTGGTCAACCCATTGAAGAGAGCTTCAAAGGCGATGGTGTCCTTTGATGAAGGGATCAGTCCACCAAAACTGACGGATACAGCACCGCCCTTTTCCTTCGCGAAGCTCAATGGAAGCGCCGTCGCCGGGATCCCTTTAATCAAAGAGTTCAAACTCTTGATTGCCAAAGGGTGTTGATCGAAGAAGTCAGGCATCGAACATATCATCATTTCCGTGTCGACATGGACATAGAACCCCTCATCCGCCAGTGCGACGGTGTCAGTAGTGTGTTTGGCATATCGCGCAAGGTCGCTAGTGGTCATCATATTTTCCTATCTTCCAAAATGTTACGCTGAAGATAGTGCTGGCCTGCGAAATTCCTAAGCCCGTTCCGTATCCAAGTGGTATCTTGTAATGCCGGCATCGCATTAAGCGCTTCAGTAAACCTCCACCTCATGAGAGCCCATGCTGGTGTTGATCAACACAGCAAAGTCGTTACTCGACATTGGCAGAGACAGCGCGCCGTCCAGGCGCTCAAGAACATCAGTAGAGATACGCACAGCATCAACGGGCTGGCTCAGATGCGCCTGAATGCCCGGGGTAACAGTTACGGTGACGGTATTGCTTGATAAATCAATCTTTTTGATCGCACCGATCGTATCGTTCTGCAGTGACAGCAGCGCCTCCCCTACAACAATATCGACCCCGGCAATATGCATCTGAGCTGCAGTATCTATGGCTGCCTCCGAATAGGGTTTCGCGCTCGACGCCCCCCCGGCAGTGATGACCTCGATCTCGATTGCGTGGAGCGTTGTGATCGTAGGCGAGGGCAAAGGGCTGATTTGAAGCGTCTGCGCCAGTGCTGTTGATCCAAGGAGTGCGCTCAGGCCCAATATCGACGCGGTCAGTGTTGGTGTCTGCATGATCTCTCCAATGCTTCAGTTTGACGTGTCTGATTTGATTTTCCCAAACACATCTAAATTACAGATCTATGTGCTGGGCCCTTCGAGGCGTCTGAGATAAACAATTCGTCGACGCTTTCGTTTCCTCAGTAATCACATTTTTCGCAGTATCAGGTTCGATCTTGAAGGGCAGGACGGCTCAGCGCCCTACCCTTCCCTTTTATCAGAGCGCGATGCCCTGGCCGACGCGCATCTCGCGCGCCGCCCATAATCTCGATTTCACAAAATCATGTCGCGCTTCCGGGCTCAGCTCAATATATTGCATACGACGGCCCTCATCCTCATTGATGAGATAGAGCAATGCTGCATGGAATGAGTTTGCCTCAGCTGTCCATCCCCGCCCGTGGCGTGCTGCAAACCTGCGCACGGAACCCGGATCTGATTGGCCGGTCAGAATGCCATTAACCTGTAACCAGCAATCCTCTGCCAGGTCGTCGTCCGACCCATCCAGGCTTTCGGCCAATTGATATACCATCGAACACAGGCAAGGGTATAGAACGCGATCCGACAGCATAATGCTAAGCACCATATTTGCCGGTGTATCTCGGGTAACGAGTTTCGTAATATTTGACATGGGGTTATCTCCATCAAGCTGTCAGTGCTACAAGACGGCCTTCGGAATATCCAAGTGTTACCCCCACCGGTGGACTCCGACAACATATTTTTTGTGAAAAACTGTGATGTGACTCGAAAGACTCAGCCCCGAGCCACACCCGGCTTTATCCCAGCTTGGACGATACCGCGCTCACATGCCCGGGCAGGATTTGTGCCTGGCGACCTTTAACATCAAAGATGGCACCGCCAAAGCGACCATCGTCTGTGTAGAACACACGCGTTTCAAGTTCACCCGTCGTAGAGAATTCCACGAACTCTTGACCGGCGATCTCAACCCGACGCTCGCGTTTGGTATTCATGGCGATGAGCTTGCCATTATCGGTGTTGATCCATGTTTTCCGATCGAGCATTTCTTGTGAGAAATAGGAGCTCGTGCCGACATCGTTTGGCGCTTCGCCGTTGAAGTTCTCGCTGGAGACCAACAGTCTCTTTCCGAGGCGACCCACCTCAATACGATGGGATTTCTGACCTTTACGCACATCGGAAGACAAAGACTGCAATAGCCCCGATTTCCAAATCTCCTTGGAACTCAGGCTGTAGCTATAAAGCGGGATGCCCGCAATTCCACGCAGCTTGATGTCAATGTCGACTTCCGCGCGCAGCTCGTCCCCTGCGCGACCGAGCACGACCCCGAACGCGCCAACCTGACGGCCATCGAGAAAGATCTTCAGCGCAGTGGGCGCCTCCGGTTTGGCGAATGCGTAGCCGGGCAGCAAGCTTACGGCTGTCAACCCCGCGGTAAAGGCACGTCTCGAAACCATGATGTCACTCCGTTATCCAGTTACGGATCAGGTATTCCGCACTTTTCGCATTTTCAAGTGGAGCAGCTCCTCCTAAGCCGGTCTCTTCCTGAAAGTTTTCCACAATCAATGTTTTCACTATTTTTCGCAGGCCTCTTGCGGGGCCGCGCGGAGATACCCACTTTACGATCACCGGACGCCATAATGGGTTCGGCACGCCAGAAACAGGCCCTTGTCGAAACCGAGAGGGCCGTAACATTGCTCTGAAAGAGGATGGATACGATGACGACACCACAGAACGACTTCAACACCCTGCTCCGCGGCACCGTGGGCTTTGACCGCATTGTCGAATATCTGGACCGCACGCTCAACAGCGACGTTCAGACCGCAGGCTTCCCGCCTTACAATATCGAGAAGACCGATGAGGATGCCTATCGCATCACTCTTGCCGTTGCTGGCTTCAGCGAAGATGAGCTGGAGATCGAGCAGCGCGAAACAGAACTCTATGTCATGGGCAACAAGGCTGCAAAGAATGACAAGACCTACCTGCATCGCGGTATCTCTGCGCGCTCTTTCCGGCGCAGATTCCATATCGCCGATCATGTGAAGGTCGTGGGTGCTGGAATTGAGAACGGTCTGCTGAATATCGATCTGATCCGCGAGATCCCCGAGGAAAGCCGTCCGCGCCGCATTGAGATCGCCTCACGCTCTACCATAAAGGTCGCCGAGCCGGATGAGGATCAGTCTGATGCGAAGGGGCCTGCAAAGAAAGCCAGCAGCAAATCCAAGGCGTCCTGATCTGACAGGTTTTCAGAAATGAATTTGGGCACGCCCTCCGGGGCGTGCTTTCTCTATGGCTCCATCCAGACGTTGAAGTCTTCGAGGGACAATTTTGCACGCGCGTTTTTCGCGATATCTTCAAGCGACTGGTAAACACAATCCTGTGCAGTGATCAGGTCCTCCGCCCAGGTCTCGAAATCACCAAGCGGAATATCGTCAATACCGTCGACCTTGAGATGCCTGGTCAGCTTTTCCCAGCTGTTGGATTCCTGATCAAGATCATCGATTAATCCACGCAATCCGGCAATCGACATCTCTGGCAATTCCGGATGATCACAGACATCGCTTGGCGTCTTCCATTTCAGGTTCTTCCAGAAGGGCGAGACGGCCACCGGCATCTCCACACCGCGCCATATCTTGTCTGCCGTGGCTGCCTCCCTACCCATATGCTTACCGTTAAAGCCATAAACCTTGTGATCGGCCACGAGGCAGAGCCTGAGTGTGTCGCTATTGGGGTATACGTGAAAGAGACGGAGATCTTTCGGCAGATTGAGATGCATGATGCCTTTAAGGCGCGGGTTCGAGAACCCTCTCTCTCGAACAGGGTTGCCCTCGGCGAGATCCGTCACAAAGTTGGAAATCGCTCGACGCAGTTCAGGATACCAGCGCTCTTTGCGCAGGGGCTCGAGGTCATTCCAGAAGCCGACCGAGGCTTCAACCTGGGTGATCTTTCTGTTCATCTTCTACCGTGGCGTCGTCCTCGTCGTTCAGGCGTTCGAGAAAAAGGCTGACGCTAATTGCCGCTCCGTTTTCTGTCTGATTGACTTCACCCTGAAGAAGATCGGCCAGACATTGCTCGTTTTTCGCATGGCGTTTCGCCATCCGGTCGCGCGTGCGCATCGCAATGTCTTCGTGGACGCTCATAGTATTTTCACTTCTCATCAAGGCCCCCACCTCGATAGGACCTAAATAGGAACATTCACGGAGGATCACAACTTGCATTCCATTCATTCTGCATGTTTTTCGCATTTACCTGAAAAGCTTTCCTGAGGGATTGATTAGGAAATATCCCATAAAATCAGTGTGCCCCTTATATTTATGGAGAATCCCGGGTTGAAAGATTATGAAAAACGTAACTTAAGGTAGAAGATCAAACGTATGAAACCTCTGACTTTCTTTTTTTATTCGATTAACAAACGAATTTCTCAGTCATACGTGTCTATGTTGAGCGAAACAGGTCCTTTAGTGTTCCGATCAATGTGTCTCTAACATGCTCGCTACGGGCAACTTCAGCGATGTCCTCGGGCATCATGGCCCTGTCACGCTCCCCACGGCCGCAAATTCCACATGTGGCCATTGCATTGAGCAGTGGTGCTGAAGCCTCGAGGAAGCGTCGGGTGTAATTTGCGGTCCCTCCCGGCAGGATGTCGAAAAATGCTTCATCAAACCGGTGAGCGGAGGGGCCGTTCTGGATATCTTTAACGATCTGAAGTCCATGACGGTGAATGGACCAGCTGTCTTTGCGCAGAGCCTGCGCCAGGGGATCGTTACGGGTGAACCAGTCGTCGTCCTCTGGCACCATGGCCATGTCCGTCATATGCTGCTCGTATCGACGCAGGTCGAGCAAAAGCTTCCCGATGTCATTGCTGCGATGCCAGCTCGGCAAATGCGTCACCATGATCATGCCGACCCGCGGGACGGACCACAAGATATTGCGCCGGGCGCGTGACAGCATCGGCCGCCGGCGGGCTGCGACCCCAAACCCGTATTGGTCGAGCTTGAGAATGATCTGGCGTAACTTGGCGATGACAATGAGCTCATCATGGGAATAGCGTTTCAATACCGCGTTTGACGTGATGCGCTGCGCGGCTTCCTCACGTTCATCGCTTGGCAGATCGTCAGCCACATAATCTGCAAATAAGGATCCGCCGATGTCCTCGGCAGCTTGCGGGAGTTCGCTTGCAGCATCGCTGCGCCCCATGCGCGACAGAAAGCTCGAGACTGCACGTGCAGGATCGATGAGAGCGTCTGACAGACCGAGATCAATATCAGGCTCGATGCGGATCATGTCCATTTCCTGAGTTGAATTCAGGCATGCATCAAGAGCCGCCGAACGACTTGAAACCAGATCCCGGATATCACTCAGATCGGACGGAGTTACCCCGCTTTCCTTCAAGCCAATCACATGTTGCAAAAGGGTAATCGTTTCGGGAATGGCGACCAACTCATGACGGCGCAGCGTGACCGGCATGCCCAGGCCATCAAGGAGACGCAATCCCAAGCGGGCGGCCGAGCCGCTAAAGGCATCGATCTGAGTTTTAGCCTCGATAATCTTTGGTGCAAGCGCGCGCAACTCGAGGATACCCGCTGATAAGCGCTCCAACCGCTCTTGTGCATCTGACGCTGTCATTGCGAGAAATCCTTTGAAATGATATATGAAAAACTTATTCGCACATGGTAATCTGTTCAAGAGTAATGAGGTTCTTTATTGTCTTAGTATGGCAATTCATTCGGGTTTGTGGCCTGATTGCCCTCACGTCATCGGACTTTTCGCATAGTCCGGTATGATGATCTGGAAAGGAGAACATCATGTTCCACGCTCCAGAGATCAAAACCAAAACAGCCCACCTGAGGCTCGTAGGCTTCAGTGAAACCGATACGCTTCTCAAGCAGCTGGCTTCCAGTGAGACATCTGAAATTGGCAAGCGCGTTGAGGCTGTCGGTGTTGACCCGAGGTTCCTCGGTGATTTTAAAAAGAAGACCTTGGAGTTGATGGAACGCGCCATTCATGAAGAACCTCAGGAGCTGCAAAACGATGTTGATCGTATCGCAAAGCGTATGTCGAGGTCTGCACTTTTCAGCACCCGTCGTACAGATATAGAGACCAAGGTGACCTCTGCGGTTATGGCCGGGCTTCGCATGGTTCATCATCGCGCCCAACCGGTCGAGCCTCAGAACCCTTTTGAGGTGAGCCCCGTTGCAGAGAAATCCGTCGGTCTTGAACTCGCATGATGTGCTGAATTTTTAAACCAAACCTCCGCCATGGGACGTCGACGACCGGTGCATCTAGGTGTACCGGTTTTTTTATCTGCGCCCCCTACTGTGTTGAGTTCCGTATTACACCGGCATCCAGCATTTTTGGCACCGCATCTCATCGTGATGAGAGGGGGGTGCGGGTACGCGCCGAGAGCCTTTGGTTTGCATCGTTTATCTATATGCATACCTTGATGTCCCTTATTAAACGATGGTGCATAGCGATCAGCAGCTACGGACGGGATATCGAAATATCCACATTCGATCGCATGAAAATACTTCATTTATGACGGTTACCTGTTGCGTCATTCGGTCAGATTCTGCTATCTATTGGATATGCGATAATTGCCAAAATTAATGGCAAAACGCAGAGGCAAGGACGCAGGCAGGCGTCATCGTGCAGGCGGCGGGCAGTAATGTCGCCTGCACTTTAACAAGAGCCGAAAACGCACTGACAACAAACAGCAATACCGACACGCATTGTGATCGTTAATATGTCTTTGATGATCGTTTATAATCATAAATCGAAATCATATATTGCCCATAAAAGCACCCCAATCAGAAGCTTGACCGGCCGGCTTTGTATTTGAGAAAAACCAATTTTGAGCTGTGCTTGATCAAATGTCGTAGCGTTCTGAGGGGTGATCTTCACGATCATATACTGGCGCTTCGCGTCGGATATCTACCCGCTCATAACAGCCCGTTAGCCCCGACGTCCAAACCTGGCCATAATTTGGGTTTTCGCCTGAACCAGCATGGTATCTGTGTTGCTCAAACCGAGCAGATCATGAATGTTGATCCCACGACTGACGCTAGGTTCAAAAAAGAGGATCGTGCCACAATGGGACTGACATATGTCTAGATCCCAGAGTGACCTGAAGTACGCCTCAGTTCGTCGGATTACTTCTGCATCAGATAGGGCAGTACCCAGCTCTTTGCGGCGCAGCTGGATCTGAGGATTAACGCCCGAGTTATTCGCAGCCACATCTTCAGGCCCTAGTTGCTGATGCCGAGATGGCGGGACTTTTTCTTCAACATTCTCTTCGACCGCGTTGGTCTGCTGTGAGGCTATGGCTGCGCTGCATTGGTGATAGAGTCCAGTCAGCCGGGCGACATCCTTAGCCAGCGCGTCTTTGATGGGTCTGCTCGAAGATGCAGCAGCGCGCAAAAGGGGTGTTGCCTTTGCAGTCTGCAATGAAGGCGACAATTCCCCGGTGAGACGTGAAATCGCATCGAGCTGCACCGTAATGACATCTGCATAGGCCGCCATTTTCGCCATGAGCGCTTCATTTTGCTCGCCGGTTTTAAGATTTGCGATATCACTGTGATATTCGCCCAGGCTCGCGCTAACCTTCCCAGAAACTTCAACCAAGTGTTTGGCGCTCGATTGCAAATTCTTGAGGCGTGCGGCGCGTGCGGTCATATCCTTGATACGGCCCTCAGAAATACCCAGTGCCTCATTCACTTCAGGATCAATGGAACCTGCAAGGATGTCTTGTATTTTTCGAATTTTTTCAGACTGAGAGAGGAGATCTTCTTCCTGTTGTCCAATCCATGTTTTGAACGCGTCGGTGCAAAATTCATTAAGGTTATCAAGATTGCGGACCTCCTCCACCAATCGCGCAGCTTCCGCAAATATATTCAGAAAATGTGTGGCGGTTTTGTGATCAGGATCTAGGTCTTTGTTCATTGGGCATTGCCTCCTTACACAGAGGGACTTATGCCAACGACTTGAGGCCTTTGGGTCTTATCCACACTTTTTAGAAGCTATGTTCAGAGAAATAACGGACAGCACAAAACCAAAGGTATTTCGCTCTATGATAAACATTTCATTCATGAAGAATCGCAGTGCGATGTTTTTCTCTTCACTTTGCGCTTGCTTAATCTCTCTTGCTTTTGTGGCTGGACCGACGTTCGGCGATGGTATTAATGAAGCCTCATTGAAAATTTATGATGTCGACGGGAAGGTTGTTCATTTTGACAGGGAGCGGCTTGAGGGCTTTCCGCAGATAGATTTCAAAACGGAAACGCTCTGGACTTCACAATCATATCACTATTCAGGCCCAAGCTTAAAATCAGTTTTGGCAGCAGGCGGCATTACTGAGGGCGAAGTAGAGCTGACAGCTGCTAATGGATACACATTGAAAATGTTTATCGATACTGACCCATTGACTGAACAGTACCCTATCGTGACGACTCGGCTGAATGGGCAGAAATTTCCATTATGGGAAAAAGGCCCACTTTGGATCATGTTTCCCTTTTCCGACGTCCCCAGTGATCAGATCGAGCGCGCCAATGCGCTTTCAGTTTGGCAACTCACCTCCATACGTCAAGTTAATAACGTAGAAAATAAAACCCTCAATCCGGGTAAACTCTAAATTGCCCGATTTTTCGAAGCACTTCGCGAGGTTCCTGCAAGAAAAAGATAACCCATCGCGCCAACTCTCAAAGCAACGCCTTGTAGGTGCTTCTGTCATAGTCGGGGCAACTATTGTCTGTTTTGTACTTTTCGGTTTCTTTGTCTTCAGAGTTTATGAGGGTCTCAGAGGCTCGACAATCGAGGCTACGGAGAACTCGATCTGGGTTGTAGGCCAAGTGGAGCCCAACAGTCTGCAGTTTCAGCTTGCCTTGAACGCCTACCTTGGTAGGCCAAATGACACCCATAACCAAGAGCGCTTGAAGCTCACGGCTGGCATTCTCATGAGCCGAATGGATATCGTAGAAGTTCATATATCACAAAGAAAGCTTGCGTTGCGCGAAGAGCTTATCGCAGCCTTCCAAAGTATTTTGCGCATAAAACCGAAATTACTTCGGATCGCCACAGCCGAGAATAATGACGATACACTACGGGCATCGCAGTCCATCAATTATGTCATGCCAATCTTCATTGAGCAGGTACGCACTTTTGCCGTAAAGTCGATGCGTCTCGCCGCGGATCTAGCTGCCTCTGAGCGTAGAAACCTATGGAGCCTTGTGAACAGATTTGCTCTCGCAGCCTTTGTGCTCGTGATATTGTTTGCAACGTCATTGTTCATGATGATCTACAGCTGGATGAGCATGACGCATACACGAACCAAGGAAGCTGAAGCGCGAGAGAGTCTGCAGAAGACTTGCAACCTTTCGAGCGAGGGCATCTTGATCGTAGATCGCTACGCAAAAGTTGTGACGGTTAATCCGGCTGCCTCTGAGATGTTTGGCCTGACCGACGACGATCTGAACGACACTTCTGTCCTGCACCGCATCTTTGTCGACTATCCAGACATCAATCAGATCGTCTGGAATATTTTGAAAGACGGGTTCCACCAAGACATTGTGATCAATGAGGGCATGACCCGAAGAATTGAAACATCAGGACGGAGCAAGGATGGCACTATCCTCAAATTGGACGTCCTGACTGCGCGCGATCGCGACAGCTACGGAAACCCTGTACTTGTGCTCTTTATGCGTGATGTTACTGCACAGATCGCGCGAGAAGATGATCTACGCGAGGCGCGGGATGAGGCGGTACGTGCTGTAGATTCCCGTATCCGCTTCTTCGCGGCAATGAGCCATGAAATGCGCACCCCCATCAGTGGTGCCATAGCGGCACTTGACGCGATCAATGTAAGAACGAGCCCTAATACAGATCAGCGCCGTCTGCTTGGCATCGCAGAAAAATCAGCGCATGCAGCACTAGACCAGATTAACAACGTTCTCGATTTGGCTTGGGTCGAACGTGGTGACTTCCAACTTGATATTGAAGAGTTCAACTATGTCGATGTTATTGAGGAGGCTGTAGATCAGTTTAGACCCCTTGCTCAGAGCGTAGGTACCGTATTCGAGTTGGAGCTTGCCGATCGGGAAAGCACCTTTGTAAAGGGCCCGCTTCGTGTCTTCATGCGCCCATTGAATAACCTTCTTGGGAACGCCATCAAGCACACGCAGAATGGCACGATCACGGTGCGTGCGGCCGATTTTAACGGCAAGGTTAGGATAGAAGTGGAAGACACAGGTACGGGGGTCTCTGAGGAGGACCGCGAACGCATCTTCGAGCCTTTCATCATGGGTACCTCGGGGCAGTTTGCTGCAACGCAAAGCTCAGGTCTCGGACTTC
>Ga0209634_1002541_pt1 | contig 12699 bp, 13 predicted proteins | sample LinPmetageLP40_FD_184043 | JGI IMG/M metagenome (GOLD analysis project Ga0209634, IMG submission 184043) | Marine viral communities from the Pacific Ocean - LP-40 (SPAdes) (version 2) | ecosystem: Environmental > Aquatic > Marine > Oceanic | place: Pacific Ocean | collected 2010-08-26 | reverse complement strand
CTTCGTATCTCTTTGCAGGCGCGCAAGATACGAAGGGCTATTTCACCGCGATTGGCGATGACAATTTTTTTCAATAAGGTGCTCATGATGATCCTTGCGCAAGCCCCAACTTAAACAATGGTGAATAAGGCTTGGTCAAACTCAACCGGCTGGCCATCTTCACTGAGTATGGCTTCAATCACACCGGACTTGTCGGCTTCAATCTGATTCATCATTTTCATGGCTTCAATAATGCAAATCACATCGCCTTTTTTCACTGATTGCCCCACTTCAACAAAGGGCGGCGAACTTGGGCTTGGGCTGCGGTAAAGTGTGCCCACCATAGGGGACTTTACGATATGACCAGAATGCTTGGGTTTTGAAGGGGCTTTTTCTTCGACGTCAGCACTGACGGTCTGAACCACTTGAGCAGGTGCTGCCACGGTTTGAGTGAGTTCACGTTTTAAGTGAATGCGGCTGTCTTTCTCTGTGATATCTAATTCAGATAAAGAAGAGGCTTCCATTAGGGCGATAATTTGTTCGAGTTGTTTAATATCCATGGTGCCTGCTTATTTCTTGGTATTAAGTATGTGCATGGCACTTTGTAGTGCCAGCTGGTAACCCTGAATGCCTAAGCCACAAATCACACCTACGGCCACATCACTGAAAAAACTGTGGTGACGAAAAGCTTCTCGGGCATGCACGTTTGAAATGTGTACTTCAATAAAGGGGATGTTTACCCCCATGATGGCATCGCGAATGGCCACGCTGGTGTGGGTGAATGCCGCTGGGTTAATAATAATGAAATCGATACCTTCGCTGCGCGCTTCATGAATACGTTCAATGAGTTCGTACTCGGCGTTACTTTGCAGGCTTAAAAGGTGATGGCCGTTTTCTTTGGCAGTTTGTGTGAGGCCTTCATTGATGTCTTCTAATGTGTCAGAGCCATAAATCTCTGGCTCACGAGTGCCAAGTAAATTTAAGTTAGGACCATGTAGAACCAGAATCGACGCCATTTTAGGAACTCATAAATAAGTAGAAGGAATTCACTTTAGTTTGCCTAATGGCATGGGTGCTGTCTAGCGTGGAGCGGTAAAAGCCTTAAAGGGTTCACAGCTTTTTGTACACAAGGACTCACTAGGCTATTCAATATAGACCTGAACGTTGTTGCGACCTTGTTTTTTTGCTTCATAAAGCGCTTGGTCGGCATGCTCGATAATGTTGTCAGCATTCTTGCCATTAAAGCTGCAAACGCCACAGGAAAAACTCACTTGAAACTCCTTGTCTTCTGCACTGTGGTCTAATTGACTGAACACTTGGCGGATATTGTTCATTACCGTGGTGGCTTGTTCGGCCGTTGTGTTAGGTAATATCACCGCAAATTCTTCACCGCCATAGCGCCCAATACTATCGGTATTGCGCAGGCGCTGCTTTAAAAATAGCGATAGCGCGAGGATGACTTTGTCGCCCACAGGGTGGCCATAGTTGTCGTTTACTTTTTTAAAAAAGTCGATGTCGACCATGGCAAAGCTCAATGGCTGTTGTTTATCTTTGGCTTGGCGGCAAGCTTGCTTGAGTTTGTCCAAAATATAAGTGTGATTAAATAAGCCGGTAAGGCTGTCGCGGGCAATTAAATTATTCAAAACCCGTGCTCGACGTGCGCGGTTTTGTACGGCGATCGCTAAGTGGTTAGGATTAATGGGTTTTGTTAAAAAATCATCGCCACCTTGACTCATGGCATCCAGTTGAATATCGATGTTGTCTTCACCAGATAAAAATAAAATAGGCACACCGATGTATTGCGCCTGCTGGCGAATCACACCGGCCACTTCTGTGCCGGTGCAGCCAGGCATGTACATGTCCATGACAATAATTTCCGGTTGAAAATCATCTAATGCCGATAAAATCAGTAATGGGTCAGTAATAACATGGGTTTCCATGCCGGCCTTGGTGAGGGTTTTTTCACAAAATAAGGCCTGACTTTTAGAGTCATCCACAATCAGCACTTTATAGGGCTCTTCTGGCTTGGGTGCATAATACTTTTCAACCGAGCGAATTAATTGACCCACGGATGGTTTGACAAAAAAGCGCAAGCCCCCTGCGCGATTTGCTTCTAAGCGCTGCTTGATACTGGCGTCGTCTTCTTGAGTAATGAAGATCATGGGGGTATTGGGTTGCTTGAGCTTGGCGAAGTGGCTCATTAGCTCCAAGCCATTATGCTCTGTGACAAAATTAATATCGGTGATGTAGGCGCTCGCTTCAAACTCTTCTTGCAGGCGGTAAAAGTGTTCGTTGTCCTTGGCTACTTCGCTGTGGATGCCAAAGTGTTTCAGCTGGCGGGTTAGTTTTTCGGCATAGTCTGGTGACACTGCCAGCATAACCGGGCGCAAAGCTGGAATGTGATTGGTATCGTTCCCATCATTGCGTCGCAAAGCACTTTGCCCCAGCTTATCAATGGCGTGTTGGAGCGTTTGTTGTTGTATCGGGTTGATTTCATCGGAGGACTGACATTCGTTGAGAAGTTCAAGTATTAACAGAGCGTGGTCGTGCTGGTGATGAATATTGAAGCGCAAGCTGTGGCGTACTAGCTTTTCACACTCTTGAATTAATCGAGGTAGACATTCGCTTTTTAAACCATGCTCGCAGCTACAGCGCCATAGGTTTAATAGCACACGGATTTGATTGCTCACACGACTGGCAAAGTGTCGCTTCAATGCATTGGATGCGGATTCTTTTTCAATGTGGCTCATAAGGCCCCTGAGCTTGAGTGCATCCATTAACTTTAGCAAGGATTCCAATATCTGAAGGGTTAAGTGGTGAGAATGATAACTCGTCGGCCAAATAGTCCCAAGAATGGGAATCCTCACCTATAGTTAGAGATTATTAACCATGTTTTGAGACAAAGTTGTCATGGTGCCACAAGGAATTAACCGCCAGTTTGTGCTTGTTATGGCCTTTACCCTGGCGTGTGTGTGTGTGGTGGTTGCCCAAGGCAATCAGCGTTTATTAGGGGAAGCCATGGAAAAGCAGGCACATTTGTTATTTGGCGATGCCGGTAGACAGGCTTTGGTGCAGTGGGCGCAATTTGTGGTGAACCAGGGCGACCAATACCAAGCAGATAAAGAACGACAAACACTGGAAAAAGTGAACGCTTATTTTAATACGCGCTTGGCGTTTGTGAGTGATGCCAATCACTGGAAAAAAGAGGACTACTGGGCTACTCCGTTAGAGTCCTTGACCACTCAAGCGGGTGACTGCGAAGACTATGTGATTGCGAAGTACTTTTCATTGATTCAAGCGGGTGTTGAACAACAAAAGCTGCGCATTACCTATGTGAAAGCACTGAAACTGAACCAAGCCCATATGGTGCTCGCTTATTACCCTGATCCAAGCAGCGACCCGCTGATACTTGATAACATTAATCCACGTATTTTACCCGCATCTAAGCGACGTGATCTCGCCCCTGTGTATAGCTTCAATGGCATGGGAATGTGGATAGAGCGTCAACAAGGGCGCAGCATAAAAGTGGGCAGCGCCAGTCGCTTAAGTATGTGGATGGATGTATTGTTACGCATGGAAGAACAAGGTTTACAGCCTTGGCTTGACCTACCTGATAGCCCGTTAACACAATAACAATAAGGCCAATCATTATGAGTATTCGTCGACAGCTTGCCCTTTATATTGGATTGCTCATGGTAATCATTCTTTCGGGTAACTTGGCCGTCAACATTTACAACTTAAAAAGTCACTTTGAACAGCAGCTTCAAGCCCGTGCTGACGAAACCGCCACCACATTAGCGCTGACCCTATCGCAACGAGCTCAAGTGAAAGATGATGCTTCGTTACGCTCCATGATTGACGTGATGTTTGATCGTGGCCATTTCTCTCTTGTGCGCTTTGAATACACTCAGACAAACGGCGTGATTGAGCGTGGCGGCAGTGAAGACATTGGTGTGCCTGCTTGGTTTAAAAATGCCATGCGTCTAACACCAGGGTTTGCTCAGGCTGAGGTGCTCAGCGGCTGGAATCAACTGGGCACACTTAGTATTGCCATGCACCAAGGCCCCAGTTATCAACAATTATGGCAGCTGGTAAAAGCAGAATGCGCTTGGTTTTTATTGATGACCTTTATTGTGGTTTATGGCATGCGAGTGCTGCTGATTTGGTTACTTAAACCCTTGAAACAAATTGAAGGCTTGGCGCAAAAACTATCACAAAATCAGTTTGTGCATATTCATGATAAACCCACCTCCAAAGAAGTGCACAGCCTAGTGCAGGCTATGAACCATCTCAGTGATCGCTTGCATGCTAGCTTTTTAGCCCACGGACAAACCGTGCGTAAACTCCAGCAAGAAACCTTTAATGATGGCCTCACTCAGGTGTTGAACAACAAAGGATGGGATCAGTATCTGTACGATAGGATGAAGCATGAGCAATTTGCTCCGGGTTGGATGGCGTTGGTTCAAATTGAAAATTTAACGTTACTCAATGAAATGAACGGTAAGGCTGTTGTGGATGAGCTTCTGGTGCAGTTGGCGCTACAGCTGAAAACCGAATCATCGTTAAATCATGAGCACGTGGGCATCGCGCGCACCGGAGGGGCGGACTTCTGGCTGTTTAGCCCAGATCCACTGGATGTGAATTATACGGTTCGTATTGAAGCCATTCACGATAGCTTGATGCGTTTGTCGTTAGTGCAGCAATACGGCGCTCAGTTGTTCTTTGTGGCCATGCCCGTGCACGAGCCTCAAGACCCCGCCAGTTTAAAGCACCAGCTGGATTTACTATTACAGCGCAGTAAAAACCAACACGAAAGCTTGTTGATTGGAGAGACAGAACATCACCCTTTGACCAATTGGGTAGAGTGGCAGCAAAGGCTCAAAACCGCGTTGCGCGATGAGCGCATTCAATTGTATGCACAGCCGTTATTCGATGAAACACACACGATGATCCAGCAAGAGGTGCACTGTCGTTTACTTGAAGAGGATGAAGCGCCATTGATGGCTGGCTATTTCTGGCCCATGGTGGATAAGCTTAATTTATCTCAAGAATTTGATCGCCTTGTTATACGCCAATGGCAACGCTTGTTTGAAGCGCAAAAAGACAATCGCAGCTTCAATGGTAAGTGGGTACTTAATATTGCAGGTAAAAGCTTAAATGAACCCAGTTTTAGACAATGGTTCATGGATGCAGTAAGTGCTGAGCAAATGCAGAGCCTGATTATTGAATGCAGTGAATATACCTTGGCCCATGTGACGGTTAAAACACAAATGTGGTTGCACGAGATGGTGGATAAAGGTTTACGTTTAAGTGTGGATCATGTGGGGACATCAGGCAAAAGCTTTGGCTTTTTAGCGCGCTTTCCTATTTACCAAGGCAAGATTGAAAGACGTTATATTCGTGACATTCATCAGCATAAAGACAATGCTTTTTTTGTCAGTGGCATGATTCAGGTCTTTCAATCCCAGAGTGCGCTATGTTTTGCTGAGGGTGTCGAAAAACAAGAAGAAATAGACGCACTGCTTCAGTTAGGCGTTGATGGCGTAATGGGTTATGCCGTGGGCCGCCCGGAAGCGTTGGCTATTCCGGCGCCCAGTGATCGCCATGATCCACTAGATGACAATGAAACATAAGGCGTAACCATTTCTCAAGCGTGATATGACAAACACACGTCATTGAAAATCTTTGCTATAGTAGCCCGCACCGAACTGATTGCTTGATTAAGGGGATACCATGGGGCGCTTTTTATTATCTGCGTTACTTTTTACTGCGTTAAACGCACAAGCTGAATTAATCATGCTGGATGGCCATGTTCGTGCCATGCCACCGGGTCAGCCCAATACCGCTGCTTTTTTACAACTCAAAAATACTGGTACACAGACCATCACCTTGGTGGGGGCAAACACGCCAGCTGCGAAAAAAAGCGAATACCATACTCACACCATGAACGATAAGGGTGTCATGTCCATGAGCCAGGTCCCCAGTATTGAAGTGAAACCTGGCCAGGTGTTTAAATTTAAAAGTGGTGCTCATCACGTTATGTTGATGGGCTTGTCCAAGCCATTAACACCAGGTGAGAAAATTAAGCTCACGCTACAAGATACCCAGGGTCAGAACTATACTTATCAAGTGCCAGTGGTGTCTTTGTTGGATAAAAAACCAATGAATCATAATCACCACCATCATCATGGGCAGGAGTAATTATGTCTAAATACAATGAACGCCTTGATCGATTTTTAGAAGCCGGTTGGATGATGCGGGTGCTGGTGGGTGGTCTATCGGTTTACCTTGTTATCGCATTAATTATGGGCATGGTGTTCAGCTCTGAGCCGGAACCCTTTGTCGTTACAGAAGTGGCTTCGCAACATGCCATGGAACACGACCGCCATCTTGCGACAGGTTACACCACTACCATCACGCTGATGGAAGTGGCCAGTACCTTATTGGACAAACCGGGCGGTTATTTAAGTAATGATTTACTGCCACCAGGATTATGGCTAGATAACATTCCGAACTGGGAGTTTGGTGTGCTGGTTCAGGTACGAGACCTAAGTCGTGCCCTGCGTAAAGATTTTAGCCGTAGCCAGAGTCAATCCACGGAAGATGTGGACCTGGTGATTGCTGAGCCACAGTTTCATTTTGATAACTTGTCGTGGGCACTACCGGATACGGAAGGTGAATACCGTCGAGGTATTGATAAGCTAAATAGCTATGCGCTTCGATTAGCAGATAAACAACAAGCACAAGCCCAGTTTTTTGCCCGTGCAGATAACTTGCGTCAGTGGTTAAAAGATGTGGAAACCCGTTTGGGTTCTTTAAGCCAACGCTTAAGCGCCAGTGTTGGGCAAAAGCGAATTAATGTGGACTTAGCTGGCGATAATGCATCTAGCCAAAGTACTGAGAACGACGATGAATTTGAAGTGAAAACCCCTTGGACAGAGATTGACGATGTCTTCTATGAAGCCCGTGGCAGTGCTTGGGCTTTGATTCATATCTTTAAAGCCCTAGAAGTGGACTTTGCTGACGTGCTGTATAAAAAGAATGCGCTGGTCAGTGTGAAGCAAATCGTCCGTGAATTAGAGGCCACTCAAGATACGGTTTGGTCTCCTATTATTCTTAACGGTGGCGGTTTCGGTTTAACCGCCAACCACTCTTTGGTCATGGCATCTTATATGTCACGGGCTAACGCTGGGATTATTGATCTACGAGCGTTACTCTCTCAAGGATAACCTGCTTAAATCTGAGGTCGCTCTGGCCTCAGAGTCCTTTCTTAGACGCGTCATGTTCTGAGCGCAAAATTTCACATTTGGAAATATTCTCATCTACACTCTTTAAAGGTGAGAGTTTTTAGACAGTGGAGAGCACATGGACGTAGCCGAATACCAAGCCTTTGTGATGGGACTTGAACAGCGTTTACAGACCTTGCAAAGTGAATACATAGCCGAGCAAAACGAAGATGCGCAATTAATTGGCCCTTTATTGGCCATTACCATGTTGGTGAAAAGCGACTTATTACCCTTTGCTCGTGATCGCTATGAGGTGATTGTTAAAGGGCCTCAGTGGAAAATAGCCGCGGATCATATTTTAGATTTACGCAAAGAGGTGGAACACATGTTAGCCGGCCCAATTGCCTTTAAGCCACGCAAACAAGGTTAGAGTTAGAGCCTTTGCTGAGTTTGCGTTAAGATGCCCCCACTTTAAAAGGGTATATTAATGCGGCTCGATAAATACATTTGCGACAATACTTCACTCACACGATCCCTTGCCACTAAGGCAATCAAGTCCGGCCGCATAAAAGTGAACCACAAAAAAGCAAAAAGTGGCTCTGATAAAATTCAGCCTGACTGCGACAGCGTCTTTTTCGACGGCCAAGTAATCCAACCACAACCGCACAACCGATACTATATGATGCACAAGCCCGAAGGGGTTGTGTGCGCCAATAGCGATGGTGCTCACGCCCTAGTATTTGATTTAATGTCTCAAGAATTAAACGCCGACAAATTACACACAGTGGGTCGACTGGATAAAGATACTACAGGTTTGTTATTGATAACGGATGACGGCCAATGGTCACATCAGATTACATCACCCAAACATCATCAACAAAAAGTGTATCGAGCCTGGCTGGCTGAACCATTAATCAAACATGCAGAGCAACAGGTTGAGCAAGGTATTTTATTAAAAGATGAGCTCAAGCCAACACTGCCTGCTCAGCTTGAGCGGATCTCGGATACACAAGTGTTATTAACGATCAATGAAGGGCGCTACCATCAAGTAAAACGTATGTTTGCAGCCATGGGTAACCGAGTGGTGAAATTGCATCGTCACTCCATTGGAGGGGTTACCTTGGATGCCCAGCTTGCCCCAGGTGAATATCGAATGCTTAGTGATGATGAAGTACAGGCGTTAAGTAAGTAATAAAAAAATAGGATCACCATGTTAGACCTGCAATCAATGCTCATGCTAACTGCTCTAGCGGGCTTAGCCATGCCTATGGGGGCTTTATTAGCGAAGGTAGAGCGTATTCAATCTGAATGGTTAGAAAATGAAGTGCGCCACAGCATTATTGCGTTTGCCGCTGGCGCACTTTTATCGGCCATTGCTCTGGTATTGGTCCCAGAAGGCATAGAACATTTGTCTGCTTTTTGGGCGTGCATGATGTTTATTGCTGGCGGGTTGGGTTTCATGATGGTGGACCTTGCATTGGATAAATGGAATACCCCTGCAAGCCAATTAGCGGCCATGCTTGCTGACTTTATTCCTGAGTCATTGGCCCTTGGTGCTTTGTTTAGCTTAGGTGGAAGTAATGCCATTTTGCTTGCCATATTAATTGGTTTGCAGAATTTACCCGAGGGCTTTAATGCTTATAGAGAGCTTATGGATAAAGGGCAATTTTCAGCCAAAAAGCTGATTGGGTTGTTTATAGTGCTTGCGTTTTTGGGGCCATTATCGGGATATATTGGCTATCAATGGTTGGCTCAGCAGCCAGAAATATTATCTGGCATTATGTTGTTTGCCGCAGGCGGAATCATGTATTCAATCTTTCAGGATATAGCGCCCAATGTCACGTTGAAAAACCATCGTTTTCCACCTATGGGTGCCATTCTTGGGTTTGTATTGGGTTTATTAGGCCACATGCTAAACCACTAAACCACTGCTGTGATCTATTACAGGTAGTCTTGCGTACTATAGTCTTAAATTAGTGGGATTATGAGTTATGCAGCAGATATACCGTCTGGTTTATGCCAGTAAAGCCAACATTGACCTTGGTACCACGGGGATTAACCCAGAAGTTAGCCGCATCTTACTTAAGTCAAAAAGTAATAATGCTAAACGCATGATTGGCGGCGTCCTATACTATGCCGATGGCTATTTCTTCCAAGTACTGGAAGGCGAGAAAGAAAAAGTCTGCGATCTTTATGAGAAAATTTCGTTAGATGATCGTCACTCAACAGTGAAAATTCTCACCGAAGGTTACATGTCTAAGCCACAGTTTTCTAACTGGTCTATGCACTTTGTGGCAGCCGATAGCAGTATTCGTCAGCTTTTAGCTGACCACGCTTTTAATGAATTTAAGCCGTTTGATATTCCGCTTGTGGTTATTGAAAAAATGGTCACGGTGCTAAGTAACAATGGTGCCTATGAGCGAGAGCAAAATACTGACACATCAGCGGGTTTAGTGACAAAAATGAAATCCTTTTTCATGAAAAGCAAAACCGCTTAGGTGCGGTTTCTGCTTTTATCTCTTAGTTTAGATTAGCTAGAGTATTGAATTTATTCTGATTTTGAGTGTGTTAAATTACCTCATATTTTTACAAGAAAACCAGTATGACTGTTAACACCATTGAATTAAATCGCGCTCGCCAGTCACTCGAAGATTACGATGAAATCTGGTTATTTGGTTATGGTTCATTGATTTATAAAGTGGACTTCCCCTATCTAGAAAAATCTCCTGCCTACATCCAAGGTTGGGCCCGTCGATTTTGGCAGGGTAGTCATGACCACCGTGGGACACCAGAAAAGCCGGGAAGAGTGGCCACATTAATCAAACAATCAAATGCCCGCTGTGACGGTATGGCTTATCGGGTGACCGAAGGGGTGTTTGAACATTTGGATCACCGAGAGAAAAATGGTTACCTGCGCCATGAAGTATCCATAATGCTGGTCAAAGAGAATGGTCAGATCATAAAAAAAAGAGGGCTGATATACATAGCAGATGAGGACAATGAAGCCTACCTAGGTGAGACAAGCGAGCAACAGATTGCGTGTCAAATTGCGGCTAGCTGCGGCCCCAGCGGCGAAAACAGCGAGTATCTCATCGCTCTAGATCAGGCGCTCACTGATCTTGGCGCAGATGACCAGCATGTAAAAAACATCAGCGCATATCTAACCCAGTTATTGGCAGATAAACCCTCCTAATACCGTTAACTGCCTACTCTAACCGGCTCAGCAGCTTGGGCAATACAAGCTATACTTAACCCATTAATCTTAAAGATAACGTGCCTTTCATGTCTATTAAGGGTTTTTGTACGCTTGGTTTATTGATTACGTCTGCTCATATCCATGCCTCTGGAGATGATCTATTTGATCTAAGCCTACGCCAGTTGATGAATATGCCCATTACGGGCACGACTTTGACTACCGAAACCCTAAGCAGCAGTCCTGCAGCAATTACTGTATTTAATTCAGACTTTATTCAATCCCTGGGCGTTGAGTACTTGCATGAGCTACTTGATTACGTGCCGGGTGTGCAAACTCAGAGAACTGCAGATTCGAATTTTAGTTACGGCTTTAGTTTTCGAGGCCGGCGCAATGGTGGCCAGTCTAAAGAAGTTTTACTTTTATTAGATGGCCAGGTGCTTAATGACCCGAGAACAGGTGCCGCTAATGGCTCGGTACGTTTGATGACGCTTGATAATATTCAACGATTAGAAGTAATACGAGGCCCAGGCTCAGCGCTTTATGGAACAGGCGCTTTTTCAGGTGTGATCAATATCATCTCTAAAAAGAATGTAGACGCAGTGGCGTTTAAGCTTGGTCACCTTGATAAACAAGGAGCGTCCGTTAATACCTCTCGTCAATTTAATGCATTTGAGGTTGATACCTATATTCACTATCAACAAGATAAAGGTGATCAGTATCAGGTGGTGGATTCATTTAATGACGGTAATGTGCAAACAAAAGACCCTCGCTCGCTTCTAGAAATAAGAGCCCAGCTATCAGGTGAAAAAACGCATTTTGCTTTTTATGCCCAGCAAATGCAGGGTGATGATTTCTATTCTCTAGGGCGAATATCCAATGACTTTAATAAAAATATTTACCGCCATTACGGCACCAGCATTAAACAGGATTTTAAATTAACCGAAAATAGTCATTCTTACTTTGAATTGGATTATCGCTACGCACAAGCGAACATCGATACGCAGATAACCGCTGCAGGTGATTTGTTCGCGATTAGTAACCCTCAAAGCAATGATCCTGTATTTATCAAAGCGAACATTCGAAGTGAAGGTTATCGAGCAAAATTTCATAATGATTTTCAACTAAAAGAAAATCTGAGTTTTCAATGGGGACTCGATTGGCACCGTAACAGTGAGCTTACCTCTGAAGCTAAAAATAATTTTAATACCGGTCAATTATATGATGGGGTGACACCGGTAGAGTACTATGGCGATTTTAGTCAAAAGACTGTATCGCAGGTGGAAAGTGATAAGGATATGGTAGGGGCTTATGCTCAAAGTATTTGGCATTTATCACCTTTGCATCAATTAAGCTTTGGTCTTCGTTATGATGATAGTGATTCAGTTTCTTCACATTGGAGCCCAAGGGTTGGATGGGTTATATCCGTAGATGAGAATAATGTTATAAAACTGCTATATGGTGAAGCTTTTAGAGCGGCCTCATTAAATGAAATGGCTAACCCAGAAAGCCCTATTATTAAAGGTAACCCGGATTTAAATCACGAAGTCATTAAAACCTATGATGTAATTTATCAGCACATACAATCACAATTTAATTTTCAGGTGGGTGGGTACTATAATCAATACACCGACCCTATTAATATTCAATTAAATGAAAACAGTATTCGAGAATACACCAGTGGCAATGATTCAGATGGCTATGGTTTGGAATTTGAAGGAAACTGGAACGCGCAAAAATATACTTGGGTTAGATTGACCCTCAGCGAATTATTATCCACGCCCGATAACTTTTTTATTCAAAGTAAATCCACTGCTAGTCTTATGTTGAGCTATGTGAAAAATGCAATTGGCTGGAACCTTTCAACGGTTTATCACGGAGCAAGGGAAATACAAATCAATACCGATGATTTTGAACATATACCCTCCAGTTGGCAGACTAATTTTAAGCTTAGTTATAATGTGAATAAAAATTGGTCAAACAATTTTTTAATAAAAAATATGAGTAATAATCAGTTTGCATCAGCGACACAGGAAGAGGGTTTATCAGAGGGTGTGCCTGCAAGAGGGCGTGAATTGATTTACAGTCTGAAGTATCTATTTTAATGAACTATACGACAATCAATACCTATAGACGTGACTAATTTAAAAAGAACCAACAAAAAAGCCCGCTAATGAACTGCACCCCAAAAGTTGGACACTCAATCCAACCTTTGGGGTGTTTTTATGAGCAAGTACAGTAAAGAGGTTAAATTCTCTGCTGTTCAGCAGTACCTTGATAGCAATGAATCCATTGGCAGAA
>Ga0209634_1002540_pt1 | contig 12699 bp, 9 predicted proteins | sample LinPmetageLP40_FD_184043 | JGI IMG/M metagenome (GOLD analysis project Ga0209634, IMG submission 184043) | Marine viral communities from the Pacific Ocean - LP-40 (SPAdes) (version 2) | ecosystem: Environmental > Aquatic > Marine > Oceanic | place: Pacific Ocean | collected 2010-08-26 | reverse complement strand
CTTAACGCGATTTTGCACGACCCGGCGCTGGAGTGGCTGCAAAATCGCGTTAAGACGCTTTGCGCATAAAGCCATGGCATAATCCGGTGTCTTGGGTGTAAGCTGCGGCAACAGAAGCACAAAAAGTGTCAGGAGCCACCAGGCATGGCGCAATCAGACCGCGAGTCCAAACCGCAATTCTCACAGCCCGTGCGGCAGATCACATTAATGTTGATCGCTCTTGGGTTGTCCGGTATCGGCGCATTCTTGGCTTTGCCAAGTGTATTGCCGATTTTCGAAGCGAACCCCTATCTGAATGGCGTGATCATCTTCGTGTTCGTGATTGGCGTAATCGCCTGCTTTTATCAGGTCGTTCAACTGATAGGATCGGTACGCTGGATCGAAAACTTTGCCTCTGCGGCCCCTGATCCGGAAACGGTCGCTCCACAGCTTCTGGCACCGCTGGCGTCTTTGTTGCGAACACGAGGCGCACGCATGCAGGTGAATGCATCGTCGACGCGGTCGATCCTGGATTCAGTTTCCACCCGGATTGATGAAGCCCGTGAAATCACGCGGTACATCGTTAATATGTTGATTTTTCTGGGGCTTTTGGGGACATTCTATGGTTTGGCGACGACAGTGCCGGCTGTCGTCGAAACCATCCGCAGCCTCGCCCCCCAACAAGGCGATGGCAGTACAGATATGTTTACACGCCTTATGACGGGTCTGGAATCACAGTTGGGCGGAATGGGCGTGGCGTTTGGGTCTTCGCTTCTTGGGCTGGCCGGATCGCTTGTTGTTGGCCTGCTCGAGCTGTTTGCCGGGCACGGCCAGAACCGGTTTTATCAAGAGCTTGAAGATTGGCTAAGCTCAATCACGAGAGTTGGCTTTTCGTCGGGCGAAGAAGGCAGCGCGGACCAAAATGCGGTCGCCGGTGTACTTGATCACATGGCCGAACAGATGGACGTTCTGACCCGATTGATGGGTCAAACAACAGAAAGCCAATCGACGCTCAACACCCGGCTAGGGGCCCTTGTCAGCTCTGTTGAGGGGATGAACGCACCAAACGAACGCGACAGCTTGACGATAAAAAGCCTGGAACGGATCGCAAACGGGCAGGAACGCATGATAGCCGCGCTGGAAGATCAAGGTGGTGAAGATCCGGTTGATGCCGAAAGCCGGATGCGATTGCGGTCGATTGACGTTCAACTGCTGCGCATTCTCGAAGAAATTTCAGCAGGCCGCCAGGAAACCATGGCCGAACTGCGCAAAGACATTTCGCTGCTAGCCAAGGTGCTATCCCCCCCACGTTCCCCAGAACCCCGCCGCATGCGAACCCCGGATAGATTTGGCCCCGAGGATACCTGATAATGGCGCTATCACGACGCACAGGGTCAAGGTTCCAAGGGTCGATCTGGCCAGGCTTCGTCGATGCCATGACAGGCCTGTTGCTGGTGTTGATGTTCGTGCTTACCATTTTCATGGTTTTGCAAGCTGTCCAGACCCAACGGATAAACGGCCAGGAGAGCGAGCTGAATTCCTTGTCGGGCGAGGTGGCGGCCCTTGCGCAGGCATTGGGAATTGAACGTCAAAACAATGCGGGGCTTGAAGCACGGTTAGGTACGCTTAATTCGACGTTAGATGCTGCGCGCGACCAAGCGTCGCAGCAGGCAGCGCTGATTGCGTCGCTGACGGCAACGCGCGACGCGCAGGCAGCCGCTCTTGACGATGCGCAATCTCAGATCACCAGTTTCGAAGCGCAGGTTGCCACGCTGCTTTCGCAACGCGATGAGGTGACGAACAAGGCCGCCTTGCTGGAACAGAAAAACACCGAGCTGGTCGATGAAAAGGTCGCCCTGAACCTTGCATTGTCACAAGCCCGGCGTGAGACAGACGCGCAGGCGGAAACGGCCCGACTAGCGGCGGCGCGACGGGATGCGCTGGCGGCGATGATCGAGGAGTTGAACGCCAAAAACGCGGATACGCAAAAGCAGCTTGCCGCCGTCAAAGAGGCGTCGGAGGTCGCATTGTCAGAGGCCGAGGCAGCAAGGTTGACCGAGGCTGCGGCGGCTGAACGGCTGCGCGACAAGCTCAAGAACGCGGATGCGGAACTGACTGCGATGACGCTTGCCCTGGAAGCTCAGCGCAAAGATGCCGAGGATACATTAACCTTGCTTGCCGCCGCACGTACCGCTGAAGGCGATTTAAATGCCAAGCTTGCGGCCGCGTTGCTTGACGTCGACCAATTGCAGACCGAGGTAAGTGCCAAAGAACAAGCTTTGGCCGATCGCGAAGGACAAGCTTTGGCTGAACGCGACGAATTCGCGGCCGAGCGCGAAGAATTAGCGGCGGACAGCGAAAAGTTAAGGGCGAAGCTTGCAGAGGCTCTTGCTGCCAAGCTTGCGGCTGAGACCATTGCGGCGGACCAAACCACCGAGACCGAGAAACAGCAGGCGCTGTTAGCTGCTGCGCGCAAATCATTGGCCGCGGAGGAAGACACCAGCGCCGCTGCGCAGCGACAGACCGAATTGTTGAACCAGCAGGTGGCCGCATTGAGGGGGCAGTTGGGTGACTTGCGCGCCTTGTTGGATGATGCCGTTGCCCGTGACGCGGCGAAGGAAGTCCAGTTGCAATCACTGGGTTCCGATTTGAATACGGCGCTTGCGAGAGTTGCGACAGAAGAGCGCCGTCGCGCCGAATTGGAAGCCGCAGAACGAAAGCGACTGGAGGCCAAAGCCAAAGATCTTGAGCAATACCGGTCGGAATTTTTCGGACGCCTGCGAGAGCTTTTGGGAAAACAGGCCGGTGTCCGGATCGAAGGCGACAGGTTCGTATTTTCTTCGGAGGTGTTGTTTCCGCCTGGTTCCGCGATCCTGTCACCGGATGGACGCGGTGAGATTGCCAAGGTTGCTACGATATTGCGCAACATCGCGGCGGATATTCCGCCCGAAATTGACTGGGTGATCCGGGTGGATGGTCACACCGACAACCAACCATTGTCGGGGCTTGGCCAGTTTGCAGACAATTGGGAGTTGAGCCAAGCGCGGGCGCTGTCTGTGGTCAAGTATATGATCGACTTTCTAGGTATCCCTCCTGAACGGCTCGCCGCCAACGGATTTGGGCAATATCAACCGGTTGCTTTGGGCGATTCCGAAGCGGCGCGTGCGCAGAACCGCCGGATCGAGCTTAAGTTGACTGAAAAATAAGGTTATTCAATCACAATGTCGGTGCTGCGTTGGCTGATGACCTGCGGGCCCCTGATCATCGTCACCGTGGCGCTGTAAGCGCCTGTCGACCAGCCGGTCCTGGTCTTCTTCCCGATCGCCCTGAATGCCTGTGCCTGGGTCTTGGTAAGGGTCACGTCATCGGCGATGATCATACCCTCCGGGCCGGTAATTGACAGGTTGATTATGTCACCTGCCTGGGTGCCATAGAGGAATCCCCAGACAACCAGCGCGGGGGACGCAGCGGGCAAGGAGGATTTCGGCGTCAAACCAGCCTTTATGTCATCATAGGCCGGCACTGCTGACGAGATCCCAATCTCGATCAATCCACCGGGCTGATATGCGGGCCGTTGTGTCCACAAGTTGCTGTCACCCGGGCTGTCACACCGGGTGTTCCCATCCGGATCAAAGGGGTCGACCACCTTGCCCGCCCTACGTACCGAAAGGTGCACATGTGGAAACGCAGCCTTGCCTGATTGCCCCACAAAGCCAAGCATCTGTCCCCGCTGCACGTCCTGCCCGCGGGTCACGTTGATGGATCCTTGCTTCATGTGACAGTATTGAGTTTCCCACCCGTCACCATGGTCAACCACGACGCCATTGCCGCATTCGCGACCGGCGATTTCCGTGGCTCTGGCATCGGAATACGGCGCATCAACCATTCCGTCGCGCAGGCTTTTGACCTTGCCGGCGGCACTGGCCAAGACGCCCACATTGTCGTTTATTCTGGCGCGGTTCGGCAAGGCAAAGTCAGTGCCTTTGTGGCCATCATAACTCAGGGACGAGCAGGTAAAGTCTGATGCGTTGGGGGAAGGGTCACTGTCGACGTATTGCTGGATATAACAGTCAGACGTCAGGTCACAATCGATGGGGGGCGAAACGGTGAACCCCTCTGCCAACACGGGGTTGGCAAAGGGAAGGGCGACGGCCAGAGCCGCGCCTATCGGTTTCATTCGGCGGTCAATAAGGGCGGCTTGTTGCCCGTCAGCTTGGGGTTTTCGGCGCTCAGGATCGTGAGATCCAGTTCACCTTTCTTGACACCGACTTTGACAACGCCACCCTTGGCGAGTTTGCCGAACAGTAATTCTTCGGCCAAAGGTTTCTTGATGTGCTCCTGGATAACGCGCCCAAGCGGACGTGCCCCCATTTTGGCATCATACCCTTTTTCACCCAACCATTCGGCGGCCTTGGTCGAAAGTTCAATCGTCACATTCCTATCCATCAGTTGCGCCTCAAGCTGAAGCACGAACTTTTCGACCACCCGCATGATCACTTCTTTCGGAAGCGGCGCAAAGCTGATGACCGCATCAAGACGGTTGCGGAATTCCGGTGTGAACGTCCGTTCAATCGCCGCGGTGTCTTCGCCGGTACGACGGTCACGGCCAAAGCCAATGGCCTCTTTTGCCTGCTCGGATGCGCCCGCGTTCGAGGTCATGATCAACACGACATTGCGGAAATCAACTGTCCGGCCGTTGTGGTCCGTCAGCTTGCCGTGATCCATGACCTGCAACAGAATGTTGTACACGTCAGGGTGGGCCTTTTCCATTTCGTCCAAGAGCAGGACGCAATGGGGGTGCTGATCCACACCGTCAGTCAACATGCCGCCCTGATCGAAACCGACATAGCCGGGAGGCGCACCGATCAAGCGTGAAACCGCGTGCTTCTCCATGTATTCAGACATGTCAAAGCGCAGAAGCTCGACGCCAAGCGTATCGGCAAGCTGTTTCGCCACCTCGGTCTTGCCCACACCGGTCGGGCCCGCGAACAGATAGTTCCCGATGGGCTTCTCAGGTTCACGCAGACCCGCACGAGCCAGTTTGATCGCGGAAGAAAGCGCACTGATCGCGGCATCCTGACCAAAAACGACCCGTTTCAGCGACGCTTCGAGGTCTTTCAAGACGATCACATCGTCCTTCGACACATTCTTGGGCGGAATCCGCGCGATTTTTGCAACGACGGCTTCAACTTCCTTTGTGCCAATGGTCTTGCGTCGTTTGGACGCGGTAACCAAGTGCTGGGCTGCACCTGCTTCGTCAATCACGTCGATGGCGGAGTCGGGCAATTTGCGATCATTGATGTACCGATGCGCCAGCTCGACAGAGGTACGAATGGCGTCCGCCGTGTATTTGACCGAATGATGATCCTCGAAATACGGCTTAATTCCCCTAAGGATTTTCACCGCATCCTCCACCGAGGGCTCGTTCACGTCAATTTTCTGAAAGCGCCGCGCCAGGGCACGGTCTTTTTCAAAATGCTGGCGGAATTCTTTGTAGGTGGTGGAGCCCATGGTCCGCAACTTGCCCCCCGCCAGGGCGGGTTTCAGCAAGTTCGACGCATCCATCGCGCCGCCAGAGGTTGCGCCGGCACCGATCACAGTATGGATTTCATCAATGAACAGCACAGCATTCTCGTGTTGTTCCAGCTCGGTGACGACGGCCTTGAGCCGTTCTTCAAAGTCACCGCGATACCGGGTGCCGGCCAGCAACGCGCCCATATCGAGCGAATATATTGTGGTTTCAGCCAACACTTCCGGGGTTTCACCGGCTACAATCTTACGTGCCAGCCCTTCCGCGATGGCTGTCTTGCCCACACCGGGGTCGCCCACCAGCAAGGGGTTATTCTTGCGGCGGCGGCACAGGACCTGAATGCAGCGTTCCACTTCGGCTTCGCGCCCGATCAGCGGGTCGATATCGCCTTCGCGTGATTTGGCGTTCAGATCCACGCAATATTTCGCCAAAGCGGATTCTTTTTTGTCGCCCTCGGTGACACCGGGGGTTTCTTCCTCGTGCTCGGGCGCGCCCGAGACTGACCGCGGTTCACCAAATGCAGGATCTTTTGCAACGCCGTGCGCGATGAAATTGACCGCATCATAACGGGTCATGTCCTGTTCTTGCAGGAAATAGGCAGCATTGCTCTCGCGTTCTGCAAAGATCGCGACCAATACGTTCGCGCCGGTCACTTCGGTCCGGCCAGAGGATTGCACATGGATTGCGGCCCGCTGGATCACGCGCTGGAACGCAGCGGTTGGTACCGCTTCGGAGCCGTCCACGTCAGTAATCAGGTTGCTCAAATCTTCGTCGACGAATTCGACGAGAGTTTCGCGCAGCTCTGTCATATCGACGGAGCAGGCTTTCATGACCTGAACGGCGTCGGGTTCGTCAATCAGGGCCAGCAAAAGGTGTTCGAGCGTCGCAAATTCATGTTTGCGCGCGTTCGCAAGCGCAAGCGCTGCGTGAATTGCTTGTTCTAGTGTAGACGAGAATGAAGGCACAGGTGTGCTCCTTTTCGAACTGTGTCGACCAAGTAGCCCATTAACGCGAGCACCTCAGCCGAACATGGCCTCATAGTATTAGAGTTTGGTTGATCATGGCAAAGCTTCAAGGTTTTTCTGCAATATCGATGTCACATTTATCGTGATCGTCGATTTTTGGCCATGATTGCGGCGATCAGAACCGATCTTTTCGCGCGCGGATTTCGGCAAACACGTCAGTGTCGGTGGCGTTGACCATTCCGAGAAGCGCGCGGATGTTCGGGTCGAATGGGCGCAAGAACGGATTGGTTTCAAGTTCCAGTGAAAGCGTCGAGGGGACAGTCGGCACGTCATCGGCGCGCGCCTGATCAATCTCTCTTGCACGAGATATAAGTGCCGCATTTTCGGGATCAACCGTTAGGGCGAATTTTGCATTTGATTGCGTATATTCATGGCCCGAGCAGACAGTGGTAGCTGGCGGCAGTCGCATCAGCTTTTGCATGCTTTCCCACATTTGGGCAGGCGTTCCTTCGAACAGGCGTCCACATCCAAGCGCCATCAGGCTGTCAGCGGTAAAGACGCATTCGGCTGCGCTGACATAAAACGCAACATGACCGAGAGTGTGTCCGGAGACGTCAATGACCTGGACCTCATGCCCGCCGAACTGGAACGTGTCGCCATCCGAAAGCGCTAGGTCTAGTTCTGGCAGCCGGTGTTGATCGGCTGTCGCCCCGATGACCCGGGCGGGGTATTTGGCCAATAGCTCAGGCACACCCTGAATATGGTCAGGGTGGTGATGGGTCAGCCAGATTTCGTTCAGCGTCCAGCCGAGCGCGTGCAGTCTCGCAGCTATTGATCCGACCTCGGGCGCATCAATCAGCGCCACCGAACCGCTGTCCTGATCTCGCAACAAGAAAGCATAGTTGTCAGACAGGCACGGGATGGTCACAAGATCAAAAGGCATGGTATGGCTCCTGTCAGATGTAGAAGTGTGTGGACAGCAACGCTAGCGCGGAGACGGCGGTGCTGCAAACGGGTTTCGCCCCGAGATCTCTTTTGCGCGTCTTGTGTTTAGGCTAACATAGCCATCAGAACCCGATAAGAGGCCCCAGCCACATGCATCTCGACGTTCAAGATCTGCGCAACTTCTATTATCGTAGCGCTCTGGGTCGAGCCGCGCAATTGTCGTTACGCAGTAGGATGCTGGAACTGTGGCCCGAGACCAAGGGCCAGACGGTGGTGGGCTTCGGCTTTGCGGTGCCGCTGCTGCGGCCCTATCTCGGGGATGCACGACGGGTGATGAGTTTGATGCCCGGGCCGCAAGGGGTGATGCCATGGCCCGCCGGCATGCCCAACACGTCTGTGCTTACCGAAGAAACGCTATGGCCAATCGAAACAGGGCATGTTGACCGGCTTGTACTGATGCACGGCCTTGAGACATCGGATCGGCAGGGCGATTTGCTCGAGGAATGCTGGCGGGTTCTGGGGCCGGGCGGCAGAGCGCTTTTTATTGTGCCCAACCGTGCCGGATTCTGGGCGCGCAGCGACATTACGCCGTTTGGATTTGGGCGGCCGTATTCGCTTAGTCAACTGGAAACGCAGCTTCGCAAGCATCAGTTTTTGCCAGAGCGGCAACTGGGTGCGTTGTATCAATTGCCCTCTACCCGACGGGTGTTTCGCCGCTCGGGGCAGTTGTTCGAAAAAGTCGGGCGCCATATGCCGACGATGATGGCCGGAGGCGTGTTCATGGTAGAGGTGACAAAGCTCGTCTATCCCCCCAAGGGCAAAGTGACGCGTACACCGGCACGCCGAGCCGGAAGCGTACTTGAAGGGGCGGGTGCCGGGGTCCCGAGGCCGGTGTGACTTCGATCCGATCCGACAAGAATCGTTTTCAGTCGGTGAAATAAGAACGATCGTAATAATTACACCGGTAAAAACTGGTCAAAGCGTCGCATCATCCCAAAGCGATAAGAATAAGGCGCGGTTTCGTGCGCCAACCTCGCTATACTGTGTTGCGGGACGCGGGTCTGTCTGCTACATCCGCCCTGATTTAGACGTCTTGGGTAAATTCAAGCCGCGCCAACACCCCGGTGACGCGATGTATTCGCATATCCGGCACTGACGTACGAGAGGATGGACGTGTCCGAAACAGCATCAATGTCTACAGGCATCGCAAAGCGATATGCGACTGCCGTGTATGAGTTGGCCCAAGAGGCCAAAACCCTGCCACAAATCGAAAAAGATATTGATGCGTTGCAAGGCGCATTGGCTGACAGCGAAGACTTCCGCGACCTGATCAATTCGCCGATTTACACGCGCGAACAGCAAGCCGCATCGATCAGCGCGATTTCACGCAAGATGGGCCTGTCCCAGACCATGGCAAGCACATTGGAATTGATGGCAAACAAGCGCCGTCTATTCGTGTTGCCGCAACTAATCCAGAATCTGCGCGAAATCATCGCGGTGGAAAAGGGCGAAGTCACAGCAGATGTGATCTCGGCCAAGGCGCTGACAAAGGCGCAGTCTGACAAATTGTCCAAATCGCTGGCCGCGACCACAGGCAAGAAAGTAACGTTGAATGCGACCGTTGATGATACTCTTATCGGCGGTCTTATCGTAAAAGTGGGCTCCAAGATGATCGATACGTCGATCCGCGCGAAGCTCAATTCCCTCCAGAATGTAATGAAAGAGGTCGGATAAATGGGTATCCAAGCAGCAGAGATTTCTGCGATTCTAAAAGACCAGATCAAGAACTTTGGTCAAGAAGCAGAAGTCGCCGAAGTTGGCCGCGTTCTGTCCGTCGGTGACGGTATCGCTCGCGTTTACGGGTTGGACAATGTCCAGGCCGGTGAGATGGTCGAATTCCCCGGTGGCATCATGGGCATGGCCCTGAACCTGGAAACCGACAACGTCGGTGTTGTTATTTTCGGTTCCGACCGCGACATCAAGGAAGGTGACACAGTCAAGCGCACCAACTCGATCGTGGACGTGCCAATCGGCAACGGCCTGCTGGGTCGCGTAGTTGACGGTCTGGGCAACCCGATCGACGGCAAAGGCCCTATCGAATCCACTGAACGTGGTCTTGCCGACGTCAAGGCACCAGGCATCATCCCGCGGAAATCGGTTCACGAGCCGATGGCGACCGGCCTGAAGTCCGTCGACGCGATGATCCCCGTTGGCCGTGGCCAGCGCGAATTGATCATTGGTGACCGTCAGACCGGCAAGACTGCCGTTGCTCTGGATGCGATCCTGAACCAGCAGCAGATCAACGACGCCGCCGGCGACGACGAGAGCAAGAAAATGTACTGCGTGTACGTTGCGATCGGCCAAAAGCGTTCGACCGTTGCTCAGTTGGTGAAAAAGCTCGAGGAAACAGGCGCGATTGCCTATTCGATCGTTGTGGCCGCCACGGCATCCGAACCTGCTCCGATGCAGTACCTCGCGCCTTATTCGGCGACAGCCATGGCGGAATTCTTCCGCGATAACGGCCGTCACGCATTGATCATCTATGATGACCTTTCCAAGCAGGCCGTGTCCTATCGCCAGATGTCGCTGTTGCTGCGTCGCCCACCCGGACGTGAAGCGTACCCTGGTGACGTTTTCTATCTCCACTCCCGTCTGCTAGAGCGTTCGGCGAAGCTGGGTGATGCCGCTGGTAATGGCTCTCTCACAGCTCTGCCGATCATCGAAACTCAAGGTGGCGACGTTTCGGCGTTTATTCCAACCAACGTGATTTCGATCACCGACGGTCAGATCTTCCTTGAAACCGAACTGTTCTACCAGGGTATCCGCCCTGCGGTGAACACCGGTTTGTCGGTTTCGCGTGTTGGTTCATCCGCACAGACCAAGGCGATGTCCTCGGTTGCCGGTCCGGTCAAGCTGTCGCTGGCGCAATACCGCGAAATGGCGGCCTTTGCCCAGTTCGGTTCTGATCTTGATGCCTCCACGCAGCAGTTGCTGAACCGTGGTGCGCGCCTGACAGAGCTGATGAAGCAACCGCAGTATTCGCCCCTGACCAATGCAGAAATCGTCTGCGTGATCTATGCTGGCACAAACGGGTACCTCGACAAGATCGCGGTCAAGGATGTTGGTCGTTTCGAAGCGGGCCTGCTGGCACATCTGCGCAGCAAGAATGCCGACCTGATGGCCGACATCACCAACAACGACCGCAAGGTGAAGGGTGAGCTGGAAGACAAGATCAAAGCTGCCATCGATTCTTTCGCCGCTGACTTCGCTTAAGGGAGGGAGGGCAGATGCCAAACCTCAAGGACCTAAAAAACCGGATCGCGTCGGTCAAATCGACCCGCAAGATCACCAAGGCCATGCAGATGGTTGCCGCGGCGAAACTTCGCCGCGCGCAGGAAGCTGCCGAACAGTCCCGCCCCTACACAGAGCGTTTCAACGCTGTGATGTCGCGGCTGGCTGCATCGGTAGGTGGCTCTGATTCTGCACCCAAGCTGCTTAGCGGTACTGGGTCGGACAAGGTGCACCTGTTGGTTGTCATGACCGCTGAACGCGGCTTGTGCGGTGGCTTCAACGCCAACATCGCAAAGCTTGCCAAAGCCCATGCCCGTCGCTTGATCAGCGAGGGCAAGGAGGTCAAGATCCTGACCGTTGGCAAGAAGGGCCGCGACAGCATCCGTCGTGACTTTGCCAAGAATCTCGTCGGTCACGTTGACCTGAGTGATGTCAAACGTCTCGGCTATGTCGATGCGCAGGGCATTGCCAAGGACATTCTTGGCCGGTTCGACGCGGGTGAATACGACATCGCCACGATCTTCTATTCGAAGTTCGTGAACGTCGTCAGTCAGATCCCCACGGCACAGCAGATCATCCCCGCTTCCTTCGATGCAGAAGAAGGCGCGAACGAGGCGACGACACTGTTCGATTACGAGCCCAGCGAAGAAGCCATTCTGGCCGATCTGCTGCCGCGCGGCGTCGCAACGGCGATCTTCTCGGCTCTGCTGGAAAACGCGGCCTCGGAACAGGGCGCGCGGATGTCGGCAATGGACAACGCGACACGGAACGCCGGTGAAATGATCGAAGATCTGACCATCGAATATAACCGTTCGCGCCAAGCCGTCATCACCAACGAGCTGATCGAAATCATTTCCGGCGCGGAAGCGCTGTAGAACAAATCGGAGAAACGACATGGCAAATGCAGTCGGCAAAATTACACAAGTCATCGGCGCCGTCGTCGATGTGCAGTTCGATGATCACCTGCCGGAGATCCTGAACGCTATTGTGACTGAAAATCACGGCAAGAAGCTGATCCTCGAAGTGGCTCAGCACCTTGGCGAAAACACAGTTCGTACCATCGCGATGGACGCGACCGAAGGTCTTGTGCGCGGTCAACGCGTAGAGGACACCGGGGCCCCTATTTCGATCCCAGTCGGCAACGCCACTTTGGGTCGCATCATGAACGTCGTTGGCGAAGCCATTGACGAAAAAGGCGAAATCCAGTCGACAGATCGTCGCTCGATCCACGCTGACGCGCCTGAGTTCGCTGAGCAGTCAACTTCATCCGAAGTGCTGGAAACCGGCATCAAGGTGATCGACCTGCTGGCCCCTTACGCCAAGGGTGGTAAAATTGGCCTGTTCGGTGGTGCCGGTGTTGGTAAAACCGTTCTGATCATGGAATTGATCAACAACATCGCCAAAGTGCACTCGGGTTATTCGGTTTTCGCGGGCGTTGGTGAACGTACCCGTGAAGGGAACGACCTGTACCACGAAATGATCGAATCCAACGTTATTAACCCTGATGACCTTGAGAAATCGCAGGTTGCGCTGGTGTATGGCCAGATGAACGAACCTCCCGGAGCGCGTATGCGTGTTGCTCTGACCGGTTTGACACTGGCCGAACAGTTCCGCGACCAGTCCGGTACCGACGTTCTGTTCTTCGTCGACAACATTTTCCGCTTTACCCAAGCCGGTTCCGAAGTTTCGGCTCTGCTGGGTCGTATTCCTTCGGCCGTGGGCTACCAGCCAACTCTGGCGACCGACATGGGTGCGATGCAAGAACGTATTACATCGACCAAATCCGGTTCGATTACATCGGTTCAGGCCGTTTACGTTCCTGCGGATGACCTTACCGACCCTGCACCTGCGACATCGTTTGCGCACCTTGACGCGACAACCGTTCTGGACCGTTCGATCTCGGAAAAGGGTATCTACCCTGCTGTTGATCCGCTCGGCTCCACTTCGCGTCTGATGGACCCGTCCATCGTTGGCGAAGAGCACTACAAC
>Ga0209634_1002539_pt1 | contig 12703 bp, 10 predicted proteins | sample LinPmetageLP40_FD_184043 | JGI IMG/M metagenome (GOLD analysis project Ga0209634, IMG submission 184043) | Marine viral communities from the Pacific Ocean - LP-40 (SPAdes) (version 2) | ecosystem: Environmental > Aquatic > Marine > Oceanic | place: Pacific Ocean | collected 2010-08-26 | reverse complement strand
TCTCCCTAAAACCTAAAAATGAAGATGGCGCTTAAAAAAGCGGCAATGAAAACAAACCCAGATTAAACACAATTATACTGCCCCATACACATACAACTTGCGCCAAGCTAAAAAATACCGCGGCGCTGGCAATATCTTTTGCTGCACCGGATAGGTCGTGGCGTTCACTGCCAATACGGTCCACAACATATTCAATTGAGGTATTGAGCAATTCGGTAATGACCACAATAAATAAGCTCATCAGCATAATGGCTAGTTGGGTGATGCTTTGTGCAATACAAAATGCCACCGGCACAAGCACTAATGCCAATAGAAATTCTTGTCTGACCGCAGCTTCGGTGCGCCAAGCGCGCTTGATACCTTGAAACGAATAACCTGTGGCATTAAAAATACGTAAGATGCCTGTGGCGGTGAATTTTTTTTGTTCCATAAACTGCTCAAATACAAAGGCTAAAAACAGGGCACACACTAACCTGAGAACCCTTGTATGACAAGCCTTTCAGCTCATTTGTAAAGGTTTTAACGGGTGGTTCACACTTCACCGAAAACCAACCTCACCCCACTTGGCAACAAATTTTGATTAAAATACAGTAAACATAGATAACGGTATAAAATTGAAAGCCGACGCCCCTTGACCTTACGTGGCAAACCCGTAAAGCTAACCCCCTTATTCACACTAGAAATCGATTATGTTGTCACGTCATAACGTCATAAAAAAAATAAATACAGCATTGTTCAGCTTGTGCCTTTTAATTTGCTCACTCTTTATAAGCTGGGTTTTATGGGCTCAGGTAAACTTTGCCTACCCTGCAATACATTGGAGTATGAATATTGGTCAGCATATTGATCACTACGGCCCGCAAAACCGTTACCGTAATCAATTCGAGCTAACCGATAAAACTGAACACGTGCGTTTATTTGCACAGATTGTGGATGCCATTCATAACAATGGTCACGGCTTATCTCGTATTACCTATAAGGACCCTGAAGGTAAAACCATCGCGACACTTCTACGTAAGGCAGAGGTCATTCACCTTCAAGATGTGGCGCATCTTATCAATACATTTTATTGGGTTTCGGCGTTTACCATTTTATTAACCCTGATTTTAATCATGGTGTTTAAACATCAAAAGACCAAGCTGCCCAGTTTAAAACAACAAGCTCTAGGAATAATCAGTGTCAGTATAGTGAGCAGTATTATTATTATGATCATTGGCCCGGTAACGGTATTTTATGCCCTGCACGAATGGGTATTTCCAGATAATCATCAGTGGTTTTTTTATTATCAAGAGTCACTGATGACAGTCTTAATGAAGGCGCCTGATTTATTTGGCGCCATTAGCGTCCTCATCGCGCTATTGGCCATTCCTATTTACTTATTATTAAACCGCTTAGTACTAAAAATAACGACTCGTCATCATTAATTAACGAACCAATACGTAAAAAAATGGGCCAGGAGGCCCATTTTTTCAGTCAACATCACTAAAGAATAAATTACCGCTCTAGCATGGCCACAACGCCTTGCCCACCTGCAGCACAAATGGAGATCAATCCCTTACCAGAGCCTTTTTCATTTAATAATTTAGCCAGGTTCCCCACAATACGACCACCTGTTGCAGCAAAAGGATGGCCAGTGGCTAATGAGCTGCCATTAACATTCAGCTTAGTAAAATCAATTTCACCCAATACCTGTTCCAGCCCTAGACGCTCTTGGCAAAACTCAGGGGTGTTCCAAGCTTTAAGTGTGGCTAATACTTGTGCTGCAAACGCTTCATGGATCTCATAAAAATCAAAATCTTGCAGCGACATATTATGACGGGCTAACATTTTAGGTACCGCATAAGCCGGTGCTAACAATAGCTCTTCTTTGTAATCACTGTCTTTACCAATAAAGTCAACTGCACTGGTTTCATAATCTGTGATATAGGCCAATACCGGTAAGCCGCGCTCTTTAGCCCACTGCTCACTGGCCAATAGCACCGCTGAAGCGCCGTCTGTTAAAGCTGAACTGTTACCCGCTGATAAGGTGCCACCGTTTTTATCAAAAGCAGGACCAAGGCTTGCCAGCTTTTCTATTTGGGTATTTGGGCGTAATAAATTGTCTTTATCCAAACCATTAAAGGGTGTGACCAGGTCATCCATAAAGCCCGCTTCATAGGCGTTATGCAGGTTCTGATGACTGGCTAACGCTAACTTGTCTTGTTCCTCACGAGGAATCTGCCAACGTTTTGCCGTCAGTTCCGTGTGCCCGCCCATGCTAAGCCCTGTGCGAGGTTCACCGTTTCTTGGTAAGTTGGGGGCTAAAAAACTAGGGCGAAACGACGCCAAAATCTTCAAGCGTTCTGACGTTGTTTTTGCCTTATTCAACTTCATTAACATGGACTGAAATTTATCGCTAATAGCAATAGGGGCATCCGATGTGGTGTCCACTCCGCCGGCAATACCGCTTTCAATTTGGCCAAGTGCAATCTTACTGGCCACGCTAAACAAGGCCTGCAAGCCTGTCCCACAAGCCTGCTGCATATCCGTACAAGGAGTGGATGCCAAAAGTGAGGTATCCAATACCGATTCACGTACCAAATTAAAGTCACGGCTGTGTTTCATAACGGCACCTGCCACTACTTCACCTACAGCTTGTCCTTGTAAACCGGTTCGTTCGATTAATCCATTTAAAGCCGCCGTCAACATCGCTTGGTTGGACACACCAAAATAAGCAGTATTAGATTTAGCAAATGGAATTCTATTAGCAGCAACAATGGCTACACGGCGAGGAAAAGTCATCTTGATCTCCTATGTTTTATTTTTTGAAAGTGAAGGCCAAGTTAATAGCCAAGGCGTACGCCAATTTTCGTTTTCAATCAGGTCTTCGATATTAAATAAGCCATCCGCTTGAGGCAGTTGTGCAAAACAAAATTCCTCATCGGCGTATTTAAACTTAAGTACAAAACTATGCAGATATAACCGCTCTGCCGCATCTGCAGAGTAAAGTGAATCCCCTACAATGGGCGCACCTATGGATTTCATGGCCACTCTTAATTGATGAGTTTTACCTGTGTGGGGTTTAAGTAAAACAAGACGCAAACCCGGTTGTAAGCTACAAGAAAAGAATTGGGTAATAGCAGGATTATCTGAGGTTTTTAATAATTTAAAGCCCCCTCGTCTGCCTTGAGTCATATCGCCTTTTACCAAACCTTGCTTCTTTTTCATACTAGATGGACAAACGGCTAGGTAATATTTTTCAATTTGACGCTGCGAAAATAACTGACTAAGAACACTGCAGCTTTGCTTAGATTTTGCCACTAGTAATAAACCTGATGTCAGTTTATCTAAACGATGCACTGGCCATAACTTTATATCCAACTGCTTTTCAAGCAAGGCCACAAACCCCGATTCACCGTCTTCACTATGGAAATTCAAACCAGCTGGCTTAATGGCCACTAGCCAATCGGCGTGTTCAAACACTATTTCTAACAACATGACATCTCAATTTATCGCATAAATAGCGCAAGTGTACTCCCATAAAAAAACCGCGACTAGCGCGGTTTTTTTTATGGCTTGTGGCTGATTAGAAGTTTTCAGCCGGATGAGACTCACCATGTTTAGCTTTATGCTTGGCTATGATGCTTTCAGGCTTTAATACAAAGCGTGACAGAGCCGGTAGTAGCAGCAAGGCACCAAACATATTCCACAAGAACATGAAGGTTAACAAGATACCCATGTCCGCTTGGAATTTAATAGGCGACCAAATCCAAGTACCCACACCAATAGCCAGGGTTAAACCCGTAAAGCTTACGGCTTTACCTGTGGTTTTAAGTGTTTGGAAGAAGGCTTCATGTAAGTTTTTGCCTTCAATCAGCAAGGCTTCTAAGCGGCTGTAAATATAAATACCGTAATCCACACCAATACCCACACCCAGTGCGATTACCGGTAATGTCGCAACTTTCACACCGATGCCCATTTGTGCCATTAACGCTTGGCATAAAATTGATGTCAGTGCCAAAGGCGTAATAATACAAATAACAGCTCGAATTGAGCGGAAAGTAATAAAACACAGTACCGATACAACAATGTATACAAAGATCAGCATTAAGGTTTGCGCTTCCGCAATCACTTGGTTCGTTGCCGCTTCAACACCTGCGTTACCTGATGCTAACTTAAACTGAACCGCAGCATTATCTTCATAACCTTTAGCAAATTCAGCCGCTGTATTAACCGCTCGCTCTAGGGTTTCAGCCTTGTGATCATTTAAGAAAATAATCACAGGTACCATTGAACAGTCTTGGTTTAATAAACCGCTTGGTGCACGCTGAATACTAGAGTTAAGAATGTTTTGGTTACGTGATAACGCAGACCACTTCAAGTTACCTTCATTCATGCCTTTAGATACAAGCTTAGAAACCGATACAAGGGATACAGATGACTGCACACCTTCTACGTTTTCCATGGTCCACATAAGACGATCAATGGCATCCAGCGCTTCATAGCTTGCACATTGTTCACTTGGAGTTTCAGCCATAATAACCAGTACATCAGAACTGGTTGAATAGTTGTCGACAACAAACGCATTATCTTTGTTATAACGACTATCTTGACGCAGCTCTGGAGCCCCTTTATCAAGGTCACCGATCTTCAAATCTTGGCTACCAATCACACCACCAATGGCCAGTACAATCGCAACCACAATAGCCGAACCCGCTACTTTTTTATGGGTAAAGTTCGCAATAAATTTCCAAAGCTTAGGTTCTGCTTTTTCAACTTTAATTGCGTGATTCACACCTGAGCGACTAATACCCACATATGACATTAATAACGGCAGTAATAACAGATTGGTAATGATAATAACCGCCACACCAACAGAGGCAGCAATGGCTAATTCTTTGATAACGGTAATATCAATAAACAAAAGCGTTAAGAAACCAATTGCATCTGATAACAATGCCAACATACCCGGTACATATAAACCGCGGAATGCTAGGCGAGCTGCCATTTCACGAGACGCCCCTTTACCGGCCTCGATGGCAATCCCATTAATGATTTGCACACCATGACTAATACCAATGGCAAATACTAAGAACGGCACCAGCATGGAATAAGGGTCAATACCAAAACCAATTAAGTTAAGTAAACCCAACTGCCAAACCACGGCAACGATGGAACAAATCACAGGAATTAAAGTGCCTTTTATGCAGCGTGAGTACATGTAAAGCAAAATAGAGGTGATGAAAATTGCACCTAGAAAGAACAGACCAACGTTAAATGCGCCTTCCATTAGGTCGGCCATTTTCTTAGGGAAGCCGATAATATGAATGGATGTATCTTCGCTGGAAAATTTATCGCGAATTTTTTCTTCAAGTGTAGCGGCTAACTCTTTCGGGTTAAGTGGCGCACCTGTTTCAGGGTCCATCTCATAAAGCGGCACATCAATCATGGTTGAGGTAAAATCATTCGATACTAAACGGCCAACTTGGCCTGAGCGGAGAATGTTTTCACGCAACTGTTCAATACTTTCATCACTGCCATCATACGTCGCAGGAATAACAGGGCCACCTTGAAAGCCTTGTTCGGTTACTTCTGTCCAGCGTACATTAGGTGTCCACATGGATTTGAGTTTTGAGCGGTCAGCACCTTTAATATAAAAAACTTCATCATTAATCTGACGCAGTGTTTCCATATACTGTGCATTAAAGATGTCACCATTTTTATTGGCAACAACAATTTTAATGTTGTTCAAACCACTGCTTAAGTCATTGGCATGACGCATGTGGTTTTTAATATATTGGTGTTCTGTAGGAATATATTTCTCAGAGCGAGAATCCAAACCCACTTTTGATGCGCTGTAAGCTAAGAAGCCTGTTAGCGCAATCAATAAGATTAAAAACAGCCCACGACGTGCAAATAGCAGTTTTTCAAGAAACGGCTCCGCACTAGGCGTAATAATATAATGTTCTGGTTTTGTTTTCGGCATATCGTTTTGACTCATGATAACTTAACCCTCGATGCTCGTAATCTCTACCGATAGGCGCTCACCGGTTTTATCTAAAATTTCCACACCGTTTTCGCCTACCATTACGAAATCACCTGAAGTGGTTTCCACTACAGCCGATGCACTACTACGACCTTTTCGAGTTTGGCTTTCCCATTTTTGTCCAGAATCAATACCCTTTAAGAACGCACCACCATTACCAACAATGTAAGCGATACGACCTAGGTGATCGGTTGCACCCATCAAAGTTTGATGAGTATTGGTATCTTCTAAACGCCAGCTTAGGCCAAAATTATCAGAGCGAGCTAGATTGCCACGTAAACCGTAAGCCAACTGCACATTATTCGATAGATTCATAACACCAAAGAAGGAACCATCATAAGGGCTCAACATTTGTGTCCAAGTTTCACCCGCATCTTGAGAGCGCAGCATTAAGCCCGCTTCACCAACAATCATTAAACGTTGGTCATCAATTTTAGTAATACTGTTTAAGTGAAAACGATCTGGGTTTTCAACGTTAGTAGACCATGACATCCAAGATTGACCGCCATCTACCGTTTTAAAAATCATACCGTAAGCGCCAATAACAAAACCTTCATTGACATCTTTAAACCACAAATCCAATAGTGGCTTGGTTGACTTGTCTTCAAAATCAATCTGAGCATCTTCTAATGCGTAAGTTGCATACTCAAGATTTTCTTCAGCAACTGAAATTCTTGCTTCGCTGCCCATAACCATGGATTTGCTTAATTCACTTTCATAAAATTCTTTAGTCTGCTTTGCTGTTTTAAGCACCATCTCGTTAGCCTTAAAACCGTCAAACTGCTTACTCCAGGTCAAGCCTCCATCTTGTGTATTTAATACCACCGCATCATGGCCCACTGCCCAACCGGTGTTTTCATTTACAAAATACACAGCCGTTAATGTTGTAATAACGGGGACACGGGCTTGACGCCATGTACGACCTTCGTCATCACTAAAAATGATATGGCCACGATCACCCACCGCCACTAAACGTTCACCCACTAAGGTTACATCTAGTAATAAAGATTCATGGGCTTTTGTCGTACTCATTGACGGGGTTTCTAACGGATCTTGCCATTGAGCTTGCGCCGTTGTTGCCGCTATCCCTAAAGCCGCTACCAAGATACTGGTCGAAAATAATCGCCCAGCAGATCTCAGCACGGCGCCCACTGAAAACAGTGCTCGCATCAGTAAATCTCCAATCTGAAATATAAATAAATGATTCAAGTATTTGTGCAGCCTTAAATTAGGCTGCACTTAAAAAACATTAACGACCGCGGCGACGAAGCTCTTGCGGTGTAAAATAACGACTTCCTGGAGATACCTGACTAAAGTCAATGGTGGTTCTCTCTTCATTATCCATGCCTTGAACATGGTAACGACGGGCTTGAACATCATGGAATACATCCATGGCGGTCCAAGTACCAGGCAGTTCATAAAAGTTTTTAAGGTAGGCCATACTTACACGCCATAACTCACCGCGCTCATCGTATTGATCAATGACCGCTGCACTCCATGTATCTTCATCGATATAAAAGCGACGCTTATGGTAAATGTGGCGCTGACCCGGTTTCAGCTGAGCTTCTACCACCCATACGCGGTGTTTTTCATAACGCGTGTACTCAGGGTTTAAGTGACCAGGCTGTAATAAAGATTCATATTTAACTTCAGGAGAACCAACACGGTAATTATTGTAGGGAATGAAGATTTCTTCTTTGCCAACCAGCTTCCAGTCGTAACGATCAGGTGCACCGTTATACATATCGGTTTCATCAATGGTACGAAGACCGTCGGCTGCCGCTACTGGTGTGTCATACGCCAAGTTTGGCGCTTTACGAACACGACGCTGACCTGCGTTATAACCCCAAGCACGACGAGGCTCACTCACTTGGTTCATGGTTTCATGAGCAAGCACTGCACCACCTGCCAAACGAGCTGGCGCTTTGGTGAATGAGAGATAATAGATAAGTACGTTATCCAACTCTTCTTGTGTAATGCCTCGTTTGTAGAAGTTGTAGTCTACTTCCGCTTGGGTTGTGATCAGGCTGTAAGTACCATCAGGTTGAACGGCCACTTCTGATGCGCGACGCACGGCATACTCACCACGCCAGCGAGTATTGTGGTTCCAGATAACCTCTATACCGCTTGATGGAATTGGAAACGGGGTACCACCTATGGCGTTTTTAATACCATTACCACCTTCAACCAGTTTTGCACGGGTGGCGTTTTTGTAGGTATTGTCATAGACCCATTGAGGTGCAGCGGCAGTACGACGAGATTCATAGATAGGCATTTTGAATGAGTTTGGATAGGTTTTAAGAAGCGACTTTTGACCTTCAGTTAAATGCTTTTCATATTGAGCCATATTTTTTGAAGTAATTTCAAAAAGTGGCTGATCACTAGGAAAAGGATCAACGTGATGCTGGCCAGGCTGCTTATAACCTGAAGGAGGAAATTGAATACCACCGCGCCACTCTGGAATAGAGCCGTCTTTATTACCGGCTCGCTCACCACCTAGAGGGGTAAGTGTCGTGCGTAATTTTTCGGCTTCTTTTTGACTAACCTGTGCTTGAGACGCAGCAGATAAGCCGCATGCCAACAGAAAAGTGGATACAAATAGACCTGATTTCTTCATTTTTTATTATTCCCCCAGCCAAAACAATACGCCATGGCTGTTGCTGGATAACCAGTACAGGAGTACCAGTTAGAGTCTTTTATTTTTGTTATTGGCCAAGCATATAAAATAAACCAGCGACGTACAACCAAATACGCCACTGGTTTTATAAAATCATAACGACTACTAGCTTACTAGAGTTTTTGTTACAACTTCATAGACATCTTTCGACAAATTGCTGCGTTGAGCAATTTTTTCAAGTGCCTGCTTCATTTGAGTGCCATTTGGCTGCCCAATGCGCTTCCATTTTGTCAAAGGCCCCAGTAAACGAGAGGCTATTTGTGGGTTAAGTGCATCCAACTCAATAATCCGGTCAGCTAACCAGTTATAACCCGCCCCATCGTCACCATGAAAGTGTCTTAAATTTTGGGCTGCAAATACACCAACCACAGAGCGTACTTTATTAGGGTTCTTGATATCGAACGCTTCATGACTCAAAAGTTCATTCACACTTGCCACCCCTTGAGCATGGTCACTGGATGCCTGAAGTGATAGCCACATATTGACTACTAACACATCATGCTGCCATTGCTGATAAAACTGCTGAAGAGCCGTTTGTGCCATATCTTGGTGGTGGCTATTAACCAAAGCACCCAGAGCCGCAAATTGATCCGTCATGTTGTTCGCTTGCTCAAACTGCTGCTGCGCAGTAACTGAGTAATCGTATTGGTGGGTCTGGGTCATAAACTGCAGACATAGGTTTTTTAACGTACGCTTTGCAATCGCCTGAGGACTCGGTTCATATTCACAGGCATCAACACACTTTTGATACACCTGATTAAAGTCAGCATGTAATCGATCCGCCAAGGTTTGTTTCACAAAACTGCGCGCAGTATACAAAGCATGAACCTGAGCTTGGTCTTGCTGTTCGATCAGGTAGGCCAAACTTGGTAAGCTCAGCATTTGGGCCTGCATGGCAAGGTCATCATTTAGATTTGAAAGTAGAGATTTAAAGACATCAAACAACCCTTCATCAAGTACGAGGTCTCGACCAGCCAAAACATCCTGTGAAAGATTTAGAATAATCTTTGTCGCCAGTGTTTGTCCTGCATCCCAGCGGTTGAAACCATCGCTATCGTGAGCCATTAAAAACTGTAATTGCTCAACACTGTAATCAAAGTGCAGTTTCACCGGGGCGCTGAATCCACGTAGCAATGATGGCACTGGTTTCGATGAAATATTTGAAAATGTAAACGTCTGTTCAGGCTGGGTAACGTTAATCACATTCGTTTGAGCATTAAATTCGCCATCATCACAAGTCAGTGCATAGTCATTGCCGGAGTCATCTAATAAACCGAGCGAAAATGGAATGTGATACGGTTTTTTCTCTTGCGTTTCAGGTGTATCACGACATGTTTGCTTGATGGTTAGTGAGTACGTATTCGTACTGCTATCAAAGTCATCACTAACCCATAATTCAGGTGTGCCGGCTTGGTGATACCAATTTCTAAATTGGTTTAAATCTTTACCACTAGCATCTTCCATGGCTTTAACAAAATGCTCTGTTGTCACCGCTTGACCGTCGTGGCGCTCAAAATACAAGTCGGATCCCTTTCTAAAATCCTGGGCACCAAGAATATTATGAATCATGCGCACCACTTCAGCGCCCTTTTCATAAATAGTCAGAGTGTAGAAATTCGAAATTTCAATAAATGAAGCCGGTAAAATAGGATGGGACATGGGACCAGCATCCTCAGCAAACTGTGCAGTACGCAACAGCGAAACATCTTCAATACGTTTAACCGTGCGCGAGCCCACATCTGCTGAAAACTCAGAGTCACGAAAAACAGTGAAACCCTCTTTTAAGCTTAACTGAAACCAATCACGACAAGTTACACGATTACCTGACCAGTTGTGAAAATACTCATGAGCAACGATGGCTTCAATACGCTGAAAAGTGCTATCAGTTGCAGTTTTTGGATTGGCCAACACACAAGATGAATTAAAAATATTTAAGCTTTTATTTTCCATGGCGCCCATATTGAACGCATCCACAGCCACAATATTAAAAATATTTAAATCATATTCACGGCCATATACTTCTTCATCCCATTTCATTGAACGCTTTAATGCGCCCATGGCAAAATCACACTTATCAATATTTTGCGGTTCGACAAAAATGCGCAGCGTAACATCCACACCAGACATGGTCGTAAACGTATCTTCGATATGCTTTAAATCACCCGCAACCAGTGCAAACAAGTAACAAGGTTTTTTATGGGGGTCTTGCCAGGTGGTACTATGACGGCCATTTTGCAGTATTTCTGTGGCAATCAAATTACCATTTGATAACAATACAGGATACGCTTTTTGATCCGCTGTAATGCGAACTTCATAGACACTCATGACATCAGGACGGTCTAAAAAGTAGGTAATGCGGCGAAAGCCCTCGGCTTCACACTGAGTACAAAACATGCCTGAGGATTTGTACAAACCTTCAAGTGCGGTGTTTTCTTGCGGTTTAATTTTCGTTTGAATGGCAAGGGCAAACTCGTCTGGAATATTGGCGCCATGTACAGTCAAACTTTCTGGGGTTTGCTCGTAATGTTCTTCAGACAAATTTTCGCCGTTAACCGACACGCTAATCAGCTCAAGTTCCTGACCATTAAGAAATAAGTCCGCATGTTTATTAACGCCACTGCGGCGCATCTTAAGGGTTGAAGACACCAAGGTGTAATCATCGTACAAGTCAAAATTTAAGTGCGTGCTCTCAATTTCAAACGCGGGAGCTTGATAATCTTTTAAATAAATGGCTTTAGGTTCTGCGTTTTTCATGATTAATCCTTAATCCGCCATTAGCATTCAATTGATACTAAGTAAGACGTATATTTACGTAAATTGATAACACCCGTATCTAGAATTAAGTACTGCCCTTTAATGCCCATTAATGTGCCTTGAGCGACTGGGTCTTTATCTAGATTAAAACTGCTGACTTTTGTTGGGTATTGAGTCACTGGAAATTTAAAAGATTGCTGTTCACCGTCATAAATTAGCTGCACAGCCTGTAAACCATAATGACCTTGTAACTCTTCAATTTCTTCATGGCATATTTCAAATAGTTCATCGCGCTTAGCGGCTAAATCAAGATCTAATGCATCTTGCTTTAATAATGTGCGCCAATTCGTTTTGTCCGCTACGTGCTGCTTAAAAATCACTTCTAATAAGCCGCTTAGTTGCCGAGTTGCAACACGGGCAATGGGCATCGCTTGCATGGCACCTTGATCCAACCAACGCGTCGGAATTTGACTGTGGCGAGTAATGCCTACCTTGATACCTGATGAATTAGCAAGATAAACAATATGATCTTGCATGCAAAACTCTTCACCCCACTTGGGCTCGCGACAGGTGCCTTTATCGTAATGGCATTTCTCCGGGCTCATAATGCATGTATCGCATTGCGCTAGGCGGCTGAAACACGGATAACAGTACCCCTGAGCAAAACTTTTTTTACTGGCACGGCCACACGACTGACAGTGAATATCACCCAAGTACTCTATACGTATCGGCTGACCTAGCTTTTCATTGAGTGGAATCTGTTGATCGTCTAAGCGTATGTGGTACTGGGCATCTTCAGTCTCAGCCGAAATACCCATTTTTTTTAGGTGACCTTGGTACTTCATAAAATACTCTATCTCAACATTCTTATTATTCGATGATCTTAATTGGTTGCTCACCATCATCTTCGGCTTTCTTTTTTCGTTTGTTGCTCATATCCACATAACCCACACGATCAGTTTCGGCAATATTGTGGAGGTGTTCATAACGAATAAGGGCTTCTAAACTGTATTCTTTTTGCTCAGGTGTAACTGGACGCCCATCTCCCCAGCGACCTAACTCTAATGCTTCTTTCATGTTGTTATAAATCGCAGGCGTCATTGATGCGATTAATTCTTCAATATTCATAAGCGCTCTTTTTAACAAATAAATAAAATGGAAAAAATAAAACAGCGCCACACAGTAAACCACTAATGTGGGCGGTGTTAGCCATATTGCCTAAACCTACGGCTGCAAAAAAAGGAGTG
>Ga0209634_1002538_pt1 | contig 12705 bp, 12 predicted proteins | sample LinPmetageLP40_FD_184043 | JGI IMG/M metagenome (GOLD analysis project Ga0209634, IMG submission 184043) | Marine viral communities from the Pacific Ocean - LP-40 (SPAdes) (version 2) | ecosystem: Environmental > Aquatic > Marine > Oceanic | place: Pacific Ocean | collected 2010-08-26 | reverse complement strand
TCAATATGACGAAGATATACCACAAAATGCTCAACATATTTTAGAATGGATTGATATAAGAAGCGAAGGAGGATTTATTATAGCACCACCAACAAAATATAAAAATTTTAATGGAACAGAAGAATTTGAATATAAAATTAAATATGCTAAAAAAATAAATAAAATTCCTACTGATTTTAAAGAACTATTATTAAAAAATATTAAAGATAAACCAAAAGATAAACCAAAAGATAAAAGCAAAAATACAAAAGAGAAAAAAGAGAATAATAAAAAACATGGAGATATTAAAAGAAAAGATGAAATGGTTAAATCTATTAGTGATATGATTGATAATGAAAAGATAGAAGAAAAACGATTTTATATGACTTTATACAATACATTAACTGACGATGTTATTGATTATTACGACGAATGGTATAAAATGCTAATGAGTGCTATAAATCTAAATATTGATATACAATTCATTAAATTAATTAGTTGGAAATATAATTATTTTAACGATGAGAAAGCAATAGAATTTATCGAAAATGTATTTAATAAAGAATATACCGATGAAGAGAGAAAATGCGATGAAAATATATTAAAATATTGGTGTAATAAATACAATCAAAAAGAATATTTTAATGTTTGTTTAAAATATCAAAAGTTTTTAGATTTAGATTTCGATGTTATTAATGATAGAAGTTTAACTCATATATACATTCAAATATTCGGTGAAAATGTTAAAATAACTTCTAAAACAGAGGGAACAGAAGATAAAGTTTATATTTATAATGAAAGAAAAATAAGAAATAAAGAAAGATTAACAGAATTTAGAAGTGAATGGTTCGAAGATAAAGATGAAAATAACAAATACCCATTATTAAAAAATAGTATAAGCAAAAATCTCGGTGATTTCTTTAATGCTAAAAGAAAAGCAGAAATGAATGAACTTAATGAATTATATAAAAGACAAGAAAAACTTAATAATAAAAATGAAGATGATAAGACAGATGGAGAAAAACACGAAGAACTCGATATAGATTTTAAGATAAAAAGATTAAAAAAAATAATGATTACGACTAAATGTTGTGAGCGTGATGTTGGTAATCAATCAACTAAATCTCAATTAACAAAAGAAATATACGAACACTTTTATAATGATAAGATAATGTATAACAACTATTATAATTTCGATGTTAATGATGATGAAGATTTTAACTTACATTATCAAGATGGATATTTCGATTTAAAAGAAAAGAAATTTAAACAAAGAGAGAAAGAAAATTTAATCTCAAAAACTATAAATTTTAATGGTAATTATAATAAAGATGATTTATTAGATGAGATATTTAAATGGACTGAAATAATGAGTAAGACAATACCAAATAAAGATGATAGATTAACATTTCGAAGATGGATTTTATATAATTTAACTGGAAAAACACATTATCAACAGCAATTCTTTTTTAGTGGTGATGGAGCAAATGGAAAGACCAATTTATTCGAGATGTTAAAAATAGCATTTCCCATATATGTCGAAAATTTAGATAAAGAAGTTTTCGCAAAAGGAAATAATACAAGACACAAAAGCATATTTAAATTATCAACAAACCCTATAAGATGTTGTTTTTTAGAAGAAATAGAAGGACAACAAATAGATAAAGCATTCTTTAAAGAAATAACTGGTAGTTCTAATGGAACTATTAAATGTAAGCAATTATATAAACAAAATGAAGCAGAAATAAGAGTTAAATGTAAGTTTAATTTTAACTTTAATGAATTACCCGAAATAGATAATGATGAAGCAACATTAAGAAGACTAAATGAAATGCCTTTTACTTCTAAATTTTGTGATGATGAAGATAAATTAAATGAAGAAAAGCAAAAAAGAGTTAATCTTAATAATGAAGATAAAGACTGCGTCTATAAAGTGGAAAATGTATATCTTAAAGATTATAATTTAATCAAAAAAATAAGCACCGAAAAAATGAAAGTAGCATTACTTTATTATATCTTATATGGTGAAGATACTGAAATATCTGTCGATGATAAAATAGACTTTACAAAATATAAAGCAACATATAAAAATAATACTGATGATGTCGATGAGTTTAAATTACTTTTCGAAGAGAAATATGAATTTACTAATAATAGCGATGATAGAATACACAAGAAAAATTTAGTAGATTATTTCAAATGCTTTAAGAAAAATAGAGTTTATAATACTGATTTAATTATCTTAAAAATGATGAAGCAGAAATATAATAAAAAATTCGAATATGTTAAAAATTTAACATTAAGAAAAAAAGATATAGAATATGACTATTATAAGGGTTTTGGAATTTATAAGTTTATTAAAGTTAAAGATGACTTCGAGGAAAATTTTGGTAGAAATAGATGTAATATTATAGATGAAGATGATTTATAATAACTATATAATAACTAAATAATAACTAATATAATAACAACACAAATATAAAAAATGATCATATTTTTAAAACATGGAGAACTTTTATAAAGTTATTGACTTTTTAAAAGCAAAAATATCTTTTAATTCGTACGAATTAAAATAAAAACACAATAAAAAAAAATCGAGAATCTCAATTAAAAATATATCATTTTTTAAAAACATGGAGAACTTTAAAATATCATATTTCTCTTTATCTCAATATTAATTTTTATAACTAAAATAATTTTTTATTATTTTTGGGTCGTTTTGGTCGATTTTAGACTATTCAGTCGAATTTATTTATACTTTTATATAGCTATTGACTTTTTAAAAGTAAAAGTGCTTTTAAAATATATATAATATTACTTTTCGACTTTTCGACTATTTCGACTAAGATTTAGATGATTTTGTAGATTTAGATGATTTTGTAGATTTTGATGATTTTGTTGATTTTGTTGATTTTCTTTTATTTGTAGAATTTTTAATATCTCGATTAATTTGTTTTTGTAAAAAATAATTTAATATTTTTAATTATAAAATAATACATTAATATAATGGCGGGGTTCTCTACTAAATCATTTATAAAATATGATGACTATATGACGCCCAAATATGCGTGGGAAAATATAAAAGATTATATACCAAATAATAAGATAATATGGGAATGTTTTTTCGGTGATGGAAAAAGCGGTAATGATTTAAAAGATATGGGTTTTAGTGTAATCCACGAAGAAATAGATTTTTTTAAAAATAACAAAGGAGATATTTTAATATCTAATCCACCATTCAGTAAAAAGAAAGAAGTTTTTAAAAGATTAAAAGAGTTAGATAAACCTTTTATAATGATATGTCCGTTAAATGTAATTAATAGTAATTATATAAGAGATTTATTTAATGATAGTAATGATAGATTACAAATTATTATTCCACGAAAACGAATTCAGTTTATTAAAAAAGTTAATGGTGAAATACCAAAAGATAATATAAATAAATGTAATTTCGACTGCTTTTATTATTGTTATAAGTTAAATTTAGATAGAGATATAATATGGTTAAAATAAGAATTATTTAACATTAAAAAATTTATTTAAAAATAATATCTAATTATAATATAAAATGAGTAAATATATAACACTATATTTTTTTAAAACAAGTATAAGTGAAAAATTGATAGATTATAATTTAGAAGATAGAAAACAATTTAATAAAAATATTTATTCTTTAATAATACCATTAAACAGATTAATAAAACTATATGATATTTTAGGAAAAGATATAGAAGGATTAGAGAGATTTATAGATAATAAAAATAATGATGATGAAGAGGGTTTTTTTATTTCTTTCTTTAAAGATTTTTTCGAATATATTATATTTATAAATACTGAAAGTAAAGAATATGAAGAACTTAAAAAATTTAATAAATTTTTAGTTGATTATTTAAAATATAATAAAACTACTATAACTTATCATCTTTATAAGATATATGACTTTAAAACAGATGAAAAACTTAAAAAAATTGATTGGAAAGAAAGATTTAAATATTTAATTGATTTAATGAATAAAAATAAAGTAGAATTTATAAATGAATATGATAGTATTTATCAAAATATTATAACCCATATTCGATTTTATAACAATAATATTATATAAATAATAATATATAAATACATTTTTAAAGTTAAAAAACTTATTTAAAAATATTATATTAAATAAGATAAATATAAAACATGGAAGATGTTTTTAAATTTTATAGAGTTAATGAAGATATTAAAGGACTTATATATAAACAGATACACAAAGGAAACCAAGATAAAGTTAATGAAGTTATTAATGATATTATTGGTTTTAATACTGATTATATAAGAAAATGGAGAAATACAAATCAATTATATCTTTTAATAAATAAACATTTTGTAATTAGACAAATACCGAATAAATATAATAATCACAAATTTAAAAGAAATCAAGAAATAAAAAAAGTATTTGGTGATTATTGGAATGGTATTTATATTTTATCTTTTTTAGATAATAGAGATATACCATATATGATAAGAAAATCTAAAATTTATTTAGATACTTTTAATTTAGAAGTTCTACAAAACTATATCGAAAAAAATATAATGTATTCGTTGTTAATTGGTAAGGTTTATAAAAAAAAATATAATGATGATGATGTCCATATAAATATAGATAATGATATATTAAAATACGATGGAACAAGAACAAATAATTATCAATATAAACAAAATAATTATATAGAAGATATAAATGATGTTAATAAAACTAAAAATTATATTGATTTATTATTTAATAGTAATGTTATAAATAATGATTTTATAAGTTATCGACTTCGATATAATAATAATGAATTAAAAAATATATCTTCTATTAAAGATATTTTTAAAAAAAAGATATTAGAAGTTCATTTATTAGAATGTGATTTTAACACGAGAACCGAATTTTATAGAAGAGAACCGCTTAATGAAATAGTTGATTTACAATACAAATATAAATATACACTTCAAGAGTTAATGTATGATAATAACCAAAAAGCGTGGAAACGATTAACAAAAAAACAATTGATAAATCGATTGATTAAGATTTAAAAACATGGAGATATTTAAAATTGTGATGGTCGAGAAGTCGATTTAGTCGAGAAGTCGATTTTTAATTAAATTATTTTTATTTTATATTCATTAGTATTATATGGATATTATAAATAATCTCGAATTAAATTTCGAAAAACTGGTTTTATTAATTGATAAATCTAAAAGTTCTAATATGTTTAATAAACGAAAATTAGAATATGAAGTTCTATTATTAGAATTACAAAATGATATTAATAAAATAAAAAATTCTACTTCTCGACCAATTCGACCAGTAAATTAAATCTTTTTTTTTAAATCTTTATTTTTATTTTTTTAATGTTAAAAAGAGTTTTATAATGTTAAAAACTTATTTATAGATATTTTATAATATATATTATAATACAATAAAAAATGAATAACTTATCATTATCACCCGCTTTATTGGAACTTCTAACGAAGTTGGAACAAGAAGAACTATATGAAGATTTTAAAAATAAATTCAAAGATACAGAAAAAAAATATAAATTAAAATGGAAATCAAAACAAGAAAGAAAAGAAAAAATGACTGAAATGTGGAATGGACTTAATGAAGAAATAGCAAAGTATAATATGTTAAAAAGTTATTCTGTTAAAGTAAAAAATGGTTATATGTTAGTTAATAAATAATTATACATTTTTTAACATTAAAAATTGATTTAAAAAATATATATGTATATAATAAAAAAGATGGACTTTAAAAATATAGAATTTAAATTTAATATAAATGAAAAAGAAATTAAAAATTTAACTGAAAAATTTATAAGTGATTATAAAGAATTATTAGATATTACATTAACAGAAAAAGAAGATAAGAAGATATATAAAATTGTCGATGATGTTATTTATAATGAATTGATTTTAGAAACATTAAAAAAATTAAGAGATAATGATGAAAATTTAAAAGAGAATTATATTTTTAATAAAGTTAATAAGAGATATTTAAAAGATGAAAGTGTATTTATAGAACAATTTATATATGATGTTCGGTTTAATAGTGAAATACACATTTATAAAGATATGGTAATTAATGAAAGAGAACACAAAGTATTTAACTTTAATTATTTATTCGATTATTCCAAAGAGAAATATAACAAATATAAAGATGAATTAGATTTATTGATATATGAATATTTTATTAGATTACTACACAAATATAAAAAAAAAGATAATGATTTTATAGAAATACCATTAAAACAAACCGATATATATGGCGATGTATATGAAACAAAATTAAGAATTAATTTTATTAAAAATGAAAAAGAATTTATAAATGTTAAAAAAATATGGGTAGATAGTTATAATTTTAAACAAAAGAATTTATAATTTAATAAAATATCTTAAAAAACTAAAATGATTGGAAAAATGATATTAATTTTATTATATAGATTTTTAGATAATTATTTTTATTAACATATTTATATAGAAATTATTTTCTTATATATTATATAAAAAGAATGAGTGGGTTAAAAAATACAACAACAAAATATAACACTTTTAAAAAATATAATAAATCAAATGAACTTAATAAAATGAGAAATATATATGATTTATATGGTCAAGATAAACAAAGTTATTATAATGAAGTATATAATGATATAATAGATAAAGAAACTAAAACCAAAAATAGAATGATACGAGATAGTTTAAAAAATATGAGAAAAAATTATTTTATTCATTATCTAAAATATGATAAAAAAACTAATGATAATAATGAATTATATATAAAACCAGTTGATAATATTATATTAATTAGATAATAATGTATTTAACAAATCGAGAATCTCAATTAAAAAAATCGATCATTTTTTACAATTTTTAATGTTAAAAAAACATTTAAAAATTTATAGATAATATAAAGTATAAATAAGATAAAATAATTTCTTATAATTTATTAAATTAAAATGGGAGATTTTAGAAAACATGAAGAGGACGCAGAATTAATTAAATTTACAATATCTCAAATAAACAAATACAAATTTAATAATAATTTTATAGATGTTATAGAGCAATCAAAGATGATAAATAATTTTGTTAATATTGATGAATTAGATGAATATATTGGAATTACTGATAAAAATGATATTGGAAATATTGGTCTTATTTTTATAAAAATAACTGCTTATTTATATACTATTAATAAGATAAGATTAACTAAATTATATACTAACTTTATAAATGATAATGATGATATTGTTAAAGAAAATAGTTTTATATTTTCTATTTTAGATGATTTAGAATTTAATGGAATTGATGATGAAACATTAAATAATATTAGTAATAAGTTAGGAAAAAATATTAGTAATAAGTTAAGAAAAAATATTAGTAATAAGTTAAGGTCAAAAACATTTTTAATAGTATTTTATAGAATTTTAGATATTTTAGATAAAAATGATATTTATAATAATGAATGGACTAATACATTATTTAATATAAATGATATTCTCTGTTATTAAAAATATTAATTATTTAACATTAAAAAATTATTTAAATATAATATATATATAATAATTAAAATGTGTAAGCGTTCTTTATTCGATATATACTTTTTAAATTATCGTTTATTTAGTTCGAATACTGATAATTTAATAAAAATATTAAATGAATTATCTAAAAAAGATAATAGAATTTTAACAGATATTAGAACTTATAAAAATGGGTCAATTAAGAATAGCAAATTTGATAAAAATAATTGGAAGAATTTAATAAATAAGATAGAAGGTTCTAAAATAGAAAAAATTAATATTAATGACTTACTGGGTTTTAAAAATGATAGTGAAAGAAGAAGAACAGAATATCAAAATAAAAAATATTTTGTTTTAGATACTATATTATATAACAAAGATGATATTGATAATATTGATAATATTGATAATAATGAAAATAATGAAAATAATGAAAATATTGAAAATAGTGAAACTTCTAACGAAGTTAGAACAAGTGAAAATCCAGTATATAAAGAGATTACAAGAATAAAAACAATTGATGATGGAGAAGAACGATTTTTAAAAACTTATAATAAAAATTTTAAATGGAATGTTGAAAAATCAAAAAAAGCAAAATTAAAAAGATTAGATATAAATGGTAATAATTTTATAGATAATACCGAAATATTAATAAAAAAATAATATTATCTAATACCATTTATTTTAAAAAAAATAACTTCATGTTTTTAATAAATTTTTAATCAATCTATTCTGTATATAGTTAAAATCTTTTCTAAAATTAGTATCATTACAAAACGGACAACAACCACTTTTTTCACTTTTAACAATATGTTCGACTGAACAACTAACGCAGATAATATTATTATTACAGCAGAAGCGGTTAAAATATTCATCTTTTTCATTAAAACAAATATCACAAGTTTTAACACAATTATAAGTTTTACAATATTTTTTTAGTGATTTATCATATAATTCAGTATCTAAATAATTTTTACTATTAATATAATATTCTTTCTCAATTATTATATTGATAATTTTATCTAAATCATTATTATAAAATTTATTTAATGAATTAGTAATATTAGAAATAATATTATCATCATTATTTAATATATAGATTATAATAAATTTAAAGAAATCTTTATTAGATAAATCACAATTAACAGAAGATTTTAACAATTTAATATTCTGTTTTAAATTGTATTCTTTTTTATTATAAGTATTATAATTTTCATTATCTATTAAGTGTTTAATATTATAATTAACTATATTAAAATATAATGTCTTTATAAAATCATTTTTAGCATCTGTTAATTTTTTAAAAATATTATTTTTTGTTAAATATGGAAATTCGTGTTCTATTTTTATAAATTCTTCTACAAAATTAAGATAAAGATTTATAAGGTTTTTTTCAGTTTTAAATAATTTTTTAACAATTAATTTAATATAGGATTTAAATGAATTCTTATTTGGATTTGGTGGTATTTTATCAATTTTTTTAATATTATCTTCTAAAATATCTTTTCGTATCATTTTAATATATCCATTTTTTAACAATATATTCTCGATATTGATATTTACATTTACATTTTCTTTTTTAATCAAATCATCTTTTAATTTAATACTATCAATACATTCTGTTATATCCATTATATCACTATTAATAACAGACATTTTATTTTAATATGTCTTTTAAAAACAATATGGTTTTATTCTTATATTGTATGCGTTTAATTTTTAAATAAAATTAATGGATTATTTAAAATTAAAAAAATCAAATTTTATTTTTATTAGATTATTTATATAATTAACTTAATATTTTTTAAAATGGGAAGAAGTAATGAAGATATAGCAAGATATACTAATCATTATTATATGAATAATAAAGAAAGACTAAAAAGATATAGCAAATATTACTATTATTTTAACAATAAAAGAGATTATAATATTAATGAGAATATAGAAAATGATAAAAACTTTAAAAATATGGTTAAAAATTTACAAAAAAAAACCAATATAATAAATAAAAAATTATCAATTAATAAAAAAGATATTACAATAAAATTTAATTAATTTTTTTATTTACGGATTTATTAGTTTATTAAACTATTAATATATAATATGAAACAAAAACAACCAAAAAAATTATCTAAAAATGAAAAATTATTTAATAAATACGCTTCAAATAAACCAACACCATCACAAGAACGCAAAGCATTAAATCAATTATCGAAGAAAGACCCCGATTTATATTTTAGACAAAAACAAAAACAAATTAATCGAGATATTAAAAATTCTACAAATAAAAGAAAATCAACAAAATCAACAAAATCATCAAAATCTACAAAATCATCTAAATCTACAAAATCATCTAAATCTTAGTCGAAATAGTCGAAAAGTCGAAAAGTAATATTATATATATTTTAAAAGCACTTTTACTTTTAAAAAGTCAATAGCTATATAAAAGTATAAATAAATTCGACTGAATAGTCTAAAATCGACCAAAACGACCCAAAAATAATAAAAAATTATTTTAGTTATAAAAATTAATATTGAGATAAAGAGAAATATGATATTTTAAAGTTCTCCATGTTTTTAAAAAATGATATATTTTTAATTGAGATTCTCGATTTTTTTTTATTGTGTTTTTATTTTAATTCGTACGAATTAAAAGATATTTTTGCTTTTAAAAAGTCAATAACTTTATAAAAGTTCTCCATGTTTTAAAAATATGATCATTTTTTATATTTGTGTTGTTATTATATTAGTTATTATTTAGTTATTATATAGTTATTATAAATCATCTTCATCTATAATATTACATCTATTTCTACCAAAATTTTCCTCGAAGTCATCTTTAACTTTAATAAACTTATAAATTCCAAAACCCTTATAATAGTCATATTCTATATCTTTTTTTCTTAATGTTAAATTTTTAACATATTCGAATTTTTTATTATATTTCTGCTTCATCATTTTTAAGATAATTAAATCAGTATTATAAACTCTATTTTTCTTAAAGCATTTGAAATAATCTACTAAATTTTTCTTGTGTATTCTATCATCGCTATTATTAGTAAATTCATATTTCTCTTCGAAAAGTAATTTAAACTCATCGACATCATCAGTATTATTTTTATATGTTGCTTTATATTTTGTAAAGTCTATTTTATCATCGACAGATATTTCAGTATCTTCACCATATAAGATATAATAAAGTAATGCTACTTTCATTTTTTCGGTGCTTATTTTTTTGATTAAATTATAATCTTTAAGATATACATTTTCCACTTTATAGACGCAGTCTTTATCTTCATTATTAAGATTAACTCTTTTTTGCTTTTCTTCATTTAATTTATCTTCATCATCACAAAATTTAGAAGTAAAAGGCATTTCATTTAGTCTTCTTAATGTTGCTTCATCATTATCTATTTCGGGTAATTCATTAAAGTTAAAATTAAACTTACATTTAACTCTTATTTCTGCTTCATTTTGTTTATATAATTGCTTACATTTAATAGTTCCATTAGAACTACCAGTTATTTCTTTAAAGAATGCTTTATCTATTTGTTGTCCTTCTATTTCTTCTAAAAAACAACATCTTATAGGGTTTGTTGATAATTTAAATATGCTTTTGTGTCTTGTATTATTTCCTTTTGCGAAAACTTCTTTATCTAAATTTTCGACATATATGGGAAATGCTATTTTTAACATCTCGAATAAATTGGTCTTTCCATTTGCTCCATCACCACTAAAAAAGAATTGCTGTTGATAATGTGTTTTTCCAGTTAAATTATATAAAATCCATCTTCGAAATGTTAATCTATCATCTTTATTTGGTATTGTCTTACTCATTATTTCAGTCCATTTAAATATCTCATCTAATAAATCATCTTTATTATAATTACCATTAAAATTTATAGTTTTTGAGATTAAATTTTCTTTCTCTCTTTGTTTAAATTTCTTTTCTTTTAAATCGAAATATCCATCTTGATAATGTAAGTTAAAATCTTCATCATCATTAACATCGAAATTATAATAGTTGTTATACATTATCTTATCATTATAAAAGTGTTCGTATATTTCTTTTGTTAATTGAGATTTAGTTGATTGATTACCAACATCACGCTCACAACATTTAGTCGTAATCATTATTTTTTTTAATCTTTTTATCTTAAAATCTATATCGAGTTCTTCGTGTTTTTCTCCATCTGTCTTATCATCTTCATTTTTATTATTAAGTTTTTCTTGTCTTTTATATAATTCATTAAGTTCATTCATTTCTGCTTTTCTTTTAGCATTAAAGAAATCACCGAGATTTTTGCTTATACTATTTTTTAATAATGGGTATTTGTTATTTTCATCTTTATCTTCGAACCATTCACTTCTAAATTCTGTTAATCTTTCTTTATTTCTTATTTTTCTTTCATTATAAATATAAACTTTATCTTCTGTTCCCTCTGTTTTAGAAGTTATTTTAACATTTTCACCGAATATTTGAATGTATATATGAGTTAAACTTCTATCATTAATAACATCGAAATCTAAATCTAAAAACTTTTGATATTTTAAACAAACATTAAAATATTCTTTTTGATTGTATTTATTACACCAATATTTTAATATATTTTCATCGCATTTTCTCTCTTCATCGGTATATTCTTTATTAAATACATTTTCGATAAATTCTATTGCTTTCTCATCGTTAAAATAATTATATTTCCAACTAATTAATTTAATGAATTGTATATCAATATTTAGATTTATAGCACTCATTAGCATTTTATACCATTCGTCGTAATAATCAATAACATCGTCAGTTAATGTATTGTATAAAGTCATATAAAATCGTTTTTCTTCTATCTTTTCATTATCAATCATATCACTAATAGATTTAACCATTTCATCTTTTCTTTTAATATCTCCATGTTTTTTATTATTCTCTTTTTTCTCTTTTGTATTTTTGCTTTTATCTTTTGGTTTATCTTTTGGTTTATCTTTAATATTTTTTAATAATAGTTCTTTAAAATCAGTAGGAATTTTATTTATTTTTTTAGCATATTTAATTTTATATTCAAATTCTTCTGTTCCATTAAAATTTTTATATTTTGTTGGTGGTGCTATAATAAATCCTCCTTCGCTTCTTATATCAATCCATTCTAAAATATGTTGAGCATTTTGTGGTATATCTTCGTCATATTGA
>Ga0209634_1002537_pt1 | contig 12705 bp, 3 predicted proteins | sample LinPmetageLP40_FD_184043 | JGI IMG/M metagenome (GOLD analysis project Ga0209634, IMG submission 184043) | Marine viral communities from the Pacific Ocean - LP-40 (SPAdes) (version 2) | ecosystem: Environmental > Aquatic > Marine > Oceanic | place: Pacific Ocean | collected 2010-08-26 | reverse complement strand
ACGTTTGGTTTCTACTACAAGGTCACATCAGCGTAGCAACAGAAGATACTATCGAGGAGTACATAGCTCCTTGTTATGTTGTAGCAACTCCAGGAACAAAAAGAGTAATATATGCTAATGAAGAGTCAATCTTTGTTAACATACACAAGAATCCTACGAATTCTCAAGATATTGAATATCTAGAGTCTGAGATTGTTGCTAAGGATTTTGATGACTACAAAAGATATGTTAACAAAAACAAATAATATATGAGTTTTTTAATGGTAGGTGCCGCAGCTATAAGTGTTGGTACTGGAGTGGCTAAAGCTATAAGCGCTGGTAAAGACAAGAAAAAAGCTATGGCTGAAGCTAAAACGGCTCAAGCTGAGATGGATGCTCAAAAAGACGCATTTAAAAACCTAGACACTAGTAACCCTTATGCAAACATGGAAAACACCATGGAAGACTTAACGGTGAATACACAACAAGCTGAGTTTGAGAAACAACAAAATCAACAAAACCAAGCTAACATACTAAGTAGTATGAAAGGATCAGCTGGTGGATCAGGTATTGCTGCTCTAGCTCAAACGATGGCTAACCAAGGATCTCTTGATGCACAAAAAGCCTCAGCATCTATTGGTATGCAGGAAAACAAAAATCAAATGGCTTCAGCTGAGCAAGCTGGTGCAAACCAACAACTGGAAAGAAAAGGCGAAGTAATGTCGCGTGACATGGAAAGAGACAAGGTATCTACATTGCTAGGTATGGCACAAGGTGAAAAGCGAGCTGCAGATGAAAAAACTGCATCCGCAAAGGCTGCTATGTGGGATGGAATAGGTAGCGCTGCATCGGGACTTGCTAGTGGAGTAAGTGCTGGAATGAGTGCTTTTGGGGGTGTAGGTAGCGGCGGCTTAACAGACGCTGGTAAAGCAATGCAAGGTACAGGCGTTGACATGGGTGACTTAACGGCTGGGGGCGCTAAAACACAAGCGGGGTTAGATTATATGAATCAAGGAGAAGGTGGAATGGATGGTGATCCAGAAACACCTTATTAATATATAAAAAATGGCAGCAGACAACATATTAGTACAAGGCGCGTACAGAGCGGCTGGCGGTGGTAGAACACAGTCAAACGCTGCATTTGATGCACTTGACAATTTAAACAAAGACATAAACGAAAAGTTTGTAAAACCAGAGCAAGACAGAAGATCTAACGCTAAAGCTGACGCTAAGAAGGCTGCAGACTCTATACTAGCTAATGGAGGTTCTATGAACTCTCAGACTTACGATGCTTTGTACCCACAAGTTCAGGGCTTGCAAGAAGAATACTATCAAGCTGTCTTAAATAAAGACGACCAAGGCGCGGCTAAGATAATGATGCAAATGAACCAGATGAGTACGAACATACAGTCTGGTAAAGAAATAGCAACACAAAATGCTACTGCATTGTCTGACGGATTAAGCTCTGATGCTATGACTGAAGAAGAGCTTAGAAGAGCTAATGCTATCCACGATCCAAACGCTCAGCATATTTTTGGCAAGGACGAGCAAGGTAATCCAACCCATAAAGTTGTATATGTAGATCAGGATGGCAATAGAGAGGAATTAGACTTTAACAAGATAAGCGATAGCTTAATACTTAAGGATAATAAATCAAAAAAATCAATAAATGACCTTGCTTTGGGTGAGCTAAGTAATGCTGGTAAAGGTGTTAAGTTTAACAAAGCCGCTACGCAAATGCAGGTTAGAAATATAATTGACGAAGGCAACATTAGATCTTTAATGCACGACCAGATTGTTGGTGGTAACAAAGACACTAAGTTTATAAATGCTATAGCTACAAACCCAGACTTAATTAATTTGAACTACAAAGATCTAGACGCATCTCAGTTCCCGTTAGAGGAAGGTGAAACAAGTTGGGATCAAAACATATCTGAAGCTGACCAAGCTATGATTGTCGATGCTATAACAAATCCTAGCAATGATTTCTACAACGAAGACCTTAGCAAAGAGCTAGTTGTAGACTACTTCACTAACTATGCTAGCCAGCAGCATGGCAAAAGCTTCGTAGCTAAAAGTACTACTAAAAATGCTGGAAAGCAGCCGACGCCTATTAGTGCTAGCGAAAGAAACAGATACAACGTGTTTATTCGAGGTATAAAAGAAAACAAAGGAAGAATAATAATGCCTGATAAATTAACTTATGCGGTACCTGATGGCAAAGGCAACTATTCAATATATTCGCTAGCAGGCAATGAACCGGTGCCTGGGTCTCAAAGCTTATCTAAAAATGATCTTGTAAATACGGCAATGATTCCAAACGATATGCTGAAATCAATGAATCCTTTAATAAAATAATCATAATATGTTTGAATATATAGATGAAGAAGGCGTAGCCCACGAAGTTACTCAAGCCCAAGTAGACGAGGCTGCCGAGCTAGAAGGTATAACAAGCGATGAGTATTTAGCTAAAACGGAGAGCATAACGCCTTCAGCTGCTGAAGAAGCTCAAAACGACGAAGATCCAATTGACGAGCTTATTACTAGACTAGGAATAGATGGACAGATTGACCCGGGAAATATAATCGACTCTCAGCAAACGGATGTGCCTGTGGAGTCGGACGATATGGCATCCAACTCGGAAGATGGTTTTTCGGAATCACAAGAATTTGATATATCTTCTTTATACCAAACGCAACCGCTAGGCACAGATGCTACAGGTGGTATTGGCGTTAACATACAGCAAGATCCTTTTATTACTCCTTCTGAAAAGGAAGAGATAATAGAAGAAAAGCAAGATTTAGATAATAGAACAGCTCAGCAAGATTACGAAACTTATGGCGATGGCCTATATGGTGATTGGGATAATGTTGGTAGTAGAGAAGTTGGGCCTGGATCAAATGCTCCAAGAGAAGTTCAACCAGACGCAGATGGCAACGAAGGTGATAGAACTTTTTTAGGATATGATATAGGTGACAACTTTGCCTCTAGAATATTGACAGGAGGTGTAGATGATTTTTGGCAAAACGCAGACAATCCAAGAAGGAACAATGCGCTAGAGTATGGTATAACCGAAAGTAGTAATACTTTGCTAAATTCAACTGACGGCAATGTTGTAACGTCTAACGTTGAAGACATAGCTTCTAGCTATTTAGACATTGATGTTGACAAAAATATAAAAGAAATAAACGACAAGCTTAAGGTCGAAACAAACGCTGGCGTTATAAATAGTTTAGAATTACAGAGGCAAGCATATTTCGATGAGAAAGGTTACTTACCTCTTTACAATGTAAATGGTGATGAGACATCTGGTGTTAGAGGGTATTTACCTGCTGAGGTTCAAAACGAGGCAGACGACTTAGCAAACAGCACCAGCTCGGAGGAAAACGATAGTGGTGAAACTGCGCTACAACTACAAAGAAAGCAGCTTTGGGCGGAACTTGTACACTTAGGAGGAAAAGCATCAGACTTAGAAGGACTACCTTCTAATGAATCAGAATTAGGTTCCGTCTACAGTTCGCTTGGCTCTGCATTTACTGTTTCTGGAGGAAAAAGCTTAAGAGATTATGGTGGACTAATGGACAACCGTACTTTCGGAGGTGTTCATGATTTTGAGCAAATATCTTTTATTAAAAATAGCAATACACTACCTAAAAATCTAGAAGCTTTACCAGGCAACTCACTAGTTGCAAGAAAGTTTAATGAAAGATTAAAAAAATACAAAGTATTAAATAGAGCTATAGAAATACAAGCAAGCCTAGATGGCTTAAAAGAAGAAAGTATTTTTGGTGAGTTTTTAGATGATATAGATATTGCTTTTGGTGGCGATGGACTTATCGCTACGGAGAACAACGATAGAGTTGTTCAGGTGTACAAAGACATTATGGAGTATGATATGGGCTACAAAGTTGATGTGGAGTCTATAGTGAATAGAGAAGGCTCTAGCAACAAAAGAAGGTTGATAGAAGGTGGTTTAAATATAGCTGCAGATATAGCTCCTTTAGCAGCTGAAATATACTTAACGAGAAAAATACCGCTTGGATCCGTAGCTAAATACGACAAGTACGTTAAGAACGGCGTGAAAATGGCTAGTCCTGCTGGTAGAAAGGCATACACGTTAGGCGACGCAATGAACAAAAGTAAGGTTGGGCTAACAAACTTTTTGTTAAAAGGTAACAAGTCCAGAGCGTACGCCGCGGGTGTCAACTTAACTGTTGGCGGGGTTGATGAAATTGCTAAGCTTTATTTAGCTGATCAAGTTGGTGGTGCACTGTGGAATCAACCAGGGTTTGTTCACAACACAAAAACTGGAGAAGCGTCGTTTGCTTTTCCCTTTGCTCTTGGTGTTGGTAACGTAGCTGGTGCTAAAATAATAAATAAGTTAAAAACAAAGCATGTACCGATTTTAACACCCGTGCTAGCTAGATTTCCAAAATCTAAAGCAGCTAGTGCTTTCGCACAAGCTAACGTTTCCGCTGCCGTAGGTACTTCTACTCTTGTTTTTGCAGAAATGTTTGATGGATTTATTAAAGATTTAACAGGCCAAGAAAAAATTGAAGCAGAAGAAAAAGACATGTTTCATCATTTAGCAGAAAACTACTTAGGTATGTTTTTTCTAGGCGGCAAGGCTACTTTAACTAAAATGGGTAAAGGTTTACACAAAGATATTTCGCAAAGTAACATCTTACCTAAAAGATTAAAAGGTACAACTAAGGCAGAGAGAAAGCTAGGATTAAAATATGGCGCTGAGCCTGAAGCTATTGAGGCCTCTAAAAAAGAAAAGCTAAATGAAATTAGCGAAAAATATAAAAATGAAGACTTATCGAATCAGAATACTCTAGATAAATATAACAAAGAAACATCTGAAGTTAGAAAGTCCGCTAACGATCTTCAATATTTTCACGAATATAACGCCGCTAAAAAAACAGCCAAAGCAAAAGACGGTTACTACAAAAACTTAAGTGAAAAGTTTATTATAGGTAACAAAATACAGCAAGGTAAAGAACTTACCACTAAGGAGAAAGAGCTAATAGCAGAGCTTGAGGCTCACGAGTTTGACTACCTAATAGCTAGCACTGGTTTAAATCCTAATAGCAAACAGGGCGACGGTATGCGTAGGTTAAAAGGGTACTATGAAAATATAAATAATTTTATTGGTGGAGAAGGATTAAGGTTGCAAGGTGAGTCTAAAACCAGCTTCTTTGAAAAGTATGACAAGCATAATGACAACATGGCCGAAATACAAAGGCTTGAAAAAGAAGCTAAGTCTAAGCCTGCTGTAAAAAAGATCAACTTAGAAAAAATTGAAAAGCTAAAAGAAAAAAACGAAAAGATTGAGTCTGAGTTGAACGAAATAAATCAAGGATTTGAAAAAGTTTTTGAAAAAATGCTCGAGAAAGAAATAGAAATAGCTAAGGCTATAGCTGAGAGCACTGGACTTAAAGGAGAGTTTAAGGCTGTTAGCGAACAAGCCTTTCAAGAAATGCTTAGCAAAAAAGCAGGCCTAAAGTTTTCTAAAGGACAAAAATCTGGTATTGGTGGTTACTATGATAGAAAGTCAGATTCTATATGGTTAAACAAAGAACACTTGAAAGACTACAGGGATTTAGGCGCGCCGCTACACGAGGTAACTCACGCTATACTAAAGAAGTCTTTAAAATTTAAAAACGGTAAGCTAACTAAAGAAGGTAGGCAAGCTATAGACAAGTTTTTAGAAGGCTTAAACGAAAAAGACAGAGCTATAGTAGAGAAGAGGGTTAATGATAACTATAGATTTGAAACGTTTAAAAACGAAGCTGAGTATATTAAAGCTGTTAACAGCGGTATGTTTGGTAGCGTTAAAGGAGGTATGCCTAATCAATTAAAAGATGTTTTGCCTTTAGAAAACGGTAATATTAAAGTTGAGAAAAAACCTGAATTTTTTGCCGAAGAGTACGTTACAGCTTGGTCTGATGCTGTGAAAAACAAGCAAATAAAATACACGCCTGAGTTTGGGCAAAAGTTATCTGACGCCTTCTACCCTTTACTTAAGAAGGTTGGTCTGTCATCTAAGTTTGAAATAAACGACATAAATGGTGAAAACTTATTTATGGCTATGCAAACTATACAAAGAGGTAGTATTAAAGGTAAGCTTAGAGGTGACATTGTACAGTTAGGTAAAGCAGCAAGAGAAGGCGATTACACTGGTAATGTAATGTCTAAAAATATTACCAAAGAGCAAGCTGAGCAAGCTATAGCTGATGTTAATAAAATGAAAGAGCTTGAAAGGTTTAACCTTGAAATGCTAGACAAGTACAGGCCCGAGCAAATGAATGAGCTTAGAAATGAGATCTCTGAGGCTAAAAAAGACTTAGTTGATGCTAGAAGCTTAAATGAAAAAGATATTGCAAAACAAGACATTAAAAACGCCGAGAGAAAGCTAGATGAGTTTATATCTAACGAGCTTAATTCCGATGCTGTGTATAAAAGAGCTTCTGATAGATTTAAAACCGCTATAGGAGAAACAACAGGTAGGTTAGCTACGGATCTTACTAAAAAACTGTTTGATCCTATCCCGCAAGACTTTAAGGGTAGTGTTACTAGAGAAGGTTACAAAGAGTCTCTGATTAGCGAGCTAGAGCAAATGGTTATAAGCGAGTACAATCCTAAACTTCAAGGCTTAGAGTCATTTATAGTAAACAGAGGTTACTTAAGAGCTCAAAGCTTAGCAAAAAGACTAGGTGTAATACAAGAGGTTGTTGAAGGTGGAAAGAAAAAGAAATACGGCACCTTACAAGATTTTGGCACGCAAAAAAATATTAAGCTACTAGACTTAGTTGAAGGTTTAGATAGAGCTAGAGGTGAAAAGCTTAGAGCCATAGAAGATAAGGTTATAGCAGACGTAGGTAAAGCTAAAGACATACTGAGTGTTATGAAAGCGTTTATGCCTAAGGCTAGGTTTGAATTAGTTGACTACAAAGATTTAAAGTCAGAGTACTTAACCGACATAGTTGATACGTTTGTAACTGGAGTTAGACCTGGTGAATTCAAGGGTAAGGAAGTAGTTGGTAATAGAGCTATGGCTGAAAGAATAGTTAAAGCTATGAAAAAGTCTGCTGACCTTAATACGCCGGAAATGATGGTGCTACAAAAAGTATTTAACACCTTCCACAATTCTTTTTGGGCAGCTTTACCACAAGGTTATACCTCGACGTCAAAAGCTACGATGAATAGACCTAAGTCTTTGTACAAGGCTTATTACAACGAAATGACTAAAAGAGCTACTCAAGAAACTTTTGGTATATCGGCCGGCAAGCAAGGTAGAAGACCTTATATTAAATTTCCAAATATAAAACCAAGTGATTTTAAACTGCCTCTTGGTATAAAGCCAGAAGGAAGCTATGTTAACCTGAAAGAACACGGAGGACTATACAAGCTGCTAATGGGTGAATATGCTAGAGCTTTTGAAAACCAAGCTACAAGATCAATAGCGCCACCAGTAGAAGCCTGGGCAAAGCATTTAGCAGACGGTAGATCACCGCTTATGTTTAGTAAAAACAAAAACGAAATGTCTGTAAACGACCACATGCAGCAAGGCCGTGACATACGAAACGTATATGAGATAGGTAAGGGCATGATTGAGTCTTTTGGTAATAAAAAGAAATACAGAGAAGCCACTAGAGGTGTCGACCCTGTTGTTGTTGATGCTATTGAGCAGTTGATGATGAACAGAAACGAAAACCTAACCGTAGGTGGTAATGGTTATCAGAAGCAAGTCTTATTAAATTCGTTTACTCCAGAAGTTGTAAGAAATTTAATAACACCTGGTGGACAGTGGAAAGGCTTAAAGCTAAATGATCCTGCTACTAAAGAGAAGTATGTAAATCAAGCTTTTGAGTTTGCTAAACTTCTTCCGCCTTCAATGTCTTCCACATGGATTGAAAATGCACTAGGGCTTAAGGATGGTTATAAAGGAACCATAAAAGTAACCGATTACAAAGTAGAAAGAGAAGCTTTGAAAAATAGAAAGTTTACTCCTGGGCAACAAAAAAAGTTTGACAAGCTAGCTAAAGATTTAAAAATAGACGTGGAAAACCTTGGCAATGCTAAGCAGATGATGAACAGCGGCTATGTAGGTAAAGTGTTAGAGTCGTTGGGTAGAGAAGTTTCTCTTAGCAAAAAGAAAGCAACGCTTGAGGGTTACAAAGGTGAATTAAGCAACGTAAACAGAGCTAACCATGATATGCTAAAATTGTTTAATGAGTTAATGAAACAGGAGTACTCTAACAAAAATTTAGATGCTAATTTTGTTATGTTAAACGGCGCTTTACAAACAAACATCGTTGCTGGAAAAAGAGCAATGAGTACTTTTGAATATATATATTTAAGAGAAGGCAAACAACAAGGCTTAGGTCTTCCGGCTAAAAGCAAAAAAATAAAAGGTGTTAACACTAATATAACAAACACTCCAGAGTACAAGCAAAAATATAAAGAGTATATAGACTCATGGAAAGAGTGTGCTGAGTGGAGCGAAAGGTTTGAGTACAACAAAAAAAATCCAAAGAAGGGTAAAACAACAGAAGAGCTAACGCTATCTGATCTTCAATGGAAAAACGAACACTTAGGAGCTTCAGCTACAACTAACGCTGAGTCCGCGTCGTATATGTATTCTAATGGTAAATCAATATCACTAGAGAATATAAATAACGGCCACAGAACACTCTGGGCGCCTAAGTGGGTGTGTGATAAAGTTCTAGATGCTAAGCTAGAAGTAGACGGTAAGCAAATTGACAACAAGGTTAGCTACGAAGGTCCTATGCGTATCACTAAATTTGCTAAGGAAATACTACAACCTGGCAGAGAGATCCTACACTTTACGGGTGAAAATGCTATTACTCACATAATGAAAGCTAATAAGGTAGCTGAAATGGTAAATGAGATAGCAGACATGTCTAACGCTTCTGTTCAAAAGGTTGGGGCTAAAATGACGCAGTTTGGCGTGTTCTCTAAAAACAATCCAAAGCAAACTAAAGCAAACATAAAAATATTTGACAAGGCTATGGAGTTAGGTAGAGATCCTAACAAGAAATCTAGAGGTGGATCTTTCTTTGACTTCGACGATACGTTGGCTACTACTAAGTCTGGTATTAGATATGAGATGCCAAACCCTTCTGGCAAACCTCAGCCTAGTAGAAAAGTTATATTCATGGCTGGAGCACCTGGTGCCGGTAAATCGACTGTAATAAAAGGTTTAGACTTACTTAATCAAGGGTTTAAAATAGTAAATCAAGACATAGCTCTTGAAAGGCTTATGAAAGAATCTGGCATGCCTACAGACATGAGAGAAATGACTTCAAAAGACTTAAGCAACTTTGGCAAGTTAAGCGGTCAGGCTAGAAGGCTGGCCGGTGAAAAGAAATCAAAATACACAGTTCAAGGTGAGGGCATGATTATAGATGGTACAGGCGCCTCTTTAAAAGTAATGGAAAAATCCGTAAAAGAATTTAGAGAGGCTGGGTACGACGCTCAAATGGTTTTTGTTGAAACTACCATGGAGACAGCTGTGACTAGAAACAAGGCTAGAAAAGAAAGATCTCTTAAAACTGGTATTGTAAAAGGTACTTGGGAAAAAGTTATTGCAAACAAGCAAGCTTACCAAAATATGTTTGGTGAAAGATTTGCTGCAGTTAAAACTGACAACATACAGTACAACGACGCTATGCCTGCCGATCTTATTAAAAAGCTAGACTCATTTACTAAAGGCTACATTAAGGGTAGAATTAATGCTGAGCAATTTGCTGCTAATGGAGCTAAGCTCTTGGAGCAAGGAGCTAAGTATGATTTTAGCGAATTTAATAAAGTTGTTGAAGGAGCACCTGGCCCACTGCTAGGCAAGGCTATTGAAAGAGTAAAGAAGTTTGGAAATAAAGACATGTACATTGTTACAGCTAGACCTGCTGAGTCAGCTAGGCCAATACACGAGTTCTTAAAAAGTCAAGGTTTAGATATACCTTTGGAAAATATAACAGGCTTAGGAAATAGCACTGCAGAAGCCAAGGCTATGTATATGCTTAAGAAGTTCAGCGAAGGATACAACGACATGTACTTTGTGGATGACGCTATACAAAATGTCAAGGCTGTTAAAGATGTATTGAAGCAATTAGATATTAAGTCAGACGTGCAGCAAGCTTTAATGTTCAGTAAAAACAACAGAGACAAAGCTGTTAATGAAATAATGGAACACGCTTTTGGTATTGAATCTAAAAAGAAGTTTTCTAAAGCAGAAGGTAAAGTTAGAGGTAAAGATATTAAAAGACGTAGAATATTTATTCCGGATGGAGCAGCAGACTTAGAGCTTCTAATAGAGCCTTTGTACGGAAAAGGAAAAAAAGGTATTGAAAACAAGAAGTGGTTTGAAGATAATTTTCAGCGCCCATGGGAAAGAGGTATAAACGACTTCAACAACGCTAGACAAGCTATTACGACAGACTATATGTCATTACGTAAAAAGATGAAAGACGTTGTTAAGCTTCTGCCAGAGTCAGTAGAAGGGACAAACTTTACTCATGACATGGCAATCCGTACTTATATATGGAATAAAGCGGGTCATAAAATTCCAGACTTAGCTCCAACAACTAAAAACAAACTGGTAAGCTTCGTTGAATCAAACCCAAGCCTTAAAGCCTATGCAGAAACAGTATCTAAAATAACTAGAGTTGAAGGTGGTTTAAAAGAGCCAAGCGCTGAGTGGTGGGGAGAAACTTTAGCTACAGAAATACAAGGGTTAGGAGAAGGCATTGGTAGAAAGAAATACATACAAGAATTTATTGATATTAAAAATGAAATATTTTCAGAGACCAACCTGAATAAAATGGAATCTCAGTTGGGTACTAGGTGGAGAGAAAGCATAGAAGATATGTTTGAACGTATGGAAACTGGTAGAAGTAGAAGTTTAAACCTGGGTAGAACTAGTAACGCTATGATGAACTATTTAAACGGTTCTGTTGGAGCAATAATGAACTTCAACACAAGATCAGCTGCCCTTCAATTAATATCTAGCGTAAACTTTGTAAACCACTCCTTTAACAACCCGCTGAAAGCGGCCGCTGCATTTGCTAACCAACCTCAGTATTGGAAAGATTTTATGACTATCATGAACTCCGACATGCTTAAGCAAAGAAGAGCTGGGTTAGAGATAAACGTAACAGAAGCAGAGCTTGCATCAGCTGTTAGAGGCTCTAAAAATCCTGCTAAAGCTGCCTTATCGTATATACTAAAAGCAGGATTCCTACCTACTAAGGTTGCGGATAGCTTTGCTATATCAGCTGGTGGTTCTACGTTCTACAGAAACTCTATAAACAAATACGTCAAAGAAGGTTTGGACGTAAAAGAAGCAGAGCGCAGAGCATTTTTAGATTTTCAAGCTGTAGCGGAAAGAACTCAACAATCTTCAAGAGCTGACTTAATATCACAGCAGCAAACATCTTTAGCTGGTAGGTTTATATTACCATTTGCAAACACACCTTTACAGATGAATAGAATAATGATGAAAGAAGTTTTAGACATATCAAAAGGAAGGTACAAAGGCTACTATGGAGAAAATTCAATGACGCACAAGCTTAGTAAAATAGGTTATTTTGGGTTTGCTCAAAGTTTGATATTTGCGGGTCTTCAGTCGGGAGCTTTTGCTTTAATGACAAACTCTGACGATGAAAAGCTTGTTGCTAATTCTAAATTAAACTCCTTAAACACTGTTGCTGACTCTTTTCTAAGAGGTATGGGTATTCAAGGCGCTGCGCTAAATGCGTTTAGACTAGCTGTTCAAGAGTTTATAAAGCAAGATGGTAGAAAGTACAACGCTGACTATAGCGAGGTTGCTGAAAAGCTACTTAACATATCTCCAACTGTTGGATCTAAGTTTAGTAAGCTCGACCAAGCTGGTAATACTTACAACTATAACAAAAAAGTTATAAAAGAAGAAGGCTTAACTTTAAATGGGCCTTTGATGGAAACTTCAACTCAAGTAATAGAGGCTCTAACAAACGCACCACTCAATAGGTACTACAGAAAAGGTCAAAATATTCAAAATGCCCTAGATTCTGATTACGAAAACTGGCAAAGAATTTTAATGGGCATGGGTTGGAGCAACTGGGGTTTAGGTGTTGGTGAACCTGTACTAAAAAATAAAGGTAAAGAAAATGAGTACACCAAGTATCTCACAAAAGAAGACTTAAGAAGAGAAGGTGTTAAAGAAAAAGTAAAAAAAGATAAAAAAGAAGCTAAGAAAGCTAATCAGCAAAGATGCACTAAGATAAAATCTGACTACTCTAGGTGTAAAATGATGGTTGACAAACCAAAAAAGAGATGTCACTATCACGATTAACGTGTAATAATTATTACTATGAAGTATATATTTTTACTACTATTGTTTTGCAACGTTGCAGAAGCTCAGATCAAGAAAGCGTTTAAATTTTCTACGTTTTACGTAGCTACTAACGGTGGCACATCTCTGTCTGACAGAGACATATACTCTGTAGACAACAGCACGTTAGTGTATGACACTGTGTTTACTCCTTTTGACTACTCATTAACAATGGGTATAAGAAAGATTAAAAGATTTCCGTACGAAGCTAGAACTCAGTTTAAAGACGGTTTAGAAACTTCGTTTTCAGATGCTGCTAGTGTTGGACTATCTCCGTTTGAGTATCTGTTTGAGCTAGACTATAGAAGACAAGAAGGTGTAGAGTA
>Ga0209634_1002536_pt1 | contig 12706 bp, 11 predicted proteins | sample LinPmetageLP40_FD_184043 | JGI IMG/M metagenome (GOLD analysis project Ga0209634, IMG submission 184043) | Marine viral communities from the Pacific Ocean - LP-40 (SPAdes) (version 2) | ecosystem: Environmental > Aquatic > Marine > Oceanic | place: Pacific Ocean | collected 2010-08-26 | reverse complement strand
CAGCATCACCATCTGAGTTACTAGCAAATCCTGGAATAGATTCGATAATTGTAGCTACAGTTGGAGAACATACCATAAAGTTAGCACCACCTCTTAAAGTTCTTTGGTGGATAATGTTCGAAAGTTTTTGAACTTTAGTTCCTAATGTTTGGAACCATTGTCCTTGAGAGTTAAAGAATCCTAAAGCGTTATTTACAACACCTCCAGCATTAATTGCTAAGTTGTTTGTAGCACTCCAATACTCATCTCCAGCACCTGCTGATTCGATTAGCATTCCAAGGATTTCTTGATCTATTTCTAATGAAATATACTCACTCATGATTGAAGTTAATTCAGCTTCTGCATCTAAAGAATGGTAAGCGTTAAGATCTTGAGCAAACTCAGGAGTCCATACAGCTTTCAGTTTTCTAGTTTTAGCAACTATAGCTTCACTTGACATTGCAACGTTGATTTCTGGAATCGCGATTGGAGTGTTAGTAATTGGAGCTACAGCTTGTCCTAAAGCACTGTTTCCATCTTCAAAATCACCTCTGTTGTTATCAACTGGTTGTAATGTTTGTTGACAAACAAATCCTGTTGTAACGTTATTAACACCACCAGCAACAAGAGAAGTTACCCATCCTGCAGTTACACCTGCAGCACTAATAGTACCTAATCCGAACCATGATATAACACCTGCAACAGGAATAGATCCAGCAGCTAATGTTAATGTTACAGCAGCAGCACCTGTACCAGCACCAGCAGCAGAAGTAGCTCTAGCAGCTACAGAGAATGTTAAAATATCTCCAGCAACATATCCTCTACCTGGGTTGTTTACATAAATTTCTGTAGTGGCACCACCGGCAACACCAAAGAAGTTTAAAGTAAGACCAATACCATTAACAGAAGTTGAAGTTGTTGGTTTAACATTTAAATCAATACCAGCAGCAGTTGATGTAATTGCAACACCACCTACTTCCGCTAATGGAACAGTTGAAGCAGCACCAATATATGAAGCAGCACCAACAGTTACAGCAGGGAAATATGCACCTTGACTGATTTTTGTAAATGCAGGTAATGAGTTAGCAAACAAGTTAAATGTTTGGTTAGCAGCACCAGCATTAGTTACATTTCCTAAATAGAAACCTTCAACAGCTTCTAAATCAGCAAATGTTTGTAAAATTGTAGTACCAGCAATAGCTGAAGTAGTAGCAGGGAAGTTAACCTTTGTTACTGTACTAGCAGCTGATTGTTGTAATCCGTCAAATGCTTGAGCAGCAATACCAGTTAGTACAAATGGGAAAGTTGAATCTGCATCTAAATCTAGATAGAAATCCGCGTTACCTACAGCACCAATAGCAGCAGTTGCAGCATTTGGGAAATAATTTTGAGTTGAGTAACCAAATCTTCCAGCGCCGTAAAGACCACCAGCAGCTAAGTTACCAAATCCTGGAGCTCTACCAGCTGCACCTGCAGCATTTGGAGCCGTTCTAGTACCATATAATGAAGTACCATTTGCAAATGGTTGTTTAGCAGCATTTGCTCCAGCAGCTGGAGATCCAATTTGCGTACCACCATATTGAAAGTCTAAGTAAAATACTAGACCTGAAGGAAGATTCATTGGTTGAACCGAAACGAATTCTTTCGCTGCGATTTGTCCAAATACCTTTCTTACTAAAGGTAAAGCTACACCAGCCCATTGACCAGCAGCACCTGTACCTGCATTAAAAGTAGCATTTCCCCCACCAGTTTGTGAGTTCTCTGTTACTAATTGTTTAGCTTGGTTCTCTAAGATCATAGACATATTATTTTTGTCTGTCTCCGAGCCCATGCCTTCAAGTAATCCTGTTTTGGACCACTTGTTCGCTAATCTTGCAGCATCACTTTGCAGTGATTTGTAAGAATTAGCTGATTCTAAAAGTGAATTTAATTGTGACATTTTCTTTTTTTAGTTTTGATTAATAATTAATTGTTTTTTAAAGAATACCAGCTAATTTCTGGAATCTTTTTACCATTTCATCTGATTCAACAATTGGTTGTTTAGTAGTTTTTCTTACAGTCATACCAGCAGATTTAGAAGCTCTACCTAAATTTTCATTTACGTAAGTTTTCTTAGATTTTAATCCTGAATTAACAGTTTCAAATACTAATTTTGCTTCTTTTACTGTAGTAGCTTTATCAAAAGATTCTAATACTTTTACCTTTTGTGACTCAGTTAAATTTTTAGATTTAAAGATTTTGTTAGTGTAAAGTAACTTAGCGTTTAATAAATTGATTTCATTTAACTCAGACTTTAAAGTTTTAACAGTAGCATAAGCTTCTCTTAATTCTTCTTTCATCTTAGAATCACCAGCAAATTTTCTTTTACCGTCAGCTTTCTCCATGTTTTCAGAATCAGCTCTACGTTGTTTCATGTCTTGCTTTTTCTTACCATGTTTAGCGCCTTCAGCATCGTCTAATCGTGCATCGTACCCTTGTTTTTCATCAATTTCTTCTTTAGCTTCGTCCAACTCAACGTCTACCGCAGTATCCATATCATCTTCTACTTCTAACTCACCATCTTCGTCTACATCTACGTCAACGTCATCTTCGAATGATTCACCAGCTTCTAATTCGCCAGCTCCAACCATGTCTTCAATTACGTCTTCGATGAATTTTTTAAGATCTTCTTCTGACATATCCTCAAGGTCGATATCCTCGTCCTCGTCATCCATATCTTCATCAGCATCTTTTTCACCATCTAAATAGCCTTCTTCTTCAGCGTCAGTCTTTTCATCTTCTTTGATGTCTTTCTTGTCGTCTTCAGAATCCATCTCTTCAGATAGTTCTTTGTCTAATTCTGCTAAAATTTCGTTTAGATCAGAGTCATCTTCCTCTTTGATTTTACGCATTTTCTCTGCTCGTGCCTCAGCTTTATCATCTGATTTACGGTCATCGCCCTCACGCTTTTCCTTTTTGGTCATGTACTCTTTTTCTTCGTCAATTTTTTCAGAGTCGTCTTTTTTTGCTTCTTCAACTTTATCGTCCATTTCCTCATCAATTTCTTCTTTGTCCATTTCTTCTAGCTTAGCTGAAAGCATGGATTGAATTCTTGGTGTGAAAGCTTCTTCTAAAGCGATTTTAGCATTTGCAATGGCTGATTCTTTTACAGTCTTTGCATCGGCAATAGCCTCTTTTAAAAAGTTTCTGTTCATTTTTCCTAATTTTTTTTGTGGAATACGATTATTTGGAATCGTAATAAGAATTAATATTATTGAATGCCATATAGAATGATGGCATATTATGCTTATACGTATGTGGAAAGTATTAAAGAATATAAGAAAAGCGCCTTCAATTTAATGAAGAACGCTAATCTCGGGTTAAACAGGGGAGTTTAAATTATTGGACATGACCCATTTGCACAAAGTATTTCTGTTATTACAGAATTAACTTTTGTATATGAGTTTGAAGATTTAAATTCAAGTCCTTCTTTTACTAAATGCATAAATGAATCTGGATTTGATGGTGTTGAAACAAAGTCCCAACATAGTAATTCGAAGTCATCTTGTACTTCTTGTACTTCACCCATTGGTTTTAAGCTTCCCATCCCACGAGAAGATACTCCAACTGTAATTCCACTTTCAACTAATGCTTTTAAAATATTTCCGCATGGAGTAGGTAGTATTTCTATTTTACCCATTACATTATCTCCATCCCACCACATATCAGCTATGTTATGTGATACGTTTTGTAAATTTATTACTGTAGATTCTGGATGGTCTAATTCACCCATTGCTCTTTTTTCTTCAACTAATACTTTATACTTGTCTATTTCTCTATCCCATAGTTCTTTAGAATAATATCTACCATTACCATTTTTAACTTCGGCAGTAGCTAATATTCCTTCAACTAATGGTAATCCTCTTTCAGAAACATTATTTTCTGATAAAGACATAGGCATGGCTGTAAATAGCCTTGTTTCAACAAGTACTTGTTTCATATTGTTAGTTATTTTGTCTAAATTTCTTTAAACCTGAATATGATTCTGGATTTTCGTTTGAATTATAATTTGAATTACCATCTGAACCATCATTAGAATTAGCATTACTTTCTTCAGCAATTTCTTCATCTTTATTGTTTCTAAATGCTCTTTCAGATGTGTCAGAATTTGAAGCTCCTGCGTAATTAGAAGAACCCATATCTTCATCTACATCAGTAATTGGCTTTTTATAAGATTTACCACACATTTTTTCGTAAAGTTTTTCCATCTTTATTTTTCTTCTTTCAAGATCTTTAACTTCACGTTGCATTACTTTAATTTTAGCCTTATCAACTAATTCAGATAAATTTTCATCTTCAGTAACCATAGAAAGTCTTGCATTTTTCTTTTCTATAATTTCATCAACATGAGCAATTTTAGCTTCTAAAGCAACAACTTGTGATGCTGAATCAATTTCTGCTAATTTACTATCTAAAGTTTCTTTTTTTACTTTTTTCTTTTTAGCCACTGGTGTTTCACCTAATGGACCGTTTTCTAATATGTTTATTAATGATATCATTTTATTTTCTTTTAGTTTTACTTTTTCCATTTGGTCAGATTTACTTGCTGTTAAACCTGGTGCTTCATCTGTGTATCCGATTCCTTCTACTCCGAATGCAGCATTTTTAATATAATATAAAGGATCACTAGCTAAATTTTTAACTACTAAATCTTGTGCTTTTTTTATAGCATCTCCTAATTCGGCATCTGATACAGTATTTCTAACTTTATCCATTTCAAATTTAAGACCTAATCTAACTTGTTCACCACTTAAATTATCTATATTTTTATCGTCTTTATAATCGTATCCTTTTATTTCTAGCTCAACTACATCTTTATTAGGCTCTTTTACTTCAGCTTTAATAGCTTCATCTTTTTTAGCAGCTGCAGATTCTTCTTTAATAACATTCATATTTTTATTAAATATTCCAAACCAATCTGGGGATTTAGTTGGGTTAACTACACCAGCTAAATTTTCTGTTATTACAGATCTATTTAATAATATTTCTTCTGCTTGTTTATAAGTAGCAGAATTAACTATCATGTTAGGATAGTTTCTTTTAACCTCTTTAAGGAACAATTCTTTACTACCTTTTCCTTTATTTATTTGGTTATATTGTTCTTGTATTGTTTTTGCCATTTTATTCTCCTTTTAATAGGTTTTTAATATCTTTAATATAATCTAAAACTAGATCTGTTGGTTTAATTACTGTATATGATGAAGGATTATCATTATAATATTCACTTGTCTCATTCTTAGCATTGCTCAACATCTTATAAATATCGTTCATTTCTTGCTCAATTACATCAAACGCAGCTACTCTTTTTAATTGAAAATCTTTTTGGTCTTCAAATAGTTGTTTTACATCTAATTTTGAACCTTTCTGTACATAATTTCCTGCTTTATTTTTTGGAACTAATTTGTAACCATATGAACTTAAATCTAAATTTTCACCTAATGATTTAGTATCTTTACCATTTTTATTTAAATATTCTTTTGTTGATTTAGTAGATTCTTTACCTGCATAAGCTTCTGTTGATTTAACTCTTATATTTTCAGGTATTGCTTTTTGTTTTTTTTTAGGTCTTTTAAATGCATATGGCGTTGCATATGTCATTCCTGAACCTGGTGTAAATGAAGCTGAACCACCACCTGTTGTAGTATTTTCTGTAAACATATAATCAGCTAATGCTATTCTAATAGTACCTCTTAATATGCCATCATCTTTAATGTCATACTTTTCAGATATAGCTTTTGCTACTGCATCAACTCTTTTATCATTTGCAGAAACTTCATTAGAAACTGAATCTAAACCTTCATTCATTCTCATTACTACCCTTTTGTATTCATCTGGGTATTCATTTCTTAAATGTGTACGAATTTTATTTCTTATTATTTTTGAATCTTCATATATATCTCTAAACTTACTATCATCTTTAGATTTTTGAAATACACCTTTGGCAGTATCAACTAAATCTGTTGAATCTTCCATTAATTTTTCATAATTAGGAAGTGATTTAGTTTCCCACTCTACTGATCCTGTTTCACTATCAATATCTAGTACTGTATATTTAGTACCTCCATCTTTAGAGTAAGTAACATCGCCAACCTTATAATTACCAGCTTTTGCTAGATTAGGGGCTTCAGTTAATTTTTGTATTATGTTTTCTATTTTACCCATTTGCTATAGTTAATTCTTCTAATAATGAATGATATTGTAACAGATCAACTAAATGTTTACTTTTAACAGAAGTTCTTTTGTTTATTTCTAAAATTAATCTATCAATTTCTAATAATTTAATTTTTGTAGCTTTATCTTTAACTTTTGTTGTATGTTCTTTTAGTGATGTTTTTATATTAACTATTTCTTTATTAAAGAATTTTTTTAATACTGGGCCATTATCAGCTGAGTTAATAAACTCTTTAAGTATTAATTTTTGTTTTGTATTTAAATTATCATATTTAGTATTAAAATTTTCTAATAATACATGATATGTTAATGTACGTAAGTCTTTATCATATGATTTAAACTCATCTAATACTGTATCTTTTATTTTATCAGTATTTACTTTACTACTTGATACATGCTCTAATATAGTAATTTTATTATCTACTACTTGATTAGGATTAGTTGGTTTATCTGTACCGTATATTTCTAATAATGTATATAGTGAAGCTTGTGCTTTATAATCAGATAATTTAGTTTTAAATAATTCTTCTAAATTATAATGGTTTTTTAATTCTTTAATTAATCTATATTTTTCACCTTTTAATTTAGACTTATTAAGTTTTTTAGATTGCTCTAATATGGTATTTAAAACCATAGATGCTCTATGTTCTGTAAGATTTTTTGCCTTAAACATAGTTTCATATAGTTTATACTCTTTTCCTAATTCAGTGTTAACAAAATACTCTTTTATTATCTTAATAGCTTTAGAATTTTTTCCTGATAAAGTATCACCAGTAATCTTCTTTACTAAGATCTCGAAGAGAATGCCGGTATTTTTAAACTTTGAATGTTTTATATACATCAATATTTATTTTAGTATAAATATATTAAGATTTCTGTTCCTTGATATTTGATTCATCAAGAAGCGACGATTTTGCCTTATCTTGCTCAAATACCATTTGTTTCTTACCAGGAATTGAATTTAACATACTTTGGTGTTGTAAAAATTGGGTATTACCCTCTAATGCTAATGCACTTTTTTTAGTATCGTTGTAATCTTTTTTCATACCCGCAGCGCCTAATCTATCTTTACCAAAATTATCATCTTGGGTATTTCGTTTAGTTGCCTTTTCAGTTGGTCTACCTAAAGGAGTTTTGTCATCTGTTCCTTCTTTATAACCATCAGGTACATTACTTGGATCTGAAGACATTCTACCTGATCCATATAATGAAGCTAAATCATGAGGTGTACCATATGATTTACCTGTTTCAATAGGATCATTACCTTCAGCTTCAATTTGACCAGTTCTAAATGTTCTTTTAGCATCTTCTCTAATTAAATCTCTATACTCTTCAAATTGGTCTTCACTTAAATGGAATATATTTTCATAAATCCAATCAGTTGGTAGTAATTTAGTTTCCATCATTTGAGCAGCTAAATCAACTTTTTCTTTCATTAGTGCTACTCTTTCTTGATCATAAATGATTGAAGGATTAGTTAATGATAATTCAAAGTTACCTAATTGTTCATCTCTATAACCTTGAGTATATAAGTGAACTAATGCTATTTTATATAATTCTGAAACTACAATTCTTTGTATACGTTCTATTGTACGAGCAAATCTAATATCTTGAGCTGCTAAAGTAGCTTTACCATCTGAATTCTCATCATACCCCATAAATTGTTTAGGTACTTTTAAAGCAGCAAATAATTTATCTCTTAAATACTCAACATCCTGAATTCCATCCCATTGTAAACCATTTAGGTTTTCAATTTTAGTTGCTTGATCATTTCCTCTAACTGGTATGTAAAAATCTTCTAATATGTTTTGCATATTATACTTTAAGTTATATTCACCAGTATCTTGATCTACAAATGGAGTACGCTTTAATTTACTTAAAGTTTTTTCCATAAATGCATCTACTTCATTTGGAGGAATTGCTCCTACATTCATATAGAAAATACGTTTTTCAGGTGCACGTACAATTCTATGAATTAACATTGCATCTTCCATTAACGTATATTGCTTAAATAATTTTCTAGCTGGTTCAATATATGATCTACCATAAGGTAAGAAATTCATATCAGATAATAATCTAAAGTGAGCCATTTCATAATTATCAAATATTATAGAACTAGCTTGATTACCTGAATTTGGTACATTATAATAACCATATGTTGAAGTTGAAACACCTTCTGGCTCAAATCTAAATTTAACATCCATTGGGTTATTATCTTCTCCTGTTTCTGGGTTATGACCTATTTGTCCTTCTATTCTTTCAATATGGAAAGCAGTATAAGGTATTACATTATAAACACCAAACTTTTCAGCAATTTCTAACTTTAAGAAAAAATCACCATACTTACACATATTACGAATCCAAGGCCATAGATTAAATTCTATGTTTAATACATCATAAAATAAATTATAAAGTATTTTTTGTATATCTTCATCTGCTGATTTGATAGATAATACTTCACCCATGTCATTTTTTAGTGTACTTTCGTCAGCTACAATATCCAATGCTGATGCTATAATAGCATCCATATCCATTGCATCATATTCTGAATACAGTAAAGGACGCATTACTTGATAGTTAAACGCGTTTTGTTGCCCATAAATAGATGTACCTGAATTTGTGTAAATTCTATTAAATCTATCTACTAAGGAATTTGTGTCTAAATCACCTGTTTGTTGTGCTTTGTTAACATCAAATACTTTAAGTTGATTACCACCAGCATTACGTATAATTACGTCAGTTGAAAATAATCTTTTTAGTCTTGAAAATAAACCTTTATCTGCCATTTTATTTTATATGTTTATAAATATTATATTTATTACCCTACTAACCAGCTTACATCGTGGTCTTTACCACCTATGTTGACTTTATATGGGTTTTCTACATTACTACCGATAGCGTTGTTACCTCCATAACCACCACTCCAATTTACTTTATTACTTTTTACACTACCTAATGTTGCTCTTGCCATGTCTAAACTTTGCTGTTGAAATTTTAATGACGTATCACGTAGGAACATACCAATCCCAAATGACATAACCAAGTCATCATTGTAACCACTTTGAGCTTCTGGTCTTCCATTACGCCAAATAAATACTTTCATTTCCTCTAGTAATCTTTTAGAACGTATAACTACAGATCTATCACCAACAAATTCTCTAAATTTATTAATACATAAAGGTCTTGTTCTCATTGACATTGTAAACCCCGGTACCATTTCACTGCTACCTTCATATGCTCTTAAATATGACTCAGCAGTCATTTTGTCGGTTTTAGGTGACTGGTATAAATTTCTATATCCTCTTTCCCTAATTGCATCTAAAGTAGCCCATCCTATGTTAGCATTTTCAACTACTAGCATTGCATTATTATATTCAGTAGCCAATCCAGTTAAAAAATAACCAAATTCTTTAGGTGGCAGTTGTCCTCTATATTCACCTACTTGTGTGTTTGATTCAATGTCAATTATATGACATGCAGAAAAATCTTTACCATCACCTCTAGCAACATCGGCTGCAATCATATATTCTCTTGAATAATCTGCTCCTTCCCAAATCCATAGATTTTGGTCTACACCTCTTCTTTCTAATGGTTCTTGTATTGTTGTTTGAGAAACAAAATCAATCCATTCTGAATGAAAAACAATGTCACCTGATGTACTAAAATCACAATCACATTCTTGTGCTGCCATTCTAGGATCACCTAATAATTCATCTTGTCTATCTCTCCATGATTGATCTCTTTCAGGATGCACATCCCAAGGTAATCTAATTGGTAAAAAATCGTTTTGTTGATTTTCAGCTGATACCCATGTTTTGTGAAACCAATTTCCAGTACCATAAGGTGTACTTAATACTATAGCACCACCACCTGTAGCTAGTGTTTGTTGAGCTGAAGCCCATATTTCACCAATTTGATCAATAAATGCTGCCTCATCAATTAATAGAAGAGATACTGCTTCTGATCTACCAGCATCACTTGATGCAGATGTTGCTTTAATTATTGACCCATTACTTAATCTAAGTGATAATTTATTATTTTCTTCGGCTGGTATTTTTAACCAAGATGGTAAACCTTCATACATGAATTTTACCTTGGTAACCATATTACGTGCTGTTTCTTGCTTAGTTGCAATACACAGTATATTTTTATCCTTATGAAATAACATCATCCATAAAGAATAACCACCTGCTAGGGTAGATATACCTAACTGTCTTGATTTAAGAATAATTGAGTAAGGATTTTCTTGCATTAAATGCAATACTTTTTCTTGAAATGGGTATAAATTAAATAATATTCTGCCTCTTTGTGGGTGTTGAATATTACAATACTTTTTCATAAAATGAGCAGGATCCTTAGCACATCTTATATATTCTTGTCTTATTATTTTTTTTAAATCTGACATTAATTATTTAGGTAATGAATAATCTATTACATGAATTGTAATCAAGGTTCCTACAACCCCACTTACAATTCCAAACCAAGGTTTTTTATACCACTTATCTATTTGATTTAATCTATCATCATATAATTTAATTTGATCTTTCAATATAAATATTTCTTGATTTTTATAATTAAGGATTAAACTATCTTGTTGTGTCAACAATGTATAATTTTTTAGTTGCAATTCCAAGTCACTAATCAAAACAGTTTTTATAGAATCCTGTTGTTTTAAAGTATCAATAGATAAAAAAAATGTATTTAACTCTTCTTGAGGTATTTGAACTGTATCTTGGCTATAGCAATTTAATGTTATAAATGTTAATAAAGTAAATAATATAGATTTCATATTACTTTCTATATTTGGACTCAAAATCTTTAATAGTTTTTTTAGGTGTTTTGGTAGATTTTATTTTTGATTTTGTGTCTTTGATTTTTAATTTTAATTCTTGTATCTTTGACTTAGTTGAAGCTTTTTCTTTTTTTACTTTAGATGCTCCTTTAGTAATAAAATCTAATTTTTCATCATTAGCTTTAACTTTTTTGTTAAATTGTTTTTTACTTTTACTTTGAGATGCTAAAGCAATAGCACTAGCAAGGAACCCAAAAATTACTAGCAAGATTTTATATATTTTACTCATAACTATTTTTTATTTTCTAATAAAGATTCTAATTCTTTCTTTATTTTATTTAATACTCTTAATCTATCTTTTAATTTATCTTTTGCAGGTCCTTCTTCAGTAGCAGACCATTTTTTAACCACTTGCTTCATTTCCTTCTGTGTATCAGCTAATTTGTAACCAATTTTAGATAATGGTTCTCCTTTTAAATCCTTAGCTTTTGGCTCATCTTCATCTTCTTCAAATACCGCAGTTGGTTCAACTGGTATATTATATTTATCAACTACACTATCATCATAAGTATGATTAACATACCCATCATCCTGGAATTTATCTGAATCATTTCCGCTATCCGGAGCTTCTGATAATGCATCACCTAATTCATCGGCATGTGCTTTTGATGCTTCCAATTCTTTATTAAGATCTTGTTGTGCTTTAATATCTTCGGCATCAGCTTCTTTTAAGATGTCAAGTATTTCGTTTTGTATTTGTTTTCTAAATTCTGATTTTTTCATTGTAAGAATATTTTGTTATAAATATCACGAAAAGATTACTGATTTAACTAATTTTATTCGTTCTTCAGTAGATCCTTGAATTGTTGTGTATTTTGTATCTCTCCAATCTAATATTTGTAATATTTTTTTATTAATATTATCTCTATATCTTAAATCAGTTTCCCTAATTCCATTATCTTCCATTTTAACACCTACAGGAGATATATAAAATAAATGATCATAATCATTAATTAAATGTCCTAAAGCTGAATTTAGATGAAATGCCTCATTAGCAGTCATTGACTCAGATAAAGCACTAAATGCCATAACATCAACAACAGTTCTATCTGTTATAATTTTATCACATAATAACTCACTAGCCCTTTCAGCTGCAAATACTAATTGTCCTTTTAATGTTGAATCAGTATTCAATGGTATTCCCATATCCATTAAATGTTTAGAACGCTCTGTTCTAGAAGTGTAATCTTTAAATTCAGGTAATTTAGCTAATTCATTAACTAGTGTTGTTTTACCAACTGACATTGTACCACAAAATCCTATTTTCATAACTTATTATTTTGGTTAATATACGAAATATTTATTAAAATTCCTATTTATTTCTTTCAGTATCATAATATGATTCACTATGCTCATAATCATCCTCTTTAGGTGCTTGTGATGCACCTGGTTTTACTCTATAACTATCTGAGTCAAAATGTTGTGTTGATACTTCAAATATAGTAGCTCCTTCAGTTAAAGCTTTCATTTGGTGAGGTTGACCTGGTAGTAAACGAATACAATCACCTTCACTAACTGTAGTGATATATTCATCAGCTTCAGCAGTATCAATATATTTGAACTCAAATTTACCTTTTGAAATATACCATGCTTCATCTTTTAATAAATGAAAATGCATTGAAAATTCTTTATCCTTTTTAAATACTAATAATTTACCACAATATT
>Ga0209634_1002535_pt1 | contig 12709 bp, 17 predicted proteins | sample LinPmetageLP40_FD_184043 | JGI IMG/M metagenome (GOLD analysis project Ga0209634, IMG submission 184043) | Marine viral communities from the Pacific Ocean - LP-40 (SPAdes) (version 2) | ecosystem: Environmental > Aquatic > Marine > Oceanic | place: Pacific Ocean | collected 2010-08-26 | reverse complement strand
CGCCATCTTGCTCACTGAACGGTACTTGCTTAACACCAAAAGTAATTAATGGGTCAAGACATTTTGTAGCACCATCAATGAATACTGAATCCATTTCTTGTTCGATAACGTCTTGCTTGAATAGAGAACTATTATTGCTCTCTAGTTTTTGTATAATGTTCCATGGATTCATGATGATGTTACTCCGTCTATTTCCCAGTTGCCGTCGTCATATTCAATACCTGTCCTATTTGTGACGCTTCTGAAAACCCTATCCTCTAGTAGATAACTTTTAACGTGGTCTCTGACATCGTCAGCGGCTAAACTTGCCAACCACCACATAGATTCTAGGCTCGAAAGAGGCTCACTAGCAGGTATATTTGTTGCTAAGTGAGTTAGGTTTAAAGTAAACTTCATTATGCTACCTCTCCTTCTAGTTCAACCTTTAGTTGCGGGTCCTTTGCGTCGAACCAACCATTAGCAACCTTGTACTGACAGTGATAGTCTGAACGCTCTGCTCCAGCAAGTGGAATCCACTGCTCTGCTTTGGAAACAATACCACGTCTCCAAAAGTTGTCCTCGTCACGAGGAGTATGATTAGTCTGAGCTAACCATCTATCTCCGCCCCAACGGAACTGGATTGGTGTTTCCCAATGGTCACATATTGGACCTTTGCCATCACCGCCTTTACCAAGTTGTCTAACTTGATAATCCAAAATGTACTCTTCCGACATACCATTTGAATATTCAATCAGTGTAGTCAAAAACGGAATGCCGTCTTCTTCTATCCTTGCAACCTGAGCCTCTGTGAGGTCATTGACAAAATAAGTGCTACCACCCTTGAACTTCCAATAAGGACTTGCCTCATCACCATAGTTCTCTTTGTATTGCGTCTGAATGACTAATGTATTTAATGTTACCATGCTTTCTACTCCGTTGTATTTCCTAACCTACCCATATATTATAGCAAATATTTGTGTTTTGTCAACCACTAAATGCCACTATTTGTGGTATAAATCTCTATATCTGCCCTCACTTGGTTAGTATTTAGGGTGTGAATAATGAGGTCTGTAGTGCCATTATTGTCAATATCATGCATAAAACCAGCAGTATCTACTTCTTGTGAGAATGTAGGCCATTCGCTAACATCCACACTTGTTAAACTACCAGTTCCATCATTAAGATAAACAATTGGTACACCGCCTCTATACTCTCTGCTATCAATCCATGTTTCAGAGAATACACTAGCAACAATATCATTGCCTTGATCACTGTTTATATCATTGCAAGTCCAGTTATTGTAATTTACATTTATATCCTCATTCGTAATAGGGCTATCTTGCAATACAATTTCTTCATCAACCAGTGCAAAAAACATCAACATGTTTACAGGGTATGTATCTGTCTCTTGATAATATTGTCCCTCAATGGGTTCTGAGCCATCTTTGAGAGTAGCGGCATTTAATTTTGCAATTAACATACCATCAAATTCGCACATTGTATCAAACATGCCTCCTATATACTTTTTACCATAGAATGTTGATACAGGATATGTGTCGTAGTTACCTGTGCCGCTGTTATTCCAGGTCTCCCATTGTATATCAAAGTCTTTTGTAAACATATATTCTGCAAATCTTTCCCAAATGCCATTGGTAACTTTGGTTAAGTAGAATCCAAAACTGTCTGATCGCCTTTCAGCATTTGCTATAGTATCATTTTTTATCAAATGTGCCGAAGGACTAACTGTGGGGTAGTCTGATGTTACATCAACCCATTCTTCTCCTTGTAATCTATATGCCTGTGTACCGTAATTAAATCCTGCAAACACAACATCACCTGTTTCTGTAATGCTAACAGCATGTCCCCAGTCTTCTTCTCCCATACGCTCAACAGTAAATCCTGTTTCAGTACTTAATAATACAGTTGGCTGGGTGCCGTTGCTTAGTTGATCTTCCCATGAATATGCACTACGGCCATCTTCGTTATTCATAGCATACGCAATATCTTGTTTGCCGTCGCCATTGATGTCAAACACTTTAAACTTTCTACTTGCGCCACCTAGACTAGGATAACTTTCGCCAAATACATTATAGTTGTCTACATTGTATCCACCAAATCCATCACTTATAAATGCCACAATAATATTTGCAGTTTCTCCCCTAACAGAATTACCAAATTCTTCTTGGTCACACCAATAATGAATTACAAAATCATCATATTCATCTGTGTTTATATCAATTGGTATAACTGAAGAAATTACAGGACTGCTACAAATTGTACTGTAGTATGTTTGTGGATCATTTAATACAATTGGTTCTGCATTAAATAGTGGTGTTGGTGCTGGTGGTGTTGGCGGCGGTGTAAGTGGTTCTAATCCAACAGACGGTGATGTTCCGCCTCCGCCGCAACCAATGAGAAAAACTATACAGATTAACCCTGCAGATTTTGATATCCTCATTTAAGTTCCTTATGCAGATTCTAACATTGAAAGAGGAACATTGTAACGACCTTCTGGCAAAGTTACAATGGCTTTTTTAATGTTAACTTTTTCAACAGTACCTAAAGTACGTTTAGTCTTTTGGACCACGTATACTTTATCGCCAACGTTGATGCTAGTTTTAGCATTGAAAGTTTTTACAGAATTAATGTAAGCACCAAGCTCGTTAAGTTCTGCTAAACTGAAGTTACCGCTTTGAACGGCTTTTTTGATTTGAATCATATTCATAATAAAGTCCTACCTTTTTATTTAATATGCAACTATTATAGCAAATTATAGTGGTTTGTCAACCGTTTTTAGAAAATGATAAGTAATAGCATGAATCAAAAACCTACAATTCACGTAGATGCTGTGCTTTTAATAGACATTTGGGGACCAGAATCGTTCGTTTCAATCATTGGTGAACATGGATTTGGGGATTACACAGCAAATGACTGGCTTAACTATCAAAGAGTATACCAAAAATCATGTCACAATTTTCTAAATCGATTTAAGTTTGATACACTGATCAATGCCACCTATAGAGCTGTATGCCCTGCTTTAAGTAATGAGAAATCGTTAACAGGCGAAGACCAAAGCATCGACTTTTCCCCAATGCATTACAAGAATTATCATTGTAATCCACGTAGAGTAATGAATGTAAATTACCAAATGGCAGATATATGTCAACTTGTAAAACCAGGTGGTACAGTTGTAGTTGGCGGCGGAAGTTGGGGAGCCTGTGTTCATTTTAGACCAGTAGGCATTACTAGGTTAATAAATCACGGATTTAGAGTTTTCACAGCACCAGAGCTATGTTATCAGAATCCAGTGAATGTATTAACAGGTGCAAAGACCTCAGGAATAAGTCATCAAGATCTATTAGTAGATGATATTGTATGGAGCAGATCTGTTATAAACGACCACTACTATGACTACTTGTATGAAGCAATAATGGTACACCAAGATAATGCATTAGACAGAGTCGATGGAAATGGTGTAGCACATAGAGATAAATCTGGTTAGATATTTTTTTCTTTGTACTCTTCTGCAATAGGAAATATGCTTGAAATAGCATCTGCTACAGCATGAGCAAGTTCTATATGCTCTAATTGTGTTCCATTTGAACCACGCAATTCAATATAATGTATCCAACTACGCAATGTGCCGTTTACATACAACCTACTTAGTGTGTTTCCTTCCGGTAGCACTACTCTGGCCTGCTCTTTGGCAATACCGTTGCTTACAGCGAAGTTATAAGCGTCTAAGGCGGCGTCTATGACCCGTTGTTGCTTGTTTTTCCAAGTGCCTTGTAATACAGCATGGCCGTCCATTTCTGGATCTAGTGGTACACTATTCTGTCTGTTCTTAGGATCTTGTAGTCTTGCTTGACGAATTTCAAACTCTAAGTCTTTAGTTGGATCTGCATATCGTTGACTAAACTCTTGAAACGAAAATGATCTATGACGTAACAGTTGTCTTGCTATGTCTCTGGTTGTTTCTATTTCTAAACATGCTGATACCATCTCTAAAGGTGACCAGTGCTTATGTTTCATTAAATATTTTACAAGTTTTTCACTTGTTTCTTTGTTGTTTTGATTATCTGGATTACTTACTCTGGCACAATATGCCACCAAGTCTAATGCTGACTCGTTGTATTCTGGTGCTTGTGAGTGACTAATTAGTTTTACTTTCATTATATACCTGCTTCCTTACATGTTGATTGAATACGTTCTACTTCTTCTGGGTTTTTTGCAAATACACTTAACCAAAACTTTGCTTCAATTATGTGATCTACCATTCCTATTTGTTCATTGCTTAACCTTGTTAGCAATGTATCGCCTGTTTCACTTAGATAGAGTAACCAAGGCGAGATTTTTGCACTACGCAAATCATGAACTGCTCTTGCGGTGCTGACCAACTTAAAATAATCTTGCCAATCACATTTATGTTCTTGTCCCCATTCTGACAAATACACTACATTCCTTTCTAATGCTTTTAGCCCTGGTTCCTTTTTAACATACTGTAATAAGAATTCATCATATACAGAATCTTTACTCCAGTCTGCTAATTTTTTACCTTCTTTAATTAACCACTCTGCAAATTTTTCAGGCTGTAAGTATTCATTCAATACACAACTTCTGCCAAACTTAGTAAAGCCTTCATAATATTGGCTCTTTATAAAGTCTTCCATACTTTTACTTTTAGTAGCAGAAGTATTAAGTTCATAGAACAACTGAAATACTCTATAGCCTAACCTAATATGAGTTAACTCTTTATCTGCCCAACGTCTTTTTTTAACACACATATGGACAGCAAGAGTCCTTTCAGACTTAAATGTCTTACTACACCACTTGCATTGTGGATCACTTACCGAAGATGTCTTTGATTGTTTTGTCATCGTGCCCATGTGCTTTTGCAAACTCTTTTAAATCGTCTTTGCTGTTTATACTTAGCATTAGTTCTAACTCATCACTCTTAAGATGTGGATAGATGCTTAGAATAAACTCGCTTACTTTATCTTTTTTCTTTCTACTATTAGGCGGCTTAATGTATGGATGGAATTCAACCTTACCTGTACCACATGCACTCATTAGCAACCATTGTAGTTCTGGGTGCTTGTAAATATCTTCAAAGTCTTTGTTAACTAACTCATTAACCATGAACAAAAAGTTAGCCGCATTACGACCTTGTACACTACTAGCATAACGCATCATCATCCATGTGCTAAATGCTTTTCGTTTTTCAGGTGTTAGTCTGTTGTACCAGCCTTTATCCTTTTTGTCCAAAGCCGCCATTACTTCTTTTAATGGTAGTGCTGGTGCCTTTTTAGCCATCGACTATTTCCTTGTAAATCTTAATGTAGTGTTCTTCACCGTCTGCAACATTATTATGCCAATCATCTTTTGAACTTTTATCTGCTTCGTCACTGATATACTTATAGCAATGAAAAATTATAAAGTCTGCTTCGTCTGTATCACCTCGTTCACAATCTGCAACTAGTACTGCTTTTGCTATTGCATAGGCTTCCATGTCAACTACATCTGCAGGAATAGATATATTGCTATCTGTAACAAAGTTATCGCCTGTACTACATGTTAATGCCTCATAATCAAATACTAACTTTGTATAAGTTTCAAATGGTGTTTGGCCTTCTGGTATTCCAAACGGACAACACAACATATCACGTTGTACAAAATTACCCATCTTATGCACACCTGATAGGTTAGGTGCTATACTACCTGCTGTTCCAAAGTTAAAAACATTTTCTACATCTGGATAACGTTCTAATAACTTAGCAGTTGTGATTGCCGCATTAACTTTGCCCACACCAGTAAAGAATACATTTTCCCACTTGGCCATGTTTGGTGCTTCGGCTTCTAGAGCCATTATAATAATATTTTTCATTACTCACCCTCAAATTCAATTAATGTGTTCACAGCATAACCTTGTTCTTGTATTATAGCACTTCCACCCAGATCGGGCAAGTCTATTAGTGCTAAAATTAAAATATTTTCTTTGGCAACATCAAATGCATTGTATAATATATCAGCACAGGCTACTGCTGTTCCGCCTGTAGCAATTAAATCATCTATGATTACAACCTTGTCAGTGCTTTGTATTGCTGTATTGCATTGTATACTTAAACTTGCACTACCATATTCTAGATCATAACTTTGTGTGTAAACATGTCCGGGTAACTTGCCTGGCTTTCTTGCCATTACAAAAGGCACTTCTAAGTCTCTGGCAAGTGGTGCCCCGAATACAAAACCTCTACTTTCAATACCAACAATTTTATCAGCGCCAAAGCTCATTGCAAGTGAAGTTAAATCCATTAGTGATTTGTTAAATGCCTTTGGATTTTCTATTAGGCTTGTTATGTCTCTAAATTCAATACCTGCTTTAGGAAATCCTGATACTGTTCTAATATGGTTCTTTAAATCTATACTATTGCTCATAGTTTTAAATAAGATCTCCTATGTCAAAATCTTGTACCTTGTTTAGTTCCTTAACAAAGAATACACATTTAGGACTTTTCTTATCTTCTAGTGGTACTGCTAGTAAATGTCCATGTTTAAGTTTAGGAAAGAACCACTTAACATCTTGATAAATGTTTGTGATTGTAACATCTAAACTATCAGGTATTCTGTTACTCATTGGATTCATTGACAACGCCCTAAACCCTCTATTATTCAAACTTGCTAATGGGATAGTCTCAACTCCTCCCATATCTTCATCGCATAATAGTATGCTCCAATCCATTGGCATTTGGACCTTATACTCTCCTATCTGCAAACAAATTGCAGGAGCATAAAAACTCTCCAAAAAGATCAATGGTAAAAAGAAGAAGTCTACCCATTCTTTATCTGAGGCATCGAGAGCACAATATCTTAAATCGTCAATCTGCTCAGGTACTGTATCAAGTTCGTATGGTACGTCTTCTACTGTTAATATTTTCATTTATATTCCACCTTTGTAATTGTGTGCCTAAAGCCTTGTTCTTTATAGAAGACTTTTCTTTTTGTTAAATGTCTTTTACTATACTTTAAATCACTTGTGATGTCAACCACATTAACATAATCTTTGTCCTCTGCTTTACGAATACCTCTACCGATACTCTGTATAACACGAACAAAACTTTTTCCTGGTTCTAACATTACTAGATTAAATATTCTAGGTATGTTAATTCCTACTGCGGCTACACCGTATGTTGCAACAATGACTTTGTTGTTCATTTCCGATATCTCATCGTACTCGGTTTGCCTATCTTTCACTTTCATTCCGCCACTTACAAAAACCCAGTCTGGATTTTGTTCAGTGAATATTTCACCTGTTCTAATTCTATCAATTAATACAAGTGTGTTACCATTCTTAGATAACTGAGCTATAACACTTGAGATGTGCTGTAGCCGTGTCTCGTCTGTTGTAAGCCATTTTAATTCTTGAGCATAACTATTGAAGCCTGCTGGAGCGTCTTTCATCTGTAAGACACTAATATCCAAGTCAGCCAACACACCCATGTCTTGTAGTTCTTTACTACTTAGGCTACCTATTACAGGTCCTAATGCACAGGTACATGCAACTGCTTCATGATCATCTTTAGGTATTGTTCCTGTTAGTCCCCAACGTATAGGAACATGCTTAAACATACCACTCAATTGATCTCTAAGTACATCTGCTTTTGCTTTGTGTACTTCATCTACCATAATACAAACAACGTTGTCTAAGAATACATCTAAGTCTACTTCGGCTTCTCCTGCCTTTGTTTTCTTCTCCAGTACTGCTAAACTTTGCCATGTGCAAATTGTGTGTGTCTTATCGTATTGTTTTCTGTCGCCAAATAATACACCGACATCTAAACCTAAATTCTTATAATCTTTTTCTGTTTGTACCACTAGATCTTTATTGGGTACAATAACAATAGTTCTACCAAAGTCCTGGCACTTGTGACTTAATACTGCTGTAATAAGTGTTTTGCCTGCGCCTGTGGCTACTTGCTGTAAGCATTGAGGATTATCAAGAAAGCGATTAATAACTTCTACTTGATAATCTCGAAGTATAATAGGTAAGCCGGCGGCCGGATGTTTGGGCGGCCAACTTACACTATCATAACTGGTTGCTTCAACAGGTTGGAAATCAAAAGTCCAACTCTGTCTGTGGTCTACTACATCAACATTATAGCCCTCTTTAGTAACTATTGGTAATAGGCGATCTAACAAATTCATGTAGGTCCTACCACCAATGTCACAGAACCTTACACAACCATCCCAACGACCTAACTTGTAAGCCGGCATATGATATGCGTAAGGTAAAAAGTATTTTGTTTCTTCAGAAATTTTACGTCTAGTCTTAACGTCAAGTCCTACGAACCTAACGTTTACTTCGTCTTTTATTTCTAGAGTTACATTTGCCATAAGTTAATTATACACTACTTGTAGATTACTGTCAACACAAAACTTCTGCCACCGGCACCATAGCCTGGTAACACTTCATACTCATCGTCAAATACATCTTGTACATGCATTGCTAATTTAAAGCGACCTAGTGTTCTTGCAACATTAAAGTCAAGTGACTGAACATTGTCAAGTGCTGTATCGTATAGACTTGGTTCTCTGTCTAGCATAGTAGAATGAGTTAATGTGTAACGCCAGTTTCCTACAGTAAAAAATGCATTAATGGCACTTTTCCATTCAGGTATTCTAGGCTGATCACTATTTGTATAGCCAATCATTACATCTAATCCGCCATATGGAATAGCAAACATTTTAGCAAATCTTACACCTTCAGTAGCATAACTACCTGTGTTCATGTACATAGAGCCTTCTGAATCATAATCAATACCTTCACTAAAGTTATATCTAAATACAGTAACACCACCGTATCCAATCTCTCCGCCTACTGCTTCTTCAGGAAGTAGTGTAGAGTTTGCTTGGACCCATGAGTCGCCGTACAATTGATATAAACCTGGGTTTCTAAAACTAGTACCAATGCCGCCTTTCCAGCCATTCTTTTCAAAGCCTGCTCTGACTACAGTTGCATCACTTGATGCTCTAATACCGATGTCAAATGCACCAAAGTTTGATAACAAGTATGCACTTGAATTATTTTGCTCATACTCATTATATTCTTCTTGGTCTAATGTTGAACCATATGTTATAGTTGCTTTACCAAATTTCTTAGAGTTTCTTGTATCAATATACAGTCTACTTGATTCGTTTAGTGTGCCTGCAACACCCTCAGTAAAGTACTCGGAATCATTGAATGTATATCCAATTGTTACGTTGTCGTTTCTAGCACTTATTGTACCTCTTGAACCTGCTTGTAAACAATCATTCGATTGGCTCCATCCAGCAGTATAACAATTATCATAATCATATTCATAGTCCGAATAAGAAACTACAACGTCTAATAACCCTGCATCAAACATTGCTTTTGCGGAAACATTATTGTAGTAGTCGTCCTCTTCGTTATCTGTTCTAACACTACCATTATTAACATCAAACGATGTTAAACTAAAGCCAAGGTCTTCCTCGCCATATTGTAAGTTAACAAACTCGTGTTCGTCACCGTACCTTACAGTAGCACCAGTCTCAAATGAGTCTGTTATAAAAACAGCACCGCCTAGTGATCCAGAGCCGTAAGCAACACCGTTTGGTGCAGTTACTACTTTTACTCTTTCGGAACCTGTTGCTAAGTCATGAGCAAAGTCATACCAGCCAGATCCAGAATCGTTTGAAGGAATACCATTTACATAAATTGTAGAGTGTACTGTTTGGGCACCTCTTTCATTATATCCTGCAAACCCACCATATCCACCAGGGACATCAGGCATTGCCGGCATTAGTACTTCTATTAGCGATACTTCTTGAGTTGCATCTGTGTCAATTTCTTGAACAGTTGCACCAACAACAATAACTTCTTCAATTTCTTCTGCCATTACACTTGTTGGAACTAACAGCACACTCAGAAGACCTAGTGCTACCAACTTTTTATTTACTTTCATTTTACCTCTTCAGTTAAAGTTAATATAATAAAAGGAACACTAGCGAAATTGCTAGTGCTCCAGTCGACTAAAAGTTTTAGTGTGGGAGAACTAAAAATCTGTTAGTCTTTTCATACAGGTGGTCTCTGCAAGATCCTTCCAAGTGTCCGGAGACATTTGCTTTAAGTCTGCAACTTTAAGGACCATCCTTAACGAAATTTCTCTTAACCTGTTCGCTTTGTCTACCATAAATTCTACAACTTCTTTGTTTCCGTCTTCTCCAAAGTTGTATTCTTCTAGCATACCATCCCTAACGATCTGGTTAATTCTCAAAAATCTATCACTAACACTACCCATCTCTAGGTCGATGTAATGACATCTGGACATAAGAGCCGCTAAGTGATCTTTAATCTTTTTGCTACGAACGTTTTCAAAGTCAACGTTAGTAATAAAGATACAACCACCTTTAAACTCAAATCTATCTGGAATTCCTTCTCTACGCAAAGCGACAGATTCTGATTTCCAACTAATAGTTCTTTTCTTGCCTGAGTCCAAAACAGCCTTAAGCATATTCAAACATACTTCATCAAACAACACAGAGTCACAGTCATCAAATACTAAGATGTTGCCTGCCGCCGAGTTGTTATATAATGTCTGAAATAAACCAATTGGTGTCATTGAACCTTTAACAATTTCTGTCCTTGGTGCTTGGTTAGACAACTTTGTCATCATGTCATATTCTTCTAACACTTTTTCAACACCAAAACTTTTACCAACTCCTGGAGGACCACTTACAATAAGTCCTCTAACAACACCGTTTGCTACAGCGTCAGTCATTTGGTCTAAAATTTCAAATCTTTTTGCAATTCGATCAAGTGCTTCTTCGTCTGTTTCAGTTGCTTCAGTAACAACAACTTCTTCGACAACTTGATCTTCTGCAGGTACATATGAAACATCTTTTTCAGACTCGATTAATACTCGAATTGCTTTTTTAGATGGATCTAATACCTTACTAGCATCTACAGTAACGAACATGCCTTTTTTGCCATATTGTATTGGCTTCACCAAAGGAAATACAGTATCCGTAATTGGAGCATTTCTGTATGTACCTTGGAATATTTTTACTTGGTTTGTATTTGTCATATTTGCCTCCCACAGCAATAATTTAACTTACTAGTATAGTATAACATCAATTACTAACTTGTCAACCGTTTAGTTGAACTAGTTAAAAGTCTTTGTTAACTTCCTAACTATGCCACTATTATAGCAAGTATTTGATATTTGTCAACCGTTTTCTAGTACACAGATAGCAATAGTATGCAAATTTGTGTCAGATATGGAACAATGTGCGGCAGTTATACCCATAGAATCCATGTAATCATGGAGTTCTCCAAGAGGATTTAGGTATGGTTTTCCTTGATTATCCCTCAATATTTCCATATTTGACATTACTACATCGCCCCTAATACCTGTGCCAAATGCCTTAGAAACTGCTTCTTTGCAGGTAAATTGCTTGGCTAAGTACTTGACTGCTTGGGATTTTGTTAATTCTTGGTAAATGTTAAGTTCTGTAATACTGAGTATCTTGAATGCTAACTTAGTGCTTTTTTCGTAATCACTAAGTCTATTATTATCTAAAATATCAGTACCAACACCATATATCATAAATTACTCGATTACTATGTCTTCCATTCCTGCTGTTCGCAGTCTTGTGATGTGGCCTATTTGCCACTGCTTAGTATCAAGGCCTTTCATAATGCCTAAGTATTGATTACGCAAAAGGCTGAATTGGTTAGTAAGGTGTGTAAGGTCAATTACATCTTGCTCACTATCTACAAACTTTTCAGCATCTCTACTGCTTAGTGTTCTATTGTAACTTTCTAAGTACTTGCGAAATGTGATTGAACGCACTTTGCGAAGTTCGATATTCAAGTGTTCGAGTATCGCTTCAATCTCTTGTAGTTGATTAAAACGATACTCTGTTAAACCAGGAAGGGAGGAACTGGCTTTTTCCAGACTCCCTTTTATCCTGCACTCGAACCTGGCTTCTTGTAGTTCATTTTCAAAGTAAGTAATACTATCTACAATAGTACCTAAATCTCCAACGACTTTATTATACCAGGTGCTCATCTTTAATACTCCGAATAGTCGTCGTCTTCGTCATCTTCATCAAAGCCTTCGTCATAATGACTAACTATTGCGGCTTTCATAACCTTGTCAAATTCATGAGCATTTTCCTCAATGTCTGACATGTCTAGATGCTCTTCGAACATTCTTAGTAATCTTTCTGCTTCAGGTAAACGTTCTTTAACTGCAATATGAGTTCTTACAGAATCCCATACTTCATGCAGTAATGCTACTTCAGGACTCATCGTTATATTCCTCTTCAGTTGGTTCAAGATCATCAGGATTAATATCTTCTATTGCTTCTTTCTGTGCAACAGGATTCATATCCCACTCGTCTATAATTGTTTGAAGTTTGTCTGGAGACCAGCCTTTTCTGAACTCTTTGATCTCCTCACCAGTTACTGGAGAAACGTAAGAAAGTTTGTTACCTACTTTAGTAAGTATCTCTTTTGCTTCTAACATTTCTACCATGCCACTATAAGGGTCCATTCCTGTTTCGTATGGAATCTTAATCTGCACACCTTCAAAAGGTTTACTGTATCTTGATTTCACTACTTTACAAGCGGCTCTTATACCTTGTACTGTAGAAACTTTATTACCATCCTCATCTTCTTTGAGTTTAAGTTTTTTAATTGCTACTACAA
>Ga0209634_1002532_pt1 | contig 12723 bp, 16 predicted proteins | sample LinPmetageLP40_FD_184043 | JGI IMG/M metagenome (GOLD analysis project Ga0209634, IMG submission 184043) | Marine viral communities from the Pacific Ocean - LP-40 (SPAdes) (version 2) | ecosystem: Environmental > Aquatic > Marine > Oceanic | place: Pacific Ocean | collected 2010-08-26 | reverse complement strand
AAGGGAAGTAGAACAAAATGAAAGAGAAGATGGAGGGAGTAGTATTAATACTCTTGATGCTGATTTCCTTGAGTTTGATGAGTTAGAGACAGACTATCTAGCAGAAGATAGTTTAGAGTTTACAGAGCTAGATATAAATTATCTTGATGTAAACTTTCTTGAAGACTTGTTAGACATCATAGAAGATGTAAATGAGTTAGACCAAACTTCAACAATTTTACAAACTAATATAGATTTAAAAGGTACTCAAATAGGATACGACAGCGAGACCCAGATAAATACTTTCTTGACAGATAACGTCATAACATTTTATAAAGCTTTAGAAGATACAATTAAATTAGAACTAGATAAAGCAAATGCGTACACGATTGTAATGATACAAAACGGTAAGAGTACACAAATTATAGTTAACGGTGGTGGAGATTCTACTATCAATATAACACAAGGAGACTAACATGAAGTGGGCATTTACCTTAATAGGCTTACTTACATTGCCTCTCCTCTTCAACCTTGCACCATTAGAAGTAATGAGACTCAAGACCTTTGATGCTCTTGTTACAACACCAAGTCCAACCGGACATTTTACAATACTAAACATTACTGAAGAAGACCTAGATAATATGGGAGGATACCCATTGCCTAGACAAAAGTTAGCAGAGATACATAAACAAATAATAGATGCAGGAGCTTATGGAGTTGGCTGGGTTATGTTATTTCCACACGCAGATAGAATGGGTGGAGACAATGAGTTTGCTTTAGAGCTTTCCAAGTCTGCAAGTGTCATAGCTATGCCGGAAATATCCAACGGGTTATATCCTCCTACTGTAGGTACAGTTATTAAAGGACCAATAGTATCTTTACCAAAGGCTCAAGGCTTTTTACAGAACATAGATATACTAAAACAATCAGCTAATCAAGGTGCTGTGTCTGCTCCAGTAGATATAGATAACTTAGTAAGACAGATACCTTTATTACAGCAAACAAATAACGGGTGGGTAGCTTCGTTTGGAACAGAAGTTTTAAAAATACTAGGAGGTGGTCAGACTTATCAGATTGTTACAAATCAGAATGGAATTGAGCAGGTTAGAGTTAGAGGCATCCCTCCCGTTTCTACAGATAGTCTTGGTCGTAAGTGGATTAGCTGGGTTAACACAACAGAAACAACATTACAAGAAATGAATGTAGAATCTACGTTTGTATTTGTAGGATTTACAGCTCAAGGAATATCACCACAACTTGCAACTCCTGTAGGGTTATTAGAACCACACAAAATACAAGCAGCTTTATCAGAAAGTATGCTGATGGAAAGTCCTAGAATACCAGAGTACAGATTACTAGCAGAGTTATTTATATTAATACTCTCTGGTCTCTTCACAGCTCTTGCAATAAACTATCTTGGTATCACTAAGGGTGTTGTATCATTCTTAAGTTTGTTCTCTCTCATGGGATATATGGAGTATCATTTTGTAACTCACAATTTACTTATAGATTTTACATGGAGTATGACATGTATGACACTTATTGCTACTCAACAATTTTATATAAACTTTAGAACACAATTTAAATTAAGACAACAGATTAAGAAACAGTTTGAACATTATCTTGACCCTAGACAAGTTAAAAGATTACAAGATAATCCAGAGCTTTTAAAGTTAGGAGGAGAACGAAGACGTTGTACGTTTTTATTTACAGACGTTAGAGGTTTTACAAGTTTATCAGAACGACTAGAACCTGAAGAAGTAACAGAGATTATGAATAAAGCATTGACAATTCAAGCTAATGCTGTACAAAAACATGGTGGTATGGTAGATAAATATATTGGTGATGCAATGATGGCAATATTTAATGCTCCTATAGACCTCGAAGACCATGAGAATAAAGCAGTCCAAACAGCGTTGCAAATACTCCGAGATATGGAAGAAGCATCATTAGGTATTGAAATAGGAATAGGTATAAATACAGGAGACGCAGTAGTTGGTAATATGGGAAGCGATACACGCTTTGATTACACTGCTATAGGAGATGCTGTTAACTTAGCAGCAAGACTTGAAAGTTCTACTAAAGAAGTAGGAAAGGATATAGTCATAGGGTATACTACAGCTTTGAAATGTAATATACCCATGAAATATTTAGACCCTATTAAAGTTAAAGGTAAAGAAAAAGAAATAATTATCTATACTATTGAATAGCATTTAACTCTCTTTGAAAATAATCGTGTAGGTTTTCTAATTTAGATTTACCATTTCTAATAATAGTTTTTATTAAAGCTCTATCGTCTAATGGAAAAACTTCATCAACCATATTTTCTGGTAATAAACTAAACTCTGTTACTATCTTATTATCTCTTGTTAAAAGTATTTTAAAACTTACTAAGTTTGCTTCAGTTTTATTAATCATTTGACTCCTCTAAGTTTGTAAATGTTACATTGTTTTGACTGCCTCTTAATCCAGCTTTCATGTAAGTAGTTGCTCTACCCTCAAAGAAGTTCTGATGTTCTACACCCATGACTTCGTCAATCCAGCCAAGAGGATTCTCTCTCTGGTCATAATTAGTTTTAAGTCCAAGCTGTAGTAATCTTCTATCAGCTATGTATCTATTGTAAGCATACATATCTTTCTTAGTTAATCCTTTTAGGTCTCCCATCTCAAATACTAAATCTAAGAACTTATCTTCAAGCTCAACCATCTCTCTACATATTTGATATAGTTCTGCTTTAAAATCATCAGTCCATATCTCTATGTTCTCTTGTATAAATTCTCTAAACAACTTGGTCATAGCTTCAACATGCATAGACTCATCACGTATAGAGTAAGTAACTATCTGTCCCATACCTTTCATCTTACCAAACCTAGGGAAGTTAAGTAGTATAGCGAAGCTAGAGAACAACTGTAAACCTTCTGTAAAAGCTGAGTATACTGCAAGTGTTTTAGCTATAGTTCTTTTGTCAGACTTAAGAGGTTTAAAGTTACCAACATAGTCGTGCTTGTCTGCCATCTCTTCATACTCAGAAAAAGCTTTGTACTCTATCTCAGGCATACCAACAGTATCAAGTAGTAAGCTATAAGCATCTTGATGTATTGATTCCATGTTAGCAAAAGATGACATCATCATTCTTGCTTCTGGCTTCTTAAAGATAGGCATATACTTATCTATATAACCTGATGCTACATCTACATCTGATTGAGTAAACAATCTAAATATTTGTGTTAGTAAATGTTTTTCTTCAGGCGATACATCTTGCCAGTCTTTAACATCTGTGTGCAAAGGTACAGATTCTGGCATCCAGTGCATTTGGTTTTGTAATTTGTAATACTCATACATCCATGGGTATTCGAAAGGTTTATAATAGTCTCTAGTCTTGAGTAAACTCACTGAAGTTCTCCTGTAATGTTGTTAATAATTCTGATGCTTCGGCATACTTTTTTAATAAATCATCCATAGTGTCGACCATGTTAGGGTGGTCTGCCACGCCTACATGAGATTCAAATAATATATCTAAGTTTGTTTTTGCTTCTTGTTGTTTTGCTTTGTATTTTAATTCTAAAGCTTGGAATAAATTCTTTCTTATATTCATATGTTATCCTTCACATGCGATACATTCCACATCATCTAAACGAATCCTTGGAACTTTTGTGTTTACGTTCTCTACATTTCTAGCTGCATTAGTTCTAAAGTAATACAACGATTTAAGTTTATTCATACCATACCAGTGTACATCATTTACATATTGCATGTAGTCATCATGAACTTCTTGTGATTCTGTACTCTTAGGTAAAGTAAAAAATAAATTTACTGATTGTGCTTGACACACAAATTTTTGTCTTTGATATGCATGTTCTACAATCCATATCTGATTTATCTCATTAGCTGTTTTAAATATTTCTTTTTCATCATCAGTAAGTATATCTAACTGTTGCACAGAACCTTCGTTAGCTGAGATATCTTTCCAAACTGTATCTAACTTTTTACCCTTAAGTCCTTTAGCCTTAAGAATATTTTCAAGATATTTGTTTTTAACTTGGTAAGAACCGGATAAGGTTTTGTGAGTATAGCAATTAGCCCTATAAGGCTCGATACTAGGGGAAGTACCACTACATATAATACCACTACTAGCATTAGGAGCAATAGCCATAAGGTTAGCGTTACGCTTCCCCGACCCATGTATGTCAGGAGCTTCACCCCTTTCGTTGGCAAGGTTCTTAGTAGCTTGATTTGCTTTTGATTTGATATAAGTAAAAGCTTTATGGTTAAATCCAGTTGCGAATATACCTTCGAAAGGTATGTTCCTAGACTGTAGATAAGCGTGGAACCCCATCGCACCCAGACCCAAGCTTCTCTCTCTATATGCCGAATACGCAGATTTAGTATATCCTTCTTTACCTTCTCTAACATATTTTTGGAATCGTTTAAAATTTGCACTGTACTCTCCTAGTTGTTTAGTGTCTATTGCATTGTCAATATAATGTTGTAATACATTATCAAGCATAGTTATTAAGTCTTGTATAAAGTCATCATCCTTTGACCACTTATCAAAGTGTTCTAAGTTTACTGAAGATAAACAACATACTGCTGTACGTTCTTCATCAGTTGGTAAAGTAATTTCAGAACACAGATTACTTTGTTTTATTTTTAACCCTAAATCTTTCTGTCCTTTAGGCATAGCTTCATTACATGTATCTATATTAATCATGTATGGTTCGCCTGTCTCTGCTCTAGCATGAATGATTTGCCACCATAAATCTCTAGCATTAATTATCTTAACAGCTTCATTAGTCTTAGGGTCAATTAGTCTCCAGTCATCATCGTTTTGAACAGCGTTTAAAAATGAATTAGTAATGTTAATACCGTTGTGAAGATTAAGATTCTTTCTATTTATATCTCCACCAGATTCTTTACGCATGTTAATAAACTCTTCAATCTCTGGATGACTTATGTCCATATAAGCAGCGTAACTACCACGTCTTGTTGTGCCCTGATTAAAGGCTAACATCTGTGAGTCTACAACGTGGATGAAAGGAATGCTTCCAGTAGAACGACTGCCATGAGCAGTTGAAATACCATTGCTCCTAATATCGCCCCAATATCCACCGATGCCTCCACCTGAACTAGCCAACCAAATGTTCTCATCATAGTGAGCAGATAAACCACTCCTGCTGTCAGGAACATAATTGAGAAAACAACTGATAGGAAGCCCACGAGTTGTACCCCCGTTACTAAGTATAGGAGTGCTAAACATGAACCAACGAGAGGAACTGTAGTTATAAAGTCTCTGAGCAAGTTCAAAATCTGTCTCACCTTTGTAGGTTGCTCCGAAGACGGAGGCTCTTGCGAATGCTTCTTGTGCATGTGTTTCATTCTCCCAAAAATATCTATCTTTTAATGTGTCAAGACTAAACTTATCAAATGTTTTTTCTCTGTCGTAGTCTATTTCAATTCCTAAGTAAGGCTTAGTTCCTATCTTGTCTTCAATCATTATTGTTTTCCTGTAAATATAAAGCTATTATAGCATAGTGAATAATCTTTAGCAAGTCTGCAGTATTCTTACCATTTTTCTTACCATATCTCATAGCATACTTCATGATATTACCTAGACAAAAACCCTCTCCATGTCCAGCATCTAGTATCATATCTGTTGCTTGATATTTACCATTAGCATAATGCTGGTCATAAGTATTATCTATGTAAGATTTTATCTCATTTAATATTTTATCTTCTCTAAACTTATACTCCACTCTTCCACTCCTTCGGTAATGTTTCTTCACTATACCATTTAAAATTATTTTTCTCTGCCCATTCAGCATGAGTTCTTTTAGTTCCGTCTTTTCTTTTCTTAGCCTGTGGCATAGGAGATAAAGGTTTTTGAAATAGAAAAACTAATTCCATATATTTAGGAAGTGCTTCTCTAATATGTATGTACTTACTGTACTCTGCATAGTCCCAGAATCTACCTTTAGCTTCTATTAAAATTATCTTTCCACTAAACTCTCTTACAAAATCTGCTTCATACTTATGGTGAACAACATATTTAATTGTATCCCAATGATGCTTCCAATCTTTAAGAAGAGTTTGGTGTATATCATATTCCCATTTACTATCATATCCTTTAGGAACATTTACTTTCTTAGGTCTAGGTTTTCTTGGTACTCTTCTAGTCATTAAGAGTTGCCAGTGTTAAGTTAGGATTCCTCTTAACTTTTTTATAAAACCACTTTAAACTATAAGCACTTAACATAAATTTATTGTTAGCAAAGATATGTGTTTGCTCTGGTATAAACTCATGTAAGTTTTTTTTAGTTATCTTAGTAGCATCTTCTCCCTCAGGAACCATACTCCTAATCCATTCTATTAATAAAGATTCTGATTTACGTCTGAGTTGTTTAGATTTTTTTTGATTCATAATTTTTTACAAGTTTCCAGTAATTTAAAATGCTATTAAACATTTCAGTGTGTTTGTTTTGTGTATCTCTATCCCATATATGACAAGCTATAAGCTCTGTGTCTTCTCTATCAACAAAGATAGATACTCTTTCAACATCATCATAACCACAACCTTGAGCATAAGCAGATAACTGCATACCGTGTTCATCATATACTAATTTAGATGGTTCTTTACCTTCTAAGTTATCTTTAGTTTTAAAGTCAACAAAGATTCCAGACTTAGAATATAAATCTATCTTACCACCATAACCTAAGTCAGCACAGAAAGAAGCTTCAGCTATCCACTCTTCATCAGGAAACTTATCATCTAAATAATTCTTAATGACACAATATGTTTCTGTGTTCTCTTCACCAAGAAAACCACGTTCAATCATAGCGTGAATCTTTGTACCTTTTTCTGCTGCTTCTTTACCTATTCTTTTAGAATCTTGTTTACATCTATATGCAAACTCTTCAATGGATTCTAATTTATTTTTTTCTAAAGTCAATGCAGAGTTAAGTGCTTGATTTATTTTCCAATTCTCTAATGAAGGTTTAGCTATCATACCTAGAATGGTAGTGACAGAGGGTACTAGGTTATCTTTCTTAGCATCTCTAAGGGTAGTGTTTCTTTCTTTACCATTAGCACCTATGACTGTGTACATTGGGTCTCCCTCTTGGGTGTACCAATGACCAGATTCAGACTTACTTTTCTTAGCCGACAATTTATTATATACTTCTTGTGTAGAAGTGTCAAGTGTTTTTGTTTTATTTGTCATATTATTTTCTATGTTTTACAAATTTTAATTTACGAGTTTGAGAATTAAACATGAGTAACTTTACTCCTGCCTCTACTTGCTCAGAAGTTCTACCCGTAGACTTAGTAAAATTATTTCCTTTTGTTTTATGTAGTTGAGGTTGTGCTGTCTTTACATCTATTAGAACTATGTCTCCTTTAGAATCTCTAGCTACTAAATCTGCTAGACCTGTACAACCACAGTTTTTAAATACTTCATAACCGTTATCCCATAACCAAGTTACTGCATAGAACTCAGCCATATCTCCTTTTCTACTATCGCAATGATTATTATTTTGCTTCATCTTTAATTCCTTTTTCTTTATATAAATTTTTATAAAAATTACCAACTTGTAATATCTCACTTGGAGTTGCTGAATTTTTTATAGTGTTTGCAAGATTAGAAACAACAATACAGTTATCTAATACATATCCTTTAGAGTTATCTATCCTATCTATTGTGGGAGAACTTTTCCAGTCTTCTCTACCATGAACTAATTTAATATTAAGAACTGGACATATTTCCGGAAAGTATATTTCTTTTTTTACTAAATTAAAATCCATATTTTTTTTCTCTGCTCTTTTTTTTGCATCGTAAACCATACTTGCTTTGAGGTATCTGTGATTATTATCTCTGTAATATTTATTATAACATGTCCTACACTCGGCTCTTAGTTTTCCATGTTCTCTTTTAGAAAAGAACTCTTCAGTATATTTTTTTTCTATACCACATTTAGTACAAGCTTTAGTGAGTCTCACTCCAATTGCCTCCGACTTTATACTCACCGTCTAATGGACAGCGAAGATTAAAATATTCTCCTGCCTTTACTATACTTTCTACAGCCAATCCTCCTACGAAATCAGCTTGACTATTATCTACTTCTATCTGCCATTCATCATGGATGTTAGCTACAAATTTATATGTAATGTTATTTAGTTTTAATACATCATCTAATATTACTAAAGCTTTCTTCATAACAATAGCACCTGCTCCTTGTAATAAAGTATTCAAAGCTGAGTGTTGGTTACGAACATAAAGCTTCCTGCCATCTAATCCTTTGAGATATTTTTTTGCTGAAGCTCTTTGTACTCTGTCTCTAAGAGACTTAAATGTAGGCTTATTATCAAAGAAATATTGTCTAGCTCTCTTACCATCTGCTGTACTTCCTCCGACCACTTTGCCAAGCTTCTCATCTCCTGCTCCGTACATGAGTGCATAGATGAATGTCTTTGCCTTATCTCTTGATTCAAGTTTTGCAAGTTGTTGATTAGAGGTGTGTATGTCTCCATTAATGATTTCATTTGTATACTCCTTGTCAGCCATGTAATGAGCCAACATTCTTATTTCTAATCCACTAGCGTCTACACCTAGCAGTACGTTACCTTCGTCCACAATCCAACAAGCTCTACACTCTTTACCATAAGGACTATGAGAGCTAGGAACTTGTGCCATGTTAGGACTTCTATGTGTCATACGTCCGGTGATAGCACCATTGGGTATAACAAAACCATGAACCCTTCCATCATCTTCAGTAGCTTCTATCCAAGAATCAATCTGGGCTATACGCTTTTGAAGTAATAAGAATTGTGCTATAAGATTAGCTTCATGTATGTGTGTGATTTGTGATAGAGTTTTCTCATCTACTATAGGCTGACCTGTAGGTGTGAACCTGTCAGGTTTCCAACCAAAGTCAATAAGATATTCTCCAATCTGTTTGCGACTACCTAAGTTAAAGTCAACTAACTGTTGTCTCATAAACGGATTCATATTCTGTGTAGATATACATCTGTCATACTCGTCATCAGTAAGACCACGTTTAGATAACTGTCCATCTTTCTTTATGTAAGGTGTTACTAATTTATCATCGACCCACTTAGGTTTAAAGGTAGCATGTACCTCATCTTCTATTGCTTGTTTTTTTTCTCTAAGTTCAGCAAGTAATATTAAACCATGTTCAGTATTAAACTTAAATCCATTTGACTCTTGTTGTTTAATAATATCAGCTATCCTTTGTTCTATAGTTATACACTCTTTATCAAAACCTTTGCTTTCTTTTCTAAGATGTTCTAAGACAGCAGTATTTAACTCTACATCACGAACACAATAGTCTAGCATTTCTTCAGAGTAATTTAAGTAATCAGAAAATTCTATCTTGTGATAGCCTAACTTATATCCCCACTTCTCTAAGCTATGTCCACCTTCTCTAGAAGGATTGAATAGTCTAGACAATACAAGGGTATCTATAACAGGAATACTAGATAGGTTTACATTACTAAACTTATGTACCATTGGTATATCAAAGCCTATAATATTATGACCTATCAAAGTATCTGCTGTTGTTAAGAAGTCATATCCTTCTTGCAACCTATCAGGTGTAAACTTAAATATCTCTTTAGTGTCTACATCTTGTGCAACGATACAATGTATCTTAGTTGCTTTCAAGTCATCTGTTTCTATATCAAATACTAATTGCATTAAAATGCCTCCTCTAGTCCATCATCAAATTCTATATCACTATCACTAATCTCTGATAGTCTACCAGTTTCGCCATCATAAACAACCCTTGCTGCCAGTCCTACATCACCTGTGTATCTTGATTTAAGAACACGTAGTCTTGTAGTCCTCGCTTCCTCTGGGTCATCTGCTTGTTGGTTACGTTCTAATGCTATTACACAATCACTAAGTTGTCCAATACTATTTGAACCTCTAAGATGAGATAGAGAAACCTCTATACCATTCTCATGTCCTTTGTTACCATCAACTCTACGTAAGTGTGAAACTAAAATGATACCAGCACCTGTCTCTTCTACCAAACTTCTAAGTCTAGTCATGATAGAATCAATAGCTCGTCTCTCATCTCCATCATGTACAGCACTGACTAACATATGTAAATGGTCAATGACCACCCACTTGCAATCACATCCTATAATCATAAAGCGAAGCTTAGTAAAGATGTCATCAATGTCGTTGGTTCCGAAATGGGAATGTACCCAAACTCTGTTTCGGTTGTCACCATCGTATAGCATATCAAACATCTTATCAAGTTCTTCTCTAGAAAACTTCTCACGTTCTTGGTCAACGTATAGTCTAGCGTTAGCTTCAATAGATAAGATACCATCAATGGTTCTTCTCCAATCTTCTTCTAGTGCTATGATACCTACGTTGTCTTCAGTATTTTTAATAAGATGATGTTCAAGTTCTCTAGTTACACTAGACTTACCAAGACCAGTACCACCTGTAAGTGTTACTAGTTCTCCTGCTCTAAGTCCATATAACTTTTTGTTTAGTCCTTCATAAGGATAAGGGACACTCTTTTTCTTCTCACGATTATGGAACTTCTCTTTCTGTTCGGAAACATTTATAACACCAGAGGGTGTATAAACTTTAGAAGCCCACCAAGATTCGACAAACTCCTTGTGTCTGTTTGAACGAAGCATATCGTTAGGGTCTTTGAAGCCATGAGGTAGTGTAAGTATCTTAGCCTTTCCGGGTTTGAAAAGTCTAGCAACTTTAATAGATGCTTCCTTTCCTGCCTTGTCATTATCAAAAGCTACGATAACATTTTCAAACTCATCAAAGAACTCTAAGCTTTCCTTGATATCTTTGACTGCTCCCTGTGCACCACGCTTGATAGATACTACTGCCCACTTAGAACCTAGCAGTTCATAAGCTGACATAGCATCACACTCGCCTTCGGTTATGGTAACGTACTTGCCACCCTTAAATAATTGTTGACCAAATAAACCTGTATCGTTGTAAGTTCCAGAGACAAAGAAGTCTTTAGATATTACGTTGCGACATTTAGTAGCTGATAGCTCGTGTCCATTGTAGTATGGGTAAAAATGTTTAACTACATTACCTTGTAAGTCATGTACACATTTAACTCCATACTTGGTGGCAGTAGCTTGGTTTATCTTTCTGTCTGTAAGAGCAGAAAACTTACCTTCATTTACAATGTCAGGTTGTTTAGCCTGTGTTGTTGTTGCTGTTTGCATATCCTTTCCTCCACATGCGTTAGTATAACTGGGCATAAACTCACCACAGCTGAAACACTTTGCTGAATCATCTTCGTTGATTCCAACAGCATCACTGCTATTACAAAGTGGACAGGGTTGATGTAGTTTATCCCACGTTTTATCCATGTTAGCCCTCACCACTAACTAAGATTCGTCTGTTGAATCTTCTGTTAAGTCTTCTTCTACATCTACTTTCTTTTCAAGAGGTTCTACTACTGTTTCTAGAACAGCTTCGTCAGAACTTTGAAGTAGTATTTGTAGATTGTTTTGGTGTGTTTCAGAAGCATAGTTAAGTGCTTCAACCATAACATTTAATGTACCTATTTTACTAATGATAGTATTGGCGTTGCCTTTATTGGCATCATCTTTTATCATAGAAGTATCATAAGTAACTGTACCATCATCATTTCTAATAGTAATAATCATATTAAAATTCCTCGTTGTCTGAACTTGCTTCAGAGTATTCTACTAAATCAGTAACCTTCACAGCTATTAACTCTGCAAACGTACCATACTTACCTGTATAGGGTTTAATCTTTACAGTAACACCGGAGCCATTACCAACATTAACATCTAAGTCTGTGCCTTCAGCATCAACTAACTTAGGTGCAGGATTGGTAGTCCCATCATGCTTCTCTACTTTTCTACTGAATGAGAAAGCAGGTTCATCATACTTAGGTTGACCATCTCTAGTCCTTACCTGTGATAAGCCAATACCCTCTAATCTAGTAGCAGTATCCGTATCTGTCAACACCACTATTCCATACTTATGTGGTTCAAACTTAGTGTTTGGTGTGCTGACATTAGCCCACATAGCTGTTCCTTCTATATACTCATACATATAATTCCTCCATTGGTTGTATTAAGTTTTGCCATTATAGCACAGTTAGACTTTCTTGTCAAGTCTTTTCTGTCTTCTTCTTGCATTGTTTCTATCCCTTGTAAATTGAATAGAGGATTGCAAGTCTTCCCATAGCTCATCAAGAGCTTGTTTCTTTTGTTCTTTATTAAGTCTTGTAGTAATTTTTATATCAGACTTCTTAGGTATCCAAGTATCCCAGTATGCTTTGTCCATGTCTGTCCATGTCCAAGCTATCTCTTTGTCTAGTGTTGTTGATTTAAAATATAGATTCATAGTAACCCTCCGATAATTAAGGGGTACTTTAAAGTGATACCCAGCACTCGAACATTATCTTTTATAGACACCGAACGACTGTCTACATGGCTTGAGTATTTAACAAGTCTCATTTAACTGACCTCGTGAATCTTGTCAGCACCATAATTTACAAGGGAAGGTAATCGGTTTAGTTCTTATCCCATTTCATCTACAACTTCTTCAAGGAGAACTTATCTATCCAGAGAAGTTTTTACAGTAGCTCGAACACCTTGTAAAACTTTTAATATACTTTACAGGATAGGTAGGTACATAGTTTGGTGGCGACCCATTAACAGAGTTATATATCTCTGCACCAATCAGGTATGAAGTTCAGGA